>CAJDXC010000040.1_pt1 | contig 14892 bp, 13 predicted proteins | sample 7391681 | NCBI WGS metagenome assembly CAJDXC01 (sample SAMEA7055742, study PRJEB34461) | soil metagenome | biome: terrestrial ecosystem; feature: Peninsula; material: soil | place: Antarctica | collected 2016 | reverse complement strand
CCGTCCGGACCGCCATTAAAATCAAGCCCTCCAAGAGATTGGAGGGTTTTTTGTTTCCGTTTACGCACACTTTTGACTTTAACAGAACTTTAATATTATTTGTACTGTTTTAGTGCCATTTGACCCCATTTTGGTTAATGGCTGGTTTTGTTTTATAAGTTTAATCGATTGAATTAAGAATTCAGTGCAGAAATCGTGGGTTTCCTTTTTTATTTCAATCTATTGCCAAGACCCATCACGATTCAAAAAGTATCCAGCATTTTTCTTTTAAATACCATTGCGGTATGTTTAAAGAATTCTTCTCAATACTCTTTGTATTCAGTAATTCTCGGTGAAAGAAAGTTTTAAATAGTCTACTAATTTTTCTTTGGAGGTTTCAATCGGTTTAAAATTCTGGTACTTATGGAATTAATAAACCATTATTAACTATGAGAACTAGTTTGGAATTGGACTTTAAAGACCCTAGGTATTCGTTAATCTTGAATTTACTTATAACCCATTTCAGCGAATTTTCCTACAAGAAGATTAACCTGTTGATGTTTATCGTATGGGAGTATTGTAATGGTCGGGAAGCCTCCCCAAAGAAAGTTGTGGAATATGGATTTCACAGGAAGCTGAACAAAATGCAAATAGGGACTTCCGACCGAGCGGACTTGTCCTAAAAGAATGGTAATGGAAAACGTGAATCTATGGATGTTGTTTCTAATGGATAATTAATTTCTCGAGAGAGAATGAGACTTTTAGGGGCTTGTCCAAGATCTACGGACTATCCTCTATTCTGCGGAATGGAGAGTAACGGAATGGCGTGGGGATGGGGTGAGGAGGATATGAAAATAAATTATCTTTTTGAAGTTGGTATTAAAGCGGATTTAACTTTTAACCCTGAGCTCGACCTACTCTTTTAGTAAAACAGAGTCTGTTTAGAGGTGCTTTTTGTTTCAAATTTAATTTTGATTTTTTTTCTTGAAAAGAGTGGGCAATAAAGCTCACCACGAGGTCTGTCAAAAAGTTGTCAAAGCTGCGGTGACGCAAATGTTCGGTCTGGGCGATGTTCTTGAGCTGGTCGTTTATCGTTTCTATGACCGACCTTTTTCGCAGGAGTATCTTATCCCTCATGCCCATAAGCACGTTTTTCACATTATGGTGAAAATAAATTTTTTATAAAACTAAGGGTTTCTAATTCTGGCTTCGTATCTAGTATATATTTGGTTAAATAAAATGAAACCAAAATACATCTAAAACTCATTGTGAAATTTGATATACATTGGATTTCCTATTTTAAACTGGAGTTGAACCATTTGCCGAGCAAAAGGCTCCTAGATTAAGTGCATCTATGTTTTTTCATAAATAGTTGTTGAGTTAGTTAGTTTAAAGGCGCAGACAAGCTTATTCTGCGCCTTTTTTAAATGATTGGGTTAGGGCCGTCAACACAATAATTCCATTGCAGTTCACAGCTTCTCGATAATTCTCGGATTAACGTTTTTTACCGTAATACTGATTGAGTGCGTTGCTCAATATTTTTTCATTGATCCCATAGTTGGAGACTTTCCATTATTATCAACTGGTTAGTCGGATTATGTTTTCTCTTGCTCTCATGATAAACCAATTGGCTGGCTTATCTTTTTTTGACAATAAGAGCTTTCTCAGAATTTAGTTAACGACGCAACGGTTATCCTACATTACCCGCTCAAAAATTAGTTGCGTTAATAAAATGGCGAAGGCCTTACGTAATCGGGTGGCTCTTGAAAAGTTTGATTAATACAGTAATCTAATCGAACAAATGTTCAAATAAAAATCAATAGCTGATAATTATAATAACAACTCCTTCCACTTTTTTAGGGTAATGTAATTTCTTTTTTCTTAGATGCTTACCTAGCTTTCTCCGTCCAAGTTCAATCCAACTAATAGAAAAAGAATTGTGCTGAACTTACCGCCCAATTTTTCTCTTAGAATGACAAATGCCTTAGTCATTTGCCCTTCAATAGTCTTTATTGAAATATTCAAATGCTCCGATATTTCAAGATTGGTAAGTCCTTCTTTTTTACTTAGAGTGAAAATACGTTTACATTTGGGCGGCAGGTCAGCAATTGCATTTTCTACAAATCTCATCATTTTTTCAAAATGATCGTCATTATTTTCCTCCATAATAGACTCCAGAGCATCAATATATTTTTTTTCCAGCGCTATAACGGATTTGCTCTTCCTATATTGGTCTATAAATTCATTATGTACTGATTTGTACAGAAAGTTCTTAATAGAGAAATCATCTTTGAGCATATGTCTTTTTTTCCAGATCATGACGAATACATTCTGCACAATATCTTCTGCCGCCAAATCATCCCGGATAAGACTATTTGCGTAGACACATAATGGATGGTGATAGCGATCCACTAAAAAAGCATATGCTTTCTCTTCTCCTTTTTTTAATCCCCTAATCAGTAATTCTTCTTTTCCAAAATCCTGTTTCATATTATCAAATTATTAGGAACTCATTTTTTTCAATTAACTAAAAATACCTTTTTTATGGTTCTTGTCCATGTATTCTTTTACTCTTCCTTCTGCTATGCAACTCAAAACGAGTTCATCAGGATAATGAATCTTTAATTCAACTACAATTTAAACAGGTTAAATGAATAAACACCAAGATTATGAGAAATGACGAATATTAAAAAAAAATCATAAAAAAATAAGGGTTTCTAATTTCAGCTTCGTATCAAGGGTAGATTTGATTATAGGATGAAACCAAAAAGTATAGAAAAGCTAATTGTAAAATATATAACAAATTCAATTTCCCGTTCTGAGCTGGATGAGTTGGATATATTGCTACAAAATCCTGCCAATAAAAAACAGTTTTGGGATTTTGTAAAATTGAATTATTTCAGTGACTTTATCATGATGGAATACAATACAGGGGAATCAAAAAAGCTTTTACTGAGCAAAATCAGAAAGGATAAGAATTTTTTTAATAAAAATAGATTCAGAAAAGTTTTTAAATATGCCGCTATTGCCATTTTCTTTCTTGGATCTGGATATTTTATCAAGCAAGCACTCGATAATACAAGTTTAGAAAAAACGGTAGTGCCAAAGGAAAACTTTATAACATTGGAATTAGAGAACGGAAATATAAAAGTAATTTCCGAAGATGGCTCTTCTATTATTAAGGATTCGAAAGGTGATATTGTTGGTAACCAGATCGGTAATCAAATAGCATATAGCAAAGAATCCCAAATAAATAAATTAACCTATAATACTCTTAAAGTACCGTATGGAAAACAATTCCGTCTGGAATTGTCGGATAGTACAATTGTTCACTTAAATTCGGGATCGGTATTTAAATATCCGGTAAAGTTTTTAGAAGGGAAAGTTCGTGAAGTTTTTTTAACAGGAGAAGCTTATTTGGAGGTCGCTAAGGATAAGGAACGTCCCTTTATAATTACTTCGGATAATCTGAATATTAAGGTTTTGGGAACCAAATTTAATGTATCGGCCTATCCCGAAGATAGGATAAAAGAAGTTGTTCTAGTAGAAGGATCGGTTGAACTTTATGATGAAAATATACAAGGGGATAATACGGGTACAACCATCTTAATGCCCGGGATGAAAGGAAATTTCGATAGTTTACTAAAGAACATAACTTCCGATCAGGTCATAACAGATGTTTACACCTCATGGGTGGATGGGGAGTTGGTTTTTAGAAATATGACATTTTCGGAAATTCTCAAAAAGTTGGAACGTCGCTATGATGTTACCATAATCAATGAAAACACAAAATTATCAGATGTAGAGTTTAATGCTAGTTTTGGAGAAATGCCTGTTAGCCAAATTATGGAGTATTTTGAAAGAGTATATGGCATAAAATTTCAAGTAGATCATAACAAAATAATCATCAACTAACAAATTATTCGAAAACCTATCCACATGTGACCAGAAAACAAGAAAAATAAAATTGAGAACAACAAACACAGTCACTCGTTTATTTCCGTGTGGGAGATAAAAAAAATCGGAAAATGAGTCACCATTTTCCGATTGTACAAAGTGATTGTGAAAAATGAACAACCACAATTAAACATTTCAAAATTATGAAAAGAATTCTTTTCCAAAAAAGAAAATCTCACATCTCTTATAGACTTAGTTTAAGGATGAAGCTTAGTGTTTTATTTGCATTTACTGCATTGTTAGCTATGCATGCAAACAATTCCTATTCACAGCGCTCTATTACATTGGATCTTGAAAATGTATCAGTGGCCAGGCTGTTAGATGAAATTGAAAGCAAGACCGATTTTAGATTTGTTTATCAAACTAAGGAAGTTGATCTGAGCCGTAACATTACTGTTAAAAGGAAAAAAGTACAAGTTACCGCCATATTGGATCTGATTTTCAACAACACCCAAACTACATATACGGTGCTTGATAAACAAATTTTTCTAAGGGAAAAATTACCGGGCTCAGTGGCCAAAGACAGTAAGGATAAATCGGATCATGAAAATTTGTCAAATCTGCAGATTCAGGTCAGCGGAATGGTAACAGATGACCAAGGAGTGCCATTGGCCGGTGCCAATGTAGTAGAAAAAGGCACTACCAATGGTGTGACAGCCGATTTTGATGGCAATTTTTCACTATCAGTGGCTGATCCTAATGTTACCTTGGTGATTTCCTATGTTGGTTTTACAACAAAGGAAATTGCGTTAAATGGTCAGACGGATTTAAAAGTAACCTTAGAAGAGAGTGCGACAGGATTGAGCGAGGTCGTGGTCACGGCCCTAGGGATCAAACGCGAAAAAAAATCCCTGGGCTATGCATCTCAAGAATTGAATTCCGAAGAAGTGACCTCTGCTAGGGAACCTAATTTATTAAATAGCCTTTCAGGAAAGGTTGCAGGACTTCAGATAACGGATAACCCTGGTGGTGTTGGAGGATCTGCAAGGGTCAGCATTCGTGGTGACGCCTCGCTGAATATTAATGGTAACTCACCTCTCTTCATCGTAGACGGCACACCGATCAGTAACGAAATAGTAGGCTCTTCAGGGAAAGGAACCCAGGACGTTGATTATGGGAATGGGGCATCCGAAATAAATCCGCAGGATATTGAATCCATAAACGTGTTGAAAGGTCCGGCTGCAGCGGCACTTTATGGTTCTCGTGCTGCGAATGGTGCGATTATCATTACCACCAAAAAGGGCATTTCTAAAAAGGGAAGCCTTGGTATCTCCATAAATTCTGGAGTAACGATAGAAACTGTATCAGTGCTGCCAGACTGGCAAAATGTATACGGCGAAGGTAGCAAAGGGCAATATGCTTTTGTCGATGGTAGCGGTGGCGGTACTTCAGATGGGGTAGATGAAAGTTGGGGTCCAAAAATGGACATAGGGCTGTTAATTCCTCAGTTTGACTCCCCACGTACCGATGGTACTCGAGGTGGCGATTTGTTGAGTAATGCACCTATTATTCCTACACCATGGATTTCTCACCCCAACAATACAAAAGACTTCTTCAATACAGGTTATACCAAGACCAACAGTATCTCTATTTCGAAATCTGGCGACTTGGGAAATATCCGCTTTTCGTATCAAAACTTGGATCAAACAGGAGTCATTCCAAACACGGATCTTAAAAGGAATAGTTTTAGCGTAAGTTCTACTCTTAATCTGACCGATGAGGTGACAATCAATTCCAATATCAATTATATTAAATCGGATAGCGGGAACAGACCTTCTCTCAGTTATGGTACCGAAAATGTTATGTATCTTTTTGTTTGGTACGGACGCCAACTAGATACGAACAGTATGAGAGATTATTGGATGGATGGTATGGAGGGCCTACAACAATTCAACTACAATTACAACTACCATGACAATCCATTTTTCAATGTATTTGAAAATACAAATTCACAGGACAAGGACAGAGTTTTTGGCAATGTAAGCATTAACTATAAATTTCATGAAGATTGGAATCTTCTGCTTCGAACCGGAAGGGATTTCTATAGCGAACTACGTGCTAAAAAGCGCGCTTTCAGTACCATGCGATTTCCTTTGGGTTATTACAGGGAAGATAATGTGTTCTTTGAGGAAGCAAATACCGATTTCCTGCTATCCTATGATAAGACTTTGAATAAAAAACTTGACATTAATATTTCTGTAGGTGCAAACCAATTAAGTCGGAGACAGAATTATAATCAGACAGTAGCACCTGAACTGATAAATCCGGGAATTTATTCCTTCAACAATACTCGTAAGCCTTTAGAAACATCGGTAAACAATAGCGAAAAACGCATCAACAGTCTTTATGGTTTCGCCCGTTTAGCATATGACAATAAATTATATCTAGATCTAACTGGAAGAAATGACTGGTCCAGCACCTTGCCTACCGACAACAATTCATATTTCTATCCTTCCGCAACTTTGAGCGCTATCGCGAGCGATATTTTCGAAATGCCCGAATTCGTTTCATTTGCCAAACTTAGGGCGGCATATGCAGAAGTGGGCAATGATACCGACCCTTATAGACTAGCGAGTTTTTATACGAATGAAACGCCTTTTGGTGGCAATCCTATATTGACTGAATCAACTTTGATCCCAAACGCCGATTTAAAACCGGAAATTACATCATCCTATGAATTTGGTCTGGATTTTAGATTTTTTCAAAGCCGGCTTAATCTGGATGCTACCTATTACGATGGAACGACCAAGAACCAAATCATTCCCATAAGCACAGATATTGCCAGTGGATACACTAGTAAACTTATCAATGCAGGTAAAGTTCGAAATTACGGGTATGAGGCAGTTCTGCATGCAATTCCGGTTCGTAACCGTGATTTTTCTTGGAACCTCATTTTCAACTTCTCAAAAAATATAAGTGAGGTTACAGATTTGGGAGGAGTAGATTATACCTTGACCAACCGAAACAATGTTTTCATACAAGCTAGGGAAGGAGGTTCTATAAGTGCCATTTATGGAAGAGGCTTTAAAAGGGTTGAAGATCCGAACAGTGAGTTTTTTGGTCAGATGATCATAAACAGTAACGGTATACCAATACGTTCCGATGGTTTGGTCTATCAAGGCGATTATGCACCCGATTATACACTTGGCATTCAAAACAGTTTTAAATATAAAGCATTCGATTTTGCCTTTTTGTTCGATACCCGACAGGGAGGTATTGTTTCCTCCTTTACCAGGGTAATAGGTGCCACAGCAGGACAGACAATGGAAACGTTGGTAGGACGGGAAACGGGAATAGTTGCAGAAGGGGTTCGTGAAACATCCCCAGGTGTGTTTACTCCTAACACCATCAATGTTGATGCCCGAACGTATAACAACCGCTACTATGAGCGCGACAACATCGAGGCCAACAAATATAATGCATCTTATACAAAGCTGCGTGAGGTTACTTTAGGATATTCGTTGCCCGAACGTGTTCTGGACAAACTTTTTATTTCTAAAGTCCGGTTTTCAGTAACCGGTAGAAATTTATTGCTTTGGACCGACAACCCGCATTTTGATCCCGAAACGTCGGCAATATCAGGTGGCACCCTGCAGCCTGGTATTGAGAACATGTCCTTTCCCAGCACTAGAAATTTCACCCTTAATTTGCAAATTGACTTCTAATATCATATAAAATGAAAGACAAACTGAAACAAACAGCAGTATTTATAATTTCCTTATTTGGGCTAGCTACCTTTCTAGGTTGTACTGAAGACTTCGAAAAGATAAACCAAAATCCAAACTATGCGGAGAAGGCGTCCCCGGAACTTCTGCTGCCTGGCATTATACGTCAAATGTCCGAAAATTGGGCCGATCAAGGTTGGGAAGAAGGTTTTTCAGTGGCGCAGTACGCAGCCAGGCTTCAGTTCACTTCTGGGGATCGATATAACTGGTCTCCAACGGACAATCCCTATTTTGATGCCTATGACAGTATGCGGGATGTAGAAAATATCCTGAGGGAATCGAAAGAACAACCGACCCTACAGAGTTATTACGGTGTTGGGCTAATTCTGAAGTCCTGGATTTATTCCTATTTAACCGATGCCTATGGTGATGTTCCCTACACCAACGCCGTAAAAGGAATCAGTGAAGGCAATATTACACCGGAATTCACTCCGCAGCAGGAAATTTATAGCGGATTAATTGCAGATTTGCAAAGCGCGAACCAGATTTTGACCGGTGCGGCTAACATTTCGGGAGATAATCTTTATGGTGGTGATGTGTACAAATGGCGAAAATTTGCCAACACACTTCGTATGCGGCTTTTAATGCGAATAAGCGATGTGGATAAAGCAAAGGCAATTACGGACATGAACGAAATAATCAACAACGTTAACACCTATCCTATATTCGAGGGAAATCAGGATAATGCCGCTATTCAATGGGATACGAACGATCCCCAACCCAAATTCTTGACGCGCTCGGGAAGTTATGACGAAGTTAGGTTTAGTCTAACTTTGGAAACTCGCTTAAAGGAATTGAACGATAGACGGCTAATTGTCTACGCACAACCTACGTCTGCATCGGAAAAAGGTATTTATTCCGATAACTTGGACGATTACGTGGGTATGCCGAACGGATTGGATGATGCTGATGCACTCAGTTATAGTCCGTCAGGTGATCCAGATAAAGCGGGTTCTAATTTTATTTCCCGAATGGGAGTACTGCTGACCTGTCGCGCATGTGACTCACAAAATGCTTCGCCCACAGCATCCCAGACGATAATTATGGATTACCCAGAACTTCAATTTATTTTGGCGGAGGCAAGAGAGCGGGATTTTATTTCTCAAGGCGAAGCTGGGCAATATTATGAAAATGGAATACGTTCATCATTTGGATATTATTTGGATAGGATTAATGTCGGTGGATGGTCCGAAATAGCGGCCGAACTTCAAAGCTTTGACTTAGATGGATACATCGCTCAGAGTAAAGTGGTTTATGAAGGGTCTAATACTGAAAAATTGGAGAAAGTAGCCCTTCAAAAATGGATTGCCCTTTTTTATACGGGTTTTGAAGCATGGTCCGATTGGAGACGTACGGGAATGCCTGAAATCGTACCAGGGAAGAGTGCTGCCAATGACGGACGGGTTCCGGTTCGTTTCCTGTATCCCAACAATGTAAAAGCTACCAACAATGCCAATTATCAAGAAGCTGTAAAACGTATGGGTGGAGACGATTTAAATACTAGACTTTGGTGGGATACCACAGATAATAATTAACATGCGCCATTTTGCCAAAGGATACCATCTTTTGAATCTTCATCCCTCGGCCTTTGAGTGGAGTACATGTATTTATTTGGAATGAGCCCACAAAACGTAATGAAGATGAAGAATATTATTTTAATGTGTATCTTGCTTTTCGCAAGCTTACAGGACTTTAAATTACTCGCACAGACAGAGAACACTCAAAAAGTCGTTTTAATAACCTTGGATGGATTTCGTTGGCAAGAACTTTTTTCCGGAGCGGATTCCTTGTTGATTGCAAACAAAAACTACGTATCCGATACCAGCGATTTAAAAAATCGGTTTTGGCAAAAAACTGCAAAGCAAAGAAGGAAAAGATTATTGCCATTCATTTGGGGACAAGTTGAGGAAATTGGACAAATACATGGGAATAGATGGCTTGGAAGTAAAATGAACTTGACTAATGCCCATTGGTTCTCCTATCCTGGATATAACGAAATATTGACAGGTAAAGCAGATGATTTAAGAATCACGAGCAATGACAAGAAGAACAATCCAAATGTGACCGTTTTGGAAATAGCGAATAGTCAGCCCGCTTACAAGGGAAAGGTATACGCTTTTGGAAGCTGGGACGTTTTTCCGTTTATTATCAACGAAAAACGATCTGGTATTCCGGTGAATGCTGGTTTTAAAACTGCTCAAGGAATCGAGTTGACCGACAAGGAAAAATTCCTGAATGAAATGCAATTTAAAATCCCACCCCAATGGGGTTCAGTTCGTTTTGATGCCTTTACCCATGGTTATGCCATGGAACAAATGAAAAAAAACCACCCCGATTTGGTATATATTTCTTACGGGGAAACAGACGATTTTGCACATGACGGAAATTATAGGGCCTATCTGGAAGCCGCCCTTAGAACTGATGGTTTTATAAGGGAATTGTGGACTTTTGTTGAAAATGATCCTTATTACCAAGGAAATACCACTTTCATAATTACAACGGATCATGGACGGGGAACCCAACCTTTGGATACATGGAAACACCATGGACGCGATATCGAAGGAGCGGACCAGGTATGGTTAGTAGCTTTTGGAAAAGGAGTAGAACCTAAAGGAGAGGTCACTACAAAAGAACAATTGCATACGAATCAAATTGCGGCCTCCATTGCCAAATTGCTGAACATTGATGTGAAACAAGCCAATATGGGGCCCGAATTTAAGTTTATAACATATTAACACAAAGTTTAATGCCAACCAGTCCAGTCTTCAGTCAAAGTTCCCTAGTTGAATTACTAGTTAACCAATAATTTTAATAACCAGTATGGCCAGGGGAGGTTGGGTGACTATTTTCCTAGTGGCCCTAATTGTATATTTCCAACTTCAGGACAAGTCTTACAGAACGGCGGTATTTATGCCTATGGCGTATTTGATTATCGGGCTTATTTATTTTACTTTAAATGGTAGACATCCCTTAATACTTTCCCCTGAGGAGGAGTTTGCCATAGGGTATGAAACAAAAGCGAAGATTAAAAAATCGGTGTTAAAAAATACGATATCTTAGGACCTGATTTATGTAACTTTAGGTAGCAAGAGTATTCCAAAAAGCAAGAAAAAATGAATATCGAAACAGTCAAAAAATATGTCAATGACCATCAAATAAAGAATGTGAAATTGGCCGTTGTCGATATTGATGGAGTGCTTAGGGGCAAATATGTGAATGTAAATAAATTTCTTTCCGCTTTGGATAAGGGTTTTGGATTCTGTAATGTGGTTTTTGGTTGGGATTCTAACGATGACTTATATAAAGAAGATTCTTTTACTGGTTGGAAGAATGGTTTCACTGATACCAAGGCTACAATAGATGCGTCCAGTTTAAGAGTTTTACCTACCGAAGAGAACAAATCGGTTATTCTTTTAGCTGATTTTTCGGAAAGTGAAGCGGCTAAAGTTTGTCCAAGATCCATTCTTAAAAGAACCCTGGCAAGATTAGATGCCTTGGGTTATTCGGCTACCGCAGCCTTTGAATTTGAGTTCTTTCTCTTCAATGAGACCCCAAAATCCGCACACAATAAAAACTTCAATAATCTGGAACCGATTACACCGGGTAATTTTGGATATTCTGTGTTGCGCTGTTCTTCACAGGCCCATTTTTATCATGAAATAATGAGCTTGACAGAAGAAATGGGAATGCCCCTGGAAACACTTCATACAGAAACAGGGGCGGGTGTTATCGAGGGAGCCATTGAGCATTCGGAGGCACTGAGAGCTGCCGATAATGGAGTCTTCTTCAAAACATTTATAAAGGTCTGGGCGCAACAGCACGATATGATGGCCAGCTTTATGGCCAAATGGTCACCAAATTATCCGGGACAATCCGGTCATATTCATATTTCTTTGCAGAAAAAGGATGGATCGTCCGCTTTTTATGATAAGAACAATAGCGATAACATGTCGGATGTTATGCGCTGGTTTATTGGCGGGCAGCAAAAACTAATGCCAGAAGTTTTGGCGATGGTAGCTTCTACCTGTAATAGCTATACCCGTCTTATACCAGGTTTCTGGGCGCCTACTGCGGCATCATGGGGCATGGATAATCGAACCTGTGCCATTAGGGCCATTCCGGGTAGCCCAACGGCCCAACGTGTAGAATACCGGGTTTCCGCAGCTGACATCAATCCGCATTTGGCCTTGGCAGCTGCCATTGGCTCAGGTATATGGGGTATAGAAAATAAAATAGAGCCCTTGCAGGAGGTTATCGGAAATGCCTATGAAGTCAATTTTTCCGATGAGCTCCAACTACCTAGAACGTTAACTCAGGCTGCCGAATATTTTAAAAACTCCAAGGTAGCCCGTGATTTGTTCGGAGATGCTTTTGTAGATCATTACGCCTATACCCGTGAGTGGGAGGACCAACAACAACGTAAGGCCATAACCGATTGGCAATTAAAGAGGTATTTTGAAATAATATAACAATGAGAGATACTATTTCACCGATAGACGGCTCCGTATACTGTTCTACCAAGGAACACGGTCCAGCCGATATTGACACTGCCATTGGTTTGGCCAATAGAGCTTATCCAATTTGGACGGCCTTGTCCATAACCGAAAGGGCAGAATACGTGAGGGCTTTTGTGGCGGCGATTGTTGCCAATAAAGACGAAATTGCAAAAGAGATCACATGGCAAATGGGAAGGCCCTTTGGCCAGTCTCCAGGAGAGATCGTCGGGTTTGAGGACCGTGCCAACTACATGATCGGAATAGCTGAAGAGGCCTTAGATTCCTACGTACTGCAAGACCAAAGCCCGGGAAAGCGATTTGTTGAACGTATCCCTTTGGGCATTATAGGAGTGTTAAGTCCTTGGAATTATCCTTTTTTAACCTCCGTGAATGCTATTGTTCCCGCTTTAATGGCAGGAAACCTAGTGATTTTAAAACACTCCTTTCAGACACCCTTGGTTGCAGAACGTTACGCCCAAGCAGCCCTAAAAGCGGGATTGCCGGAAGGGGTATTTCAAATTTTACATTTAAACCATAATAATACAGCTAAATTGATTGCAGATCCCAGTATTGGAGGTGTCTGCTTTACGGGTTCAGTTCAAGGAGGAATGGCGATACAACAAGCATTGACCAATGCGTTTATCCCTTGCGGATTGGAACTGGGCGGAAAAGACCCTGCTTATGTAAGGGCCGATGCAAATTTGGAGCACAGTATCGAAAATTTGGTCGATGGGTCGTTTTTCAACAGCGGGCAATCGTGCTGTGGAATTGAAAGGATCTACGTTCATGAAGCGGTTTATAACAAGTTCGTTGATGGCTTTGTAAGCTTGACCAAGAGATATCGACTTGGTAATCCTATGGAAAAGGAAACCAACCTGGGACCTATGGTAAAAATAGAAGCTGCCGACTATGTACGAGGTCAGATTGGACGGGCCTTGGATAAAGGGGCAAGGTCGTTGATCGACGAAACCTCGTTTCCTTCTTCCAAAAAAGGTACTCCGTATCTATCGCCCCATGTTTTGGTCGATGTAAACCACAATATGGAGGTAATGACAGAAGAGAGTTTTGGCCCCGTAGTGGGAATTATGAAAGTGATGAACGATAGCGAAGCTATTCGATTGATGAACGATTCCAAATATGGCCTTACCGCTTCCGTGTGGACCGTCGATATGGACAAAACTTTGGATCCAGGCCTAGCTTGGACGGGCTTTAAGAATTCAGGAAGAGGGGTCACCCTTTCAAAGTTTGGTTACGATCATCTAACCAAGGTAAAATCATTCCATTTTCGCGAAATAAAGTAGTAAGATGAAGTTAATGAATACAAATTGGAATTTCCCGACTTCTATATGGTTCGGAGCCGGTAGAATACATTTGCCGGTGTCATGTCAAAAATCAGGAATTAGAAACCCACTGTTAGTTACCGATACGGGATTAGTAGAATTAGACATCGTTGAAAATACGGAGCGTATTTTAAAACAAGGAGGTATAGATTTTACCATATACAGCGGCGGTAAAGGGCGAATTATACAGTTTATAGCATGAAGCTACTTATCGTTGAAGGCAATACTGAAGAGACCCGTGTGCAAAGGAAAGCTTTTGGTATAAAGCCCTATCATCTTATTTTCAAGGAAATGCTTCATTTGTTATTGCCCAAGGTACAGACAGAAGTTGTCTTTCCGGCCGATGGATCAAAAGATCTTCCAACTTCTAAACAGTTAACAAAGTATGATGGAATACTATGGACCGGTAGTGCTTTAAGCGTAACAGACAACATACCCTCGGTTACCGGCCAACTTAATTTGGCGGAAACAATTTTTGAAAGTGGTATACCCCTGTATGGAAGTTGCTGGGGCTTACAAGTAGCGACAACGGTAGCAGGTGGAGAAGTTGCACGCAGTAATAAGGGATTGGAATTTGGAATGGCCAAGGATATCACATTAACAGAAGCCGCTTCTAAAAGTCCTTTTTTTTCGAGAAGAAAGTCAGGGTATTCCGCACTCTGTATACATTTTCTTTTTTTGGGGTTCAGTACCATCCAGAATTAAAAACGTCGGACTTGGCTAAAATAGCTTCCCTTTTATCAGAAAAATTGATCGATAGTGGTCGCTTTGCCTCAGGAGCGGAGGTTGAGGAATTCGTGGCGAGATTATCTGTAGGGAAGGATCTACCAAAAGAAATCGTTGATTATCAACTACACACTCAAGAAATAAAGGCTTGGTTGGAACATCTATCTCTAAATAATCCATGAGGCAACGCCATCGAGGGAACCATGTCCCCGGTCGTTTTAAACACAGGCAAAAGTTATGGCTGGAACGATTTTTTGGTTCGGGTAAATGGATGCCCCGGTTTTGAAAGGCGTTATGCAGGCCGGGTAGAGAAAGGTAAACCCTCCAAAAGCGACCCCGTATATGGGAAAGACAGGATTTTAGATAACTCAAGTTAAGAAAAGATTTGGAAAGTACTAACAAAATATTAAGGATTTGTACACCGGACTTACTATATTTAACCGGACATAAAGTTAAGAGCGTTCAGGCTGTTTAAATTAACTTTGGAAAATGTCATAAAAAGAGAGATAGTACACCATAGAATTCAAACAGAAAGCCATAGAACTTAGCTACGTCACAAACAATACTTTACGTATATCGAATATTGGACAAATTGACTATACTGACATTCAACGATTCTTGCAAGAACTCAAGATTTATTTGGTGAGGATAGGCCACTTGGCTCACTCC
>CAJDXC010000035.1_pt1 | contig 14903 bp, 17 predicted proteins | sample 7391681 | NCBI WGS metagenome assembly CAJDXC01 (sample SAMEA7055742, study PRJEB34461) | soil metagenome | biome: terrestrial ecosystem; feature: Peninsula; material: soil | place: Antarctica | collected 2016 | reverse complement strand
AAACCTGAAACTTGAAACTAAAAATCCTGAAACTATGAGAAATAAGATTTTCATTTGTGTGATTTTGTTAACCACCGGAACGAGTTCTGGTCAGACAGATTATGCCTCGGAAAGGGAAAGAATGGTAAGGACCCAACTAAAACCTGAAGGAATTACAGATCCGGCTACCCTGAGGGCCATGGGGAAAGTCCCCCGGCACGAGTTTGTGCCCACAAGATATAAGAATAGTGCCTACGAGGATGGCCCTCTGCCCATCGCTAAGGGTCAGACCATTTCCCAGCCCTTCATGGTGGCCTATGCTACCCAAGCCCTAAAGCTAAAACCCCATTATAAGGTGTTGGAGATAGGTACGGGATCTGGCTACCAGGCCGCCATTCTGGCCGAAATCGTCGATTCTGTCTATACCATAGAGATAGTGCCACAACTGGGAGAGGAGGCCAAGAAGGTCTTGGATGCCTTGGGCTACGATAACATTCATTTTAAAATTGGCGATGGCTACCAAGGTTGGCCGGAAAAAGGCCCGTTCGACGCCATTGTCGTCACGGCAGCTCCCGCTGTCATACCACCACCATTGTTAGATCAGCTCAAGGAAGGGGGCAGGATGGTCATTCCCGTCGGTGAGGCCCAGGAGATACAACGCTTTTTAGAAGTAAGAAAGGTAGGGGGCAAAATTAAGACGCAAGATCTAATGCCGGTACGGTTTGTCCCTTTTACACGAGAGAAAGATGAAGAATAGAGTCTTTAGACTTTACAAATAAATAGAAGCGTGATGATAGAAGCATGATAAATCATCGAGTTCAATATCTTTGCACCGATAAATCCGCTTGATGAGAAAAAACGACCCCTATGCGGCCCTGCGTTATAGGGAATTCAATATCTTTTTACTGGTCCGCTTCGCTTTGGTCTTTGCTTGGACAATGCAGTTCGTGGTCATTGAATGGGAGGTGTACAGTCTTACGAAAGACCCGTTATCCTTGGGTATAATTGGATTGATGGAGGTCATTCCCGCGGTTTCCCTCGCCTTGTTTGCCGGACATGTGGTTGATCAGAAGGAGAAAAAGGGATTATTGGTAAAGTGTATCATCGGATTTTCGGTCATAAGTTTTGGCCTGTTCCTTTTGACATGGCCTATAGTAATATCCAGCTGGTCCCCAAATATAGTACTGTATGGTGTTTATTTTTTGGTTTTTTTAGGGGGTATTGTACGGGCTTTTCTGGGTCCGACTATTTTTTCGCTCTTTGCTTTGATCGTGCCAAAAAAGGTATATCCAAATGCGGCCACGTGGAGTAGTTCTATATGGCAAATGGCCGCTGTAGTCGGACCGGCGGTTGCTGGCTTCTCCATTCATTGGATCGGGGTACACTGGTCTATGTGCCTTATTTTCGGATTTTCCATACTGGCCTTGGTCACACTGACCCAAATTTCGACCAAGCCCATCATGAATCCCAAAATTGGAGAACCGGTAATGCAGAGCCTTAAGGAGGGATTAAGATTTGTTTTCGGCACCAAAATAATCCTTGGTGCCCTTACCTTGGATATGATCGCCGTGCTGTTTGGGGGTGCTGTTGCGCTTTTGCCCATTTATGCCCAGGATATATTAAAGGTGGGGCCCGAAGGTTTTGGAATTCTCCGTGCCGCACCGGCTGTTGGTGCATTGCTGATGATGTTTACCTCGGCCTATTTTCCATTGAACAAGAATGCGGGAATGAAATTATTGACTGCAGTTTTTGGGTTTGGGTTGTGTATTATCGTGTTTGGTCTCTCCACTTGGTTCTGGCTTTCCGTCCTGGCGCTGTTCTTCAGTGGTTTGACCGATGGGATATCGATGATCATTCGGCAGACCATTCTTCAATTGCGTACGCCAGATCATATGCGGGGTAGGGTGGCTTCCGTAAACTCGATGTTTGTGGGATCTTCCAATGAACTGGGAGCCTTTGAAAGTGGGGTGACCGCCAAATTGATGGGTACCGTCACCGCCGTCGTCTTTGGTGGCGCAATGACTTTAATAACAGTAGTTCTTACAGGAGTAGCTTCCCCAAAGTTCAGAAAATTGGACTTGCAAAAAGATTTGGAAGCTTTTGAAACTGAGAACTGACAATCCTTTATTTGATAAGTGATTTCTCAAAAATTAAAATCTATAACTTATCTTTGTTTGAGTTTAGGAAATCTCCTGAACCTGTATTTGTATAACCGGATCATTATTTTGGTAAATAACCCCTAATTTTCCATTATTTGTTTGGTAATTCAATTACAACTCACTATTTTAAAGAAAAAAATAATAACGAAGAATGGCAAGACCTCAAGAAACGTATAGCAAAAAAGAAAAAGAGAAAAAGAGATTAAAGAAGCGGGAAGAGAAACAGAAAAAAAAGGTGGAGCGTAAATCCAAATCTAAGGGGGGCGGATTGGACAATATGCTGGTATATGTAGATGAATATGGACATCTTACAGATACTCCTCCAGATCCATCAAAAAAGGTAAAGGTGGATGCAGAGAGCATTGTTATCGGAATTCCCAAAAAAATAGAAGAGGAAATAGACCCTGTGCATCAGGGCAAGGTTTCGTTTTTTGATCACTCCAAAGGCTTTGGGTTTATTCTGGATATTCTAGACCAAGAAAAATATTTTGTTCATGTCAGCGGTACCATGGAAGAAATTGAAGAGAACGACAAGGTTAGCTTCGAATTAGAAAAGGGACTAAAAGGCCTGAATGCAGTCCGTGTAAAGAAAATTTAAGTTTTCTGTAGCTTCTTTTTTTTAGACTCGGTTTTACTTCTACCTCGAAATGCCCCTAAGTTAACACTAGTATTCGAGGTTATAATAGATAACACCATGAGAAAATTTCTTGTTTTATGCATTGTTGTCTTGGGCGTACAAGTCACGGTAGCCCAATCTAAAAAACAACTAAAGAAGGAAAAGGCAGAACAGGAATTTGTGGCTATGAAAGAGTTGATCGCCTCCGGAAAGTTTCAATTTATAGGGGATAGGGCCATGCCAATGGGGCATAGGAGCATTAGTCTGACGACGAATCAAAACTTTGTAAAGATCAATGACGGAAAGGCAGATGGCTATATGCCATTTTTTGGCCAACGTTATTCGGGTGGCGGCTATGGAGATAGTGGTGCCATAGAGTTTAAGGGTGAAATGCAAAAATATAAGGTCAACAACAATGACAAAAAGAAAAGAGTGGAAATCTACTTTACCTCCAAAGGTAAATCCCAAGTTTACGATGTGAGTCTTAGCACCAGTGGTGGTGGATGGGCCAGTATGATAATTAAGGGGAGCGATAGCAGTTCTATATCGTATAACGGAAAGGTCTCCGAACTAAAAGAAGAGGAGAAGTAAAACGGTGATCTGCCTTAACTTAACACCAAGAGGGGATATTATTATGATCCCCTTTTTTTATACCCATACTATTCCAATTAATTCCCTTAGATGATTTTAATAACTTTTTCCTTGGGATGAAGGGAAATTATACCATAATAGAGGATTTTACCTTTGGGTTCGGGCTTTCTACCCGCCCCGTCTTCCTATCCCGACTTAATGTCCGGAAGGCCCGCCCGAACAGCGCAGTCGGGCAGGAATCCACCCCGCCCTGTCAAGGGCGGGGAGCCAAAAAAATCTGTTTACATCAATTTATTTACATGAAAACTATTTTTTTGACATTGAAAGTATTTGTTACATTTAACGACTGATATTAAACGAGTTCATTAATAACAATTCCTATTAAGCAGTTTGAACCATGAAGATTTCCTTATTAAAATTCCCATTGATCCTTTTTACGCTTGCTTTGTGCAGTACTCAAGTCTCCTGTCAAAATAAAAGTAAAAAAAGTACAAATCCGAACAACAAAGAGGTTGCTGTGAACACCGAGTTTCCCAAGGCCAAGTCCAATGCGGAATGGAAGAAAGAGCTTACTCCAGAACAGTATCAGGTAATGGTTAAAAAAGCGACGGAACCTTCTTTTGATAATCCTTATTTCAACAATCATAAAAAGGGAATCTATGTAAGCGCTGCCACGGGAGAACCACTGTTCAGTTCCGATACCAAATTCGACTCCGGTACCGGATGGCCATCTTTTACAGCTCCAATCAATGACGACGCCGTAATTTGGGTAAAGGACAACACTATGGGTATGTCACGGGATGAAGTCATTGAAAAGTCTACCGGACTGCACTTGGGCCATGTCTTTAACGATGGTCCGGCACCCACGCATTTGCGATACTGTATGAACTCTGCCGCTCTCAAATTTATTCCCGAAAAGTAATTACTCATTCTTTAAAAATCAGGACCATTAGTGGTTAAGTGATAGGATATAATAATGTTATGCTTAATTTTGCAGTCCACTAAAATCATATCCGAACCTTCATGGCCAAACCCAAGAATGTTGCACTTATTATAGCTGCCTTTTTTTCCATTTATGTGATTTGGGGATCCACTTACCTTTTAAATAAGATTGCCGTATCAGAACTGCCCCCTTTTATGTTGGCCTCGGTCCGATTCACTACAGCAGGCACTCTAATATTTGTCATTTGTGGGATTCTGGGAATAAGTTTAGCCATTACTAAAAAGCAACTTCTCAATACCGCTATTGCAGGCTTTTTATTTTTGACTTTTGGCAATGGGGTAGTGGTATGGGCTCTTAAATACGTAGATAGTGGCTTTGCTGCCTTGGAAATATCTGCGCAACCTTTGATCGTTTTGCTATTGATGTTCTTCCTGCAAGGTAAAAAAATACAGCCCATGTCGATTGTTGGGGTTGTTTTCGGAATCGTTGGTATTTATTTGTTGGTCAGTCAAAGCGCATTGATCACCCGCGAAGGTTCCGTTATGGGGATGGTAATGATTTTCTTTTGTATGCTTAGTTGGGCCTATAGCAGTCTCTTTGTGGCCAAGGCTGATTTGCCATCCAATTATTTTGTAAATACAGGGTACCAGATGGTGGCCGGAGGGCTTATGTTATTGGTCTCCAGTATTATCTTTGGAGAGACCTGGACGCTGCCCACAACATGGAGCAGTCCGGTCCAGATGTCCATGTTGCTTTTGATCGTTTTTGGGAGTATTGTGGCTTTTACCTCGTTCAATTACCTGTTAAAAATAGTTTCCCCGGAAAAGGTGGCCACATCCACTTATGTAAATCCTATTATCGCCTTGTTCTTGGGCTGGTACTTTTTGGAGGAGCAGATTACAGGTCAGTCTATCGTGGCCGCGATTATTCTTTTAACGGGAGTATATTTTATCAACACCAAGAAAAAAATCATGATATTTTCCCGGTTTTCAGGAAAGATTGGCATCGATTAATCCTAGAAATTCATATACCTATCTTCGTGTTAAACTTGATTTAAAATAAGGGTGAAGGGTTTACTTTATGCAGGAATAACTGTACTTTCAATAAAAAAATAATGACAACAATAAAAGCATATGGTGCCAATTCCAAAGGGGCTGATTTAAAAGAAATGTCCATTGAACGTAGGAACGTTTTGGAGAAGGATGTAAAGATAAAAATAACCTACTGTGGGGTGTGCCATAGCGATATACATACGGTTGCAAATGATTGGGGCAGTTCCAAATACCCCGTTGTTCCAGGTCACGAGATTATTGGTCGTGTTTTGGCGGTAGGGGGTAAGGTCAAAAATTTTAAGTTAGGAGATGTGGTAGGAGTCGGATGTATGGTAGATTCTTGCCGTACCTGCAATAGTTGTCAAGAAGATCTGGAGCAGTATTGCGAAAAAGGACTGGTAGGTACCTATAACGGCAAGGACGAACATCTGGGCGGCCATACCTTTGGCGGCTATTCCGAAACCATTGTGGTTGATGAGCATTTTGTGTTGAATATTCCGAAAAATCTAGATGAAAAAGGAGTAGCCCCGCTTTTGTGTGCTGGAATAACAACATATTCCCCTTTAAGACAGTGGGGAATAAAGAAAGGAGATAGGGTAGGAATCATTGGCTTAGGAGGTTTGGGCCATATGGGGATTAAACTTGCCCATGCCATGGGAGCGCACACCGTAATGATCACCACTTCCCCGGAAAAGGCCAATGATGCGAAAAGATTGGGTGCGGACGAAATTGTAATTTCCAAAAATGAGAAGGAAATGCGAGAGTATGCGGGGACCTTTGACTTTTTAATGAATACCATTCCGGTGAGACACGACATCAATCCATATCTCAAATTGCTGAAACGCGATGCCACCATGGTCATTGTCGGTGCTGCGGAACCCATAGATCCGGTACACGGTGGCATTCTGATTTCTGGACGCAAACGTGTGGCGGGGTCTTTGATCGGTGGAATTGCGGAAACCCAGGAAATGTTGGATTTTTGTGGTAAGCACAATATCACCAGCGATGTTGAAATGATCGATATTAAGAATATCAACGACGCTTATGACCGCGTTAAGAAGTCCGACGTTAAATATCGTTTTGTAATCGATATGGAATCCCTAAAAGATAAAGGAAACAAAACCATGTAGAAAATCCAGATGTGTTGGTGTCGGTAGGTGATTTATAGTTGGCACGGTTTTATCGACCTTACTTCTCCAGATGTCAGATCATCCAAATGCAGATCTCCTATTCTAACCCTCACCAATCGCAAGGTTGGGAAGCCAACTGCGGCCGTCATTTTACGCACCTGCCGAAATTTACCCTCTGTTAATGTAATGCTGATCCAAGAATTGGGTCTATGCCTGGCGATACGCAGTTTTTTGTCGGGTTCCGGAACGGCAGGAGGCACTATCAACTTTCTGGCCATACAAGGTTTTGTCCTGTATTTTTTCCCGGCAATACCGATTTCAACACCCGTTCGTAAGATTTCGAGGTCGGCTTCGATAATTTCACCATCCAACTGAACATAATACTCTTTTTCGACCCCTGACCGATTGATTGAATCGCTTAATTTTCCATCGGTAGTGAGCAACAAAAGTCCTTCAGATTTTTCATCCAAGCGACCTACGGGCATTACGCCCTCAGGAAAATCGCAGAGTTCGGTCAAGAAGCGTTTTTTCCGGGATTCTTTGGCGTCATTGGAGCTAAACTGACTCAACATCCCAAAGGGTTTGTAGATTTTAAAATGTAGGTGGGACACTGCTTTTAGAATGGAATAATACGATAGCTAATAAGAGTGACATTCAATTTATCCTGCCAGTTTGATCATCTGCTTGAATGGAAGGGTTAAGCAGTCTAAATCTTCTCGTTCTTTAACTTCAAAGTATTTCGACTGCCTGCCCGACTTCGTCATTCGGGCGGGCGCTCAATATGACATTTATTGTAAAATATTACTTTTAAAAGAGCCTATTTTTGATTGAATGTCAGTTATTTATCAATTGAACCCGTACTTATTTAACCCCTTATGACTCACCACGATGGCCTCTAAAGGAGTCATATTATAGGTTTTGTCCTGTTCTACCATGTAGTATTTCATGCCCGATAATTTCTTGTTGGCCAGGATCCGTGCAAAATCTATATGGCCATTCCCTACGGGAGCAAAGCGTCCCTGATCGTCCATATCCTTTACGTGCCATATTTTAAAACGACCAGGATATTTTTTAAAATAGGCCACCGGGTCTTTATCCGCCTTGGTTACCCAATACAAATCCATTTGGAAATTCACGTATTTGGGGCTGCAGTGCTCCAACAGATAATCCAAAGGCACGTTTCCGTCCTTGTCCTTGACAAATTCAAAATTATGGTTGTGATAAAGCAATTTCAATCCGGCCTTGCTACATTTTTCGCCCAAGGTGTTTATAATATTGGCTAGGTTTTCGATACCCCCGACCATACCCATAGTCTGGGCTGCTTCATCGTACTTAAAAAGACCCATAGGAGGTACCGGGATCACAAAATATTTAAAGCCGGCGGCTTTAACATCCGCGATCTGGGTATCCGCGTTTTCCAGCGTTACCGTTCCCTGGTGGGAGCTGATCGGGGTAAGCCCCAGTTTTTTTAATTCTTCCTTAAACTCTTTTGGGGTCATCCCATAGAATTTTCCATTTTCATAGCCTGCTGCTTCTACGTATTTATAACCTGCGTCCGAAACGGACTTAAGCGTTGCCTTTGCATCCTTGGCCATATCGTCCCTTACGGTGTATAGGGCCAAGCCACCGAATTTTTTTTGGGCAGTGCCCATAAATGTAATTGCCATAAAGGCAATCGCCATTACCAGTTTCAATGTTGCTTTCATAAAGTAAGTGTTCAAGTATTTTAGTTAGTTATGATGAAGTTAATTTCAGTAAAAGTAATAAATTTGGTTTTCCAATTCTTTATTCAAACACCCCATTATATGAACTGCCCATATAACTGCCCCATTTTGGTGGTTGCTTAATAGGTATATCCGTATCTATTCGGTTAATCTGTAGCCCGTCAAACGTATAAGTCTGCTTTGCATTGGTGCCGTGCACATAAATAATATCCAAAAAGCCATTATTGTCAAGATCCCCCACCCATGGGGTAGAAGATATGTTATTACCTTTATAATTAAGGTTTAATTTTGTCACTTTCTTTTTTGAAAATTCAACAACGGCAAGATCATTGTAGAAATATTTCAGGCCCAGGCTGTCGAATACTTGGTAATTCATCGGTATCAAGGCTTCATCTAAACCATCATTATCGAGATCTATGGCCACAGGGGAGGTCATTTGGTAAAAGCCTAACGAATCCTGCAACATAACCCGTCCGTTTTTCCCGTCGACCATGAATTGTTTCGACCATTCGAGGTCGGGCCATTTGCCTTGGGCGAAGGAGGTGAAAAAATCGGGGATATCATCATCGGTAAAGTAGCCGACCGCTATGGAACCATAAGCTTCGGTGCCGGGCATCGGTACTTGCCATAAGGGTTCATAGGTTTTACCATCAAAAGCCAGCATACGGCCATCGACCGCATTGGCTACGATATCGTGAATACCGTCCCTTGTGATATCTACCCAGACTGCAGGACCGATAAAACCATTTGTCTCACTAGTAGCAAGCTTGATAGACCCAGAGAGATCTCCCGATTTTATTTCCGCAATAGACGTGACAAAGAGGTTTCCTCCAACTGTTTCCCCTCCAGTCCCAAAAATTACAGTTTTAGCAGTTTGAGACGAATCGGGCAAAACCGCTACCGACATATATGTTTCTTTACCATCGGGCATCGCCGCCCTGCTGATTACTTTGCCGGTCTTACTGTCCAAAATAACCAAATATCCAGCAGGTCGGTCGGGATTATAGGGTTCGGCCAGTACATTTCCACCATTCGAAATCAAAATATCTTGTTGTCCGTCATTGTTCTGGTCTGGGATAAACTGTGGGTTGTAGAAATTAAACCATTCCTTTTTTTGGCCCTTTGGTTTTTGAAATCGCCAAAGTACTTTTCCTGACTTTCCATCGATAGCCATAAACTCGGCCGACCGGCCTCCAATGAAAACATCCACTATGGAGTCACCGTTAATATCAAGAAATGCAGCCGATCCAAAAATTTGATCCTTTGCGGAAACATGCCATAATAAGTCTCCATTCTTTCCATTGATTGCGACTACTGCGGAATCACTTACTTGAAATTCTGCCCTTCCGGCTCCTAGAATAATGTCTCCAATGCCATCAGCATTTAGATCGGCAATACGGGGAGAGGAAAAAGTTCCGATACCTGGAAATTCCTTTAGCCAAGACTGCTGGGTGTAACCCAAATTATAACACAAAAGCACGGTAAGCACTGTAGTAACTAAGTGATACTCTTGTAGCATCCTAAAAAACTTCATTCTGACTTGCAATCTATTTTTTTCCCCCGTAATCATACTTTTAGCATCTTGTATCCGAAAATTCAATTGTTTTATCATTCAAACAAACTGTTAGAATCTCCCTAAAGAAATTCCTTCAATCTTCAATATCCTGTCAATTTACAATTTACTTCTGAAATTCTAATAACAATAGACACAAGACGTATCATCAATATGATTCCTATAATGTGTTGAGGAACTCAACATGGAAGACTAGGTTTGAGTTGGCTGGAATTATCATTTGCCCAGTATTTTTATCCTTAGCACCGTTAGGACCGTAGCCATATCCCGATGGAATGTACAAGGTGACATCCGTTCCTGAAGGTAAAAGTGGCATAGTCGTCTGGAAACCAATAATCAGTTCAAATAGATAAACCTTTAAATCATCACTTGCATCGAATACTTCTCCTGTACTTAATAGTTTCGCGGTATATTTTATTTGGATCCTATCGTCCAAAGTAGGGTTAGTACCTCCGACACCAAGTGTATTAATAATATATCGGACCCCTTTGGGTTCTGTCAAGACTTTGTCCGTTAGTCCTGCAATGGCCAAGGAGTCGTCTATTACCATTAGGTCTGTGGCAAGTTTGTCCTTATCGACAGTAGCAATGGCCTGATCCAAATACTCTTGGGAAGTGAGGTTCGGTACAGGTGCCACGGGATCCTCTTTTATACAACCCGAAATCACAGAAATTGTAATGATAATAAATACTAATACAGTGCCTCTTAGAGCAGAGTTCATCTTTTTTCTCATTTGCTATTTTTTTTGCAAAAATACCATCTTTCTTGGTATCTATCTGTTTTGAGCATTTTAATTTTTATAGAGGATTTTACTTTTCGGTCTATTGGCATCGACAACCAATGGGGCCTACATTAATGGGGAAGGGGGATTGATACACTCAATTCCCAAAACTCTGAGTATGTGAATACTGCCCATATCGAATTACCTATCCATACAGTTTAGAAGTCATTACTAGGAATCTAGGCCATTTCTAATTAAAATTTTATATATTTAGAAAGCTTACAAAATACTTCCCCCGATTTATTTATCGCTAACTTGTTAAAAATTAGACCAATGCCAATATATATGGATCGCCACGACGTGGCAGAAGAAGTCACCGCTGCAATTGTTGCCGAGATTCATCAAGAAGACTTAAGGATTCAACATAAATACTGTTGTAAAGGTCTTACATATTGGTATGACGATGAACGAAAAACGGCCTTTTGTTTGGTGGAGGCGCCCAATAAAGAGGCCATTACGGAAATGCACGCCAAAGCACATGGTGAGGTGCCCAACACTATAATCGAGGTAGATAGTAGTATTGTGGAATCTTTTTTGGGTCGGATAGAGGATCCTACAAAATCTCAAAAGAAGGAGTTGAATATTGTCAATAACCCGGCATTTAGAATTTTGGTAGTATTAAAAGTAGAAAAGGATAAGGCACATTGTCCGCCGACATCGCTATCAAAATCGACATTTGAGGAAATTAGTAAGTCAATAACCGACTATAATGGTCGGATCGTAAAACAAAATAAAGATTTTCTTTTAATCTCTTATGATGCTACTACAAGTGCTGTAAAATCAACAATAACGATCAAAAAAATACTGTCAGCATTAAAAGATACTTCCTTTAAATCTCAAATTGGTTTAAGTGCAGGCCTTCCGGTAACTAAAGAACATGGTTTATTTGAAGAAACAATTGAAAACGCCGAACATTTATGCGACATTTCCCAAGACCATATACTCATAACCTCAGAAATAAAGGACATATATGAAAGTGAAAACCAAAACCATCCTATTAATGAAGATTTAATTCGTGTAATACCGCTAGCCGATGAGCAATTTTTGAATACAATGATGAATTATCTAGAAAAAGAATGGCGCAATCCTGATTTGAGTATAACTGATTTTTGCTCCAATCTGGGTTTAAGTACGTCGCAATTATATCGTAAAATGACCGCCATTGTAAATAAATCTACAAACAATTTAATTCAGGATTTTCGATTGGATAAGGCATTGCGATTAATTCGAAAAAAGGACAGGAACATTTCTGAAATAGCCTTCGAAACGGGCTTCAATAGCGCCGCGTACTTTACTAAATGTTTTCAAAAAAAGTACGGGATCTCTCCCTCAACATTTGCCAAAAACATATAATATACTGATTATATGCAGGTTATTGCCTGAACGAAATGTTATAGTCTTTGGTTGAAATGTAGAATTTTACATAAAAAATCATGTCTAGTTTTGGAGTATACGATCTAAAATTAAAATGACATGAAAAAAATTATCGTTCTCATTTACGGAATCTTAGCGTATATCGTCTTCCTAATTTCCTTTCTTTATGCCATTGGTTTTGTTGGCAATCTACTAGTTCCAAAAGGTATAGATTCGGGTATGGAAATCGATTTTACAAGAGCACTTTTAATCAATGTAGGGTTGTTGAGTCTCTTTGCTGTTCAACATAGTATTATGGCCCGCCCGGCATTTAAAAAATGGTGGGTGCAAATCATTGGGAAAGCGGCAGAAAGAAGCACCTATATTCTATTGACCAGTTTGCTGCTATTGTTGATTTTTTGGAAATGGCAACCCATGACTTCCATTGTTTGGAATATAGAAAACAGTGCCATTATCATGTTTATGCAAATTCTATTTTGGATAGGCTGGACCATAGTTTTGCTTTCCACGTTTATGATCAGCCATTTTGAGCTTTTCGGCCTAACACAAATTGTAGACAACCTTAAGAACAAGGTTACCGAGTCTGCTAGATTTCAAACTAATTATTTGTATAAAATAGTAAGGCACCCTTTGATGCTTGGGTTTATCATCGCATTTTGGGCCACCCCCGTAATGACTGCTGGGCACTTACTGTTCGCGGTTGTTACCACGGCATATATTTTGGTAGCGGTTAAATTTCTGGAAGAAAATGACCTCCGAAAATCTTTGGGCGAGAAGTATGAAAAGTATCAACAAGAAGTTCCCATGATTATTCCATTTACAAAAATCTAAAAGAATAAGACTTTTAAAACGGATATGATGATGACAGAATCAACTTTTGCCCGCCCAGGAATATGGGATGATATTGCCAGAATAGTGGATAGCACCGTTGAAAACCACATGAACAATTCCGCTTAAGGATAGGTAATTCAGGTGGGTATAATTAATTTACGATCAAAGTATCAACTAAAATTTAAACGCATGAAAAATACAACTCAGCAAATTGCTCCCAACTTGATCGAAGCCTTGAACTCGGAATTAAAAGGACGTGTTGTAAGACCTAACGACGCGGACTATGATGAAACCCGGAAAGTATACAACGGGATGATCGATAAACGGCCGGGCTTTTTTGCTATGTGCACCAATGCAGACGATGTTATAGCAGCGGTTAATTTTGGTAGGGAGAACAATTTACTGGTAGCCGTTAGGGGAGGTGGCCACAATGGGGGCGGATTAGGATTATGTGATCACGGATTGGTTATCGATTTATCAGGTATTAAGTATGTGGACGTAGATTCCTCTAACAATACGGTAAAAGTAGGAGGAGGAAATATATGGAACGAAGTCGATACTGCCACTCATTCCTATGGTTTAGCTGTGCCTTCAGGAATGATTTCAACAACCGGCGTTGGTGGTTTAACACTTGGCGGCGGAGTAGGTTATTTAACACGAAAATATGGACTCACAATAGATAATTTATTAGAGGCAGAAATGGTCTTAGCGGATGGTACTTTTGTTACTGTGAATGCTAAGGAAAACACTGATTTGTTTTGGGCCATTCGCGGTGGGGGTGGTAATTTTGGTGTAGTTACATCATTTACATTTCAAGCACATCCTGTTAAAATGCTTATGGGAGGACCTACCTTATGGCCAATTGAAAGAGTTGAAGAAATAATGGCATGGTATGATATATTTATTCATGAAGCTCCGGAAGATTTAAACGGATTTATAACCACCATGGTGATTCCAGAATCCCCATTTCCTGCGGAGTTACATAATAAAAAGTTTTGTGGCATTGTTTGGTGCTATGTGGGTGATCCCTATAAATTTGATGCAATATTTAAGCCCGTATTCTCTTTCCACCTGGAATGCAATGGTATTGGCGCGCCGATTTTTTCAACGACCTAGGTCCTGAAGTCCGCCAACATCATTTAAAATTCGGTTCCATTATTCCCACTCCATTATCTCAAATGCACCTGTATCCAATTAGTGGTGCTGCCAGCAGGGTAGGGGGAGCCGATACGCCATGGGCCTATCGGGATGCCAAGTATGCCGGCGTTTATATTGGGGTTGATCCCAGCCCCGAAAACGCACGCAAAATTACGGACTGGTGTAAATCCTATTACGACGCACTACATCAGTATTCCGCCGGTGGGGCATATTCCAACTTTATGATGGATGAAGGACAAGAACGTATAAAGGCCAGTTACAAACATAACTACGCCAGATTGGCAAATATCAAGGCGACTTACGATCCCGAAAATTTATTTAGGGTGAATCAGAACATTAGACCAGAATAGGGTATAAAAGCAGATTTTCGGATTAGTTGCTTATATTTACCCATAATCTTTATATAAGTTACAACCCAAAAAAATAGGACCATCTCTACCAGAGGTGGTTTATTAATTTGAAATTGATCTCAACCCATGCAATCAAAAATCTTCCCCCTTGTCCTTCTTCTACTTTCATTTGCCGCCTGCAAAAACGAAAAGAAAACCGAAGACCGTTCGGAACCCATGACCGAATTCAATATTTCGGCAACTCCCAATGAATTGACCGATGCTGAAAAGGCGGCAGGTTGGGCTCTACTGTTCGACGGAAAGACCACTTCAGGGTGGCATGTGTACAACTTCCCGGACTCAACTTCCGTTTGGCAGGTTGTGGACGGTACACTCTACTGCGATTCAAAAAATCGGGAGTATCAACAAGGAGACCTGGTGACGGACAGGGAATTTGAAAACTACGAACTTAGTTTTGATTGGAAACTTGCTAAGGAAAGTAATAGTGGTGTCTTTATTAACGTGCAGGAAAGTCCAAAATACGGTGCCACCTGGCATACCGGACCTGAGTATCAGCTTTTGGATCCCGATCATAGGGACCAAGTGGTAGAGAACAAACGTTCGGGTTGTCTTTTTGCTTTTTCCCCACAGATAAATGCAACG
>CAJDXC010000107.1_pt1 | contig 14971 bp, 10 predicted proteins | sample 7391681 | NCBI WGS metagenome assembly CAJDXC01 (sample SAMEA7055742, study PRJEB34461) | soil metagenome | biome: terrestrial ecosystem; feature: Peninsula; material: soil | place: Antarctica | collected 2016 | reverse complement strand
TTTGCCGGGCACTTATAGCCTTAATACCACTTCCTTGGATGAGAGCGTTGTCGTAGAACTTTTACTGAACAAGAACGATAAGGATTTCCCCGATGTGGCGGTAGTAATAACGGATGTAGAAAACCTGAAGCGCAACCTGTTACTATTCACCCAGATCAAGGACCTTAAAATTCCGGCTATCCTTGTCATCAATATGGCCGATATGATGTCCAGAAAGGGTATCTCCTTAGATATTCCCCTGCTCGAAGAAAAGCTGAATACCAAAATTGCCCTGGTTAGTACTAGAAAGGGTACAGGGGTAGATAGGGTAAAGGAGCTTATTGCAGACTATAAAAGCTTGTCCATTACTCCAGTTGTGGACACTACTGTTATTGCGCCAGAATACTTTGATGGCTTAAGGGAAACTTTCCCCAAGGAAGACCTGTATAAATTGTGGTTGGTCATTACCCAGGATGTCAATTTTATGCCCCTTGAAAAAAGAAATATTTCTGATACATCATCTTTTGTTACCAAGTCCAAATCCGAACTAAAGCGGTTGCAGCAAAAGGAGACAATTTTGCGATACCAATTTATAAACGGTATCCTAAAACAGACCTATAAGGTAGATATGAATGCCGCCAAAGGGTTTAGAGCGGTACTGGACAAAATACTGACCCATAGGATATTTGGCTATCTTATCTTCCTTTTGATCTTGCTCACCATTTTTCAGGCTATTTACGATTGGAGCAGTTATCCCATGGATATGATTGAGGTGTTTTTTGCCAATGCCAGTGAATGGGTAAAAAATACCCTGCCCCCTGGTGCACTTACAAGCCTTATTGCAGAAGGGATTTTGGCAGGAATTGGCGGAATAGTAATCTTTATCCCTCAGATTGCCTTTTTGTTCCTATTTATTTCACTGTTGGAGGAATCCGGGTATATGAGCCGTGTGGTCTTTTTAATGGATAGGATGATGCGTCCCTTTGGATTAAGCGGCAAGAGTTTAGTGCCCCTAATTTCGGGTACGGCCTGTGCTATCCCAGCCATCATGGCGACGCGCACCATCGAGAATTGGAAAGAGCGATTGATCACAATATTGGTTACACCTTTCACCACTTGTTCCGCAAGATTGCCCATTTACTTGATTATTATAGCGTTAGTAATCCCTGAAGGCCGATTTTTGGGGTTTAGTTATCAAGCACTCACCCTAATGCTCATGTATATGATCGGGTTTGGAGCTTCCTTGGGGTCTGCCATGATATTGAACAAAATCCTCCAAATAAAGAGTCGGTCCTTTTTTGTGATGGAAATGCCCAACTACAAGCTGCCTTTATTCAAAAATGTGGCCTATACAGTCGTTGAAAAAACAAAGAGCTTTGTGGTCGGAGCTGGTAAAATTATCTTGGCCATCTCCATCATTCTTTGGTTTTTGGGCTCCAATGGGTTTTCGGATAAATTTAAAAATGCCGAGACCATCATAGATAACAAATTGAAGTCCGAAGGCTTTTCCGAATATAACCAGTCCAGAATCGAGAATCATCTTGCGACGTATAAAACGGTACTGCAGGACAGCTTGGAGAACCATGCCTCCACGGCAAACGCCTCAACGTTCGAAGATTTCATCGACCGGAAAAAAAAGGAACTCGTCCAAAACGCAGAGCAGGAAGAAATAGCCAGTTACAAGTTGGAAAACTCCTATATGGGCTACATGGGCAAGGCCATAGAACCGATAGTAAGACCCCTTGGCTATGATTGGAAAATTGGGATTGCGGTATTGACGTCATTTGCTGCTAGGGAGGTATTTGTAGGCACCTTGGCCACCATTTACAGCGTTGGTAACGATGGGGAAGAAACCATTAAGAACCGTATGGCGGCTGAGATAGATACCCTTACCAAAAAACCATTGTTCAACCTGGCCTCCGGAGTTTCGCTATTGCTCTTCTATGCCTTTGCCATGCAGTGCATGAGTACCTTGGCCATTGTGAAAAGGGAGACCAATACCTGGAAATGGCCAGCCATGCAATTGGTATTTATGAGCGCTTTTGCTTATCTTGTAGCATTGATAGCATATCAGGTTCTTAAATGAAAATGAGCCAAGAGCCTAGACAAGATAAATCGGCAGTTGCAGTTGGCAGAAAAAGACTAAGGTATGCAAAAAGCCATGACTAATTTTTAACTATTAACCAAATAACTTAGTAACCCAATAACCCTGACAGTTGGTAATTCTTCAAAACATATTGGTCTACATCATATTGGCCTTGGCCGTTGGCTACTTGGTCAAGAAGTTCCTATTGCCTAAATCGTTGTTCGCCTCCAAAAAAGGGGGAAGCAAAGGCTGTGGTGATGGGGAATGTGGTGGGTGTCACTAATCGTTCCGAAATCCTAAACTCCAAGTACTAGATTCCAAAAAATTCTCAAGGGGATTAAACCAGATTTTGTACAGCAAAGTCCGTAAATACTAAAGGAAAACAAAAACGTCCCTACAATAAAGCAATAGCCCATTGCGATTTCCAGATTGGAGTTAAATCCCATATTAAAACTAAGGATCAACAATACCAATGCATGGTACATCTGGTACTTTACGCCGGTCTCAAAGCTTTTCAGTTGATCTTCCGTAAAGGACTTCTTTAGGGCATGGGCACCGAAAGCCCCAAAAGTTACTGCCAACAGCCCATATAAGGCACCAAAAAACTGCGTTAAAAGAATCATATCCAGAATTTATATTCATTTTTGATATCAGGATGTCCCAAGTTTTCAATTATTTTTTTGGAAGCGAATCGATCCGAATGGAAAGTTGTTGATATAGCCGTTGGGTATCCGTACTATCCGACAGATTAAAAAAGAGCTTTAACGAGTCGCGATAGACCAATTTTATTTTTGGATGGGACAGGTTATCCACAAAAACATTGACCTTTTTATCCGTCAAGGAATCCTTAAACTCTTGGTAGATCCCTTTTTCAGTTTCCATGGCCGAGAAACCATTGCGCCGTATCAAAGGTGGAATTTTTTCGACCCATATAACACTATCCAGATCGGAAAATTTAATCTCTTTGGAATAGAAGCCCGAAAGTATCCGAAAGCGATCAGATTTAATTTTTGTCCAATTTTTATAGTGGGCGGTAAACACGCACAACACTAAAATGATGGTTATAACAATGAGAATATTCCAGAACCAAGGCCTTTTTTTCCTTTCAGTCATACTATTTTAGCAAACATTGTTTATTATAGGGTTAAGCCAAATAAAACTTGACATAACACCTGCAAGGTAGGAAATTTTGAAAATATAACTTACCTAATCCCTCACGATCAAAACAGGAACCTTTACCTTGTGCCTTACGGCATCTACCGTGGTCCCAAATAAAATATCTTTTATCAGTTTGTGGCCGTGGGCCCCGAGGACCAACATATCAAAGGAGCCTTTGTTCACTATTTTAGGGATTTTCCGTTTTGGGCTTCCAAAACCAAGCTCTATCTCTACCTTATAACCCATCTCGATAAGTTTGCTACGATAGGTCTCTAGGTACAACTTATCGCTGGTGGTCTCATAATCATCGATACGGCTACCATAGACCATCGCCCCCACCGTTTCCACAATATGTATAAGGGTATAGGTGGCCTCCTTTCTACCTAATTGCAGCGCACTGCTGATGGTCTTGGAATCCACTTCCGAAAAGTCTAGCGCAATAGCGATATTCTTATAGGTAAGCATTTCTGGCTCCTCGGCGAAAACTACTTCTTCAATATGAGGTACCAATTTGGTTTGCCGGCTTCTTTTAGCCAACAAAGGTTTCAACATAATATAGAATAAAAGTCCAATGGCACCTATGGCAATTGGAACCACGAAAACCCAGATATATATCGGGTTGGGGTTGGTCTGTATCCAGTTCCCTATTTCATCGTACACGAGTTTACCGTTCAGCACAACAATCCAGGAAGCGATCTTCATGGTGGTGCCAATGGCAAATTTTCCCATTTTATCCTTATCGCTTACAAAATGTATCAAAGGGATTACTGCAAACCCAAGCTGGAGGCTTAGCACCACTTGGCTCAGCACCAACAGCTCGCCAGTGGCCCTATCCCCAAAATAAATAACCGTTAACAGGGCGGGAACAATAGCTATGAGACGGGTTATAATACGACGCACCCATGGCTGAATTCTTAAATTGAGGTAACCCTCCATCACTATTTGCCCCGCCAAGGTACCTGTTATCGTACTGCTCTGTCCGGCGGCCAATAATGCCAAGGCAAACAAAATACCCGCCCACTTGGAACCCAAAAGTGGTTCTAACAATTTATGGGCATCCTGTATTTCGGCAACCTCAAACATACCCGCTTTGTAAAAAGTTGCAGCCGCTAGGATAAGGATGGCCGCATTGACGAAAAATGCCAGATTAAGGGCGATGACCGAATCAATAAAATTATACTTCAAGGCCTGTTTAATACCCTTATCGGTCTTACCGAACTTACGGGTCTGCACCAAGGACGAATGTAGATAAAGGTTATGGGGCATCACGGTGGCACCGATAATACCGATGGCTATATATAACGCTGTACTATTTGGTAAGGAAGGAACAAGGCCTGCGATTACATCCGTAAGCACCGGTTTGGCCAGGAACATTTCTACCATAAAGGAAATTCCTATGATAAAGATTAATGCGATAATAAAAGCTTCCATTTTTCGAATACCCTTATTGATAAGAAAAAGTAATAAAAAAGTATCCAGGACTGTGATACATACGCCCCAAATTAAGGGCATGTCGAATAAAAGTTGAAGTCCTATGGCCATACCAAGCACCTCGGCCAAGTCCATCGCCACAATCGCAATTTCTGCCAATAGGTACAATATAAAATTGACCGGCCTAGAATAACTTTCCCTTGAGCATTGTGCCAAATCCTTGCCTTGGACGATACCCAACCTTGCACTAAGGCTCTGGAGCAATAAGGCCATGATATTAGACATAAGAAGTACCCAGAGCAGTTTATAGCCAAATTGGCTGCCTCCGGCAAGATCGGTTGCCCAATTGCCAGGATCCATATAACCCACACTGATAAGGTAGGCCGGACCAAAAAACGCCGCAATCTTCTTCCAGACCGTAGTGTTTTCCGCTATCGAAACCGATTCGTGGACCTCTTCCAGGGATTTATGATCCTTATTCATTCTCATAATTCGTCTTTCTGGATATAAATGTTCATCGCGGCCTTTCCCGAGATGGTAATCTTTTTATCCCTAGTGCTGATTTGGAATGAATCATCAAATGATTCCTTAAAAAGGATTTCTATTCGATCACCAAGGACCAATTTAAGTTTATCCAAATATTGTAGAAATTCGGCCGAAGAGCTATTTACCCCAACAAATATGCCTTTGTCACCAGCATCACAGGTAGAGAGCAAAACCTTTTCCACTTGCAAAATCTTACCGCTTTTTGAAGGAATTGGATCTCCATGGGGGTCAAATCTCGGAAAACCAAGATGCTTGTCCAGCTTCTCCACCAATTGTTCACTTTGCACGTGTTCTAATTGTTCCGCCACGTCGTGCACCTCATCCCAAGCAAAATCCAATTTCTCTACCAGGAATACTTCCCATAAACGATGTTTCCTAACTATGGAAAGGGCAATTCCTTTCCCACCATCGGTCAAGGACACGCCTTGGTATTTTCTATAGTTTACAAATCCTTTCTCGGAAAGCTTCTTTACCATATCGGTTACGGATGATGGTTTAGTATCCATTTGCTCCGCGATGGCGTTGGTAGTCACCAATTTATTGGAAATGCCACTCAAGTGATAAATTGCTTTCAGGTAATTTTCTTCGGCAGGAGTCACAGTTTAAATTTATAAGAACAAAATTACATATTTATGTTTAACAAAATATAATTTTAGATAAGACTAAATCCAAGTTTATTTTGTTTCGTAATCTTGGACTGTTACTTAGACATAGGTACTTGGATGCAAAGTGACATTATTTTCCTTATCTTTTTAGACTGAAACCATCCTCAATGTCAACTTACGATTACATCATCATTGGTGCAGGAGTGTCTGGCCTAATGCTGGCCGATGCCATGGGCAAGGACGTCTTTTTCAAGGAGAAGTCTATCTTGTTATTGGACAAGGACACCAAAAATACCAACGACCGTACTTGGTGTTTTTGGGAAAAAGGAAAGGGAGATTTTGATATATTGGTCTACAAAAGCTGGGAACATGTTCATTTTGCAGGAATAAATTTCGAATCCCAGCAACCTATAGCGCCCTATATCTATAAGATGGTAAGGGGAATCGACTTTTACAGGGAATTCTTAGATCAAATCGGTAATTATCCTAATGTTTCGTTCCAAACAGGTGAAGTTCACAAAATAAATCCATCCAAAGATGGGGTCGAAGTAATCACAACTTTAGGCACATATCGTTGTGCAAAGGCATTCAACAGTATCTTAGATATCAAAGCAATTCTTGCTCAAAAGAAGTTTCCCATATTGCAACAACATTTTCTTGGGTGGTTTCTTAAAACCGAAAAACCAATTTTTGACGAACGGACTGCCACATTTATGGACTTTTCCATTGCCCAAAAGGGCAATACCCGCTTTATGTACGTTCTGCCCTTTTCCAAAACCGAAGCTCTAGTGGAGTATACTCTATTTTCCGAAACTCTATTATCCGACCAAGAATATGAAGATGGCATAAAAGATTATTTAAAGAACCAATTAAAAGTCGGCACGTATTCTATATCAGAAGTCGAAAAAGGGAGTATTCCCATGACTTGTTATGATTTTGCATCGGCCAATGGCGAAAATCTCTTTCATATCGGTACCGCTGGGGGTTGGACAAAAGCCAGTACAGGCTTTACGTTTATGAACACCTACAGAAAGACAGAATCTTTGGTGCGATTGCTAAAAAAGGGTAAGTCCTTAGATAATCTTTACAAAAAAGACCGATTTTGGTTCTATGATCTGCTTCTTTTGGACATATTACACCACAACAATAGCAAGGGACAACCTATTTTTGAATCCCTTTTTAAAAAACGATCGCCACAACTGATCTTTAAATTTTTGGACGGCAACACCAACCTATGGGAAGACCTGATGATAATTTGGGCCTGTCCAAAAAAGGAGTTTATTGGAGCTTTGCGAAGAAGAATTTTCTAAACCTTTCGCTGCATCAGCCCTTCTCCAAACCGACGTAAAACACTTCTTTTATCTTCGGATATTTTCAGGGTTATCAATTTTTCAAATGCTCTCTGTGTAAATCCACCTATTTCCTTCTGGGCGTACTCAGCGGCACCACTTTCCTCAAAAACAACTTTTACTGCTCTTATTTTATCTGTAGGGTCTTGGGGGCTGATGGAAAACAAATGATCCAATTCCTGTAATTGCTGGGGGCTTGCCAATTCCCGTGCCTTGAGATACAAAAAAGTCTTCTTGTTCACAATGATATCCCCTCCCACCTGCTTGCCAAAAGCTTTAGGATCGCCAAAAGCATCCAAATAATCATCCTGCAATTGGAAAGCTATACCAAGGTTTTCTCCATAATCATAAATCATATTCTGGGAGCCCTTATCGGCACCTGCAATTACGGCTCCCATTTTTAGTGCCATTCCTACTAGCACTGCGGTCTTATATTTGATCATCTTAAAATACTCGGGGATAGTGACGTCATCACGGGTCTCAAAATCCACATCGTACTGTTGGCCTTCGCAAACTTCGATGCCCGTCGTGGTTAGTAGTGTCACCAAATCCTTGAACATATCGCCATCATACCGCTCCAAAAACCGATAGGAGCTAATCAGCATAGCATCTCCGGACAAAATACCGGTGTTGATATCCCATTTCTTATGCACGGCCTCTTTTCCCCGTCGGAGCGGAGCCCCATCCATAATATCGTCGTGGACAAGAGAAAAATTATGGAATACCTCTATTGCCAAAGCTGCATCCAATGCCTTGCGATAATCACCCCCAAAAACATCGGTAGCCATCAGGGTAAGTACCGGCCTTAAACGCTTACCTCCCAATCCAAGGATATAACTTATGGGAGCATATAAATTCTTTGGTTCTTTTGTGCGGATTTCCTTTTTGAGATAATCGATAAACTCCTTGCGATAATGGTCCATGTTATGCATTTAGTTCAAGTTTTTTCAAAAATACGTTCCTTTTTACGAACCGCTTTGCTTGGTACATACTTTTCCTGATAATAGAGCAAATTCCGATAAGTAATGTCTATAGGCTTATTGGCAGTCCGTGGAGCATACAAAGGGCAAAGACCTGCAACTCTTCCTTAATAATATGTTAAAAAACATAATACTTAGAAAACTTTTGTGGTGTTTAAAGTTTCCTTACTTACATTTGCCGCCGATTATGAAAGAGAAGATTACAGAAAAAGCAACGGAATTGTTCCTGAACCTAGGGTTCAAAAGTGTTACCATGGACGATTTGGCCCATGAAATGGGGGTTTCCAAGAAAACCATCTATACCCATTTCGAAAACAAGACCAAATTGGTACACGATTGTACCCAACATCTTTTTAAATGTATTACGGATGGCATTGACAGCATTGTGGTCTTAGAAAAGAACCCAATTGAGGAACAATTCGAAATTAAAAGGTTTCTATCCCAATACCTGAAGGACGAAAATTCTTCTCCCCAGTACCAATTGCAGAAATACTATCCGAGAATTTATAAAAATCTGTACCTGCAACAGTACGATACCATGTTAAAATGCGTAACCTCCAACCTGCAACGAGGAATGGAAATGGGAATTTACCGAAGAAATCTGGATGTGCCCTTTACAGCTAGGATCTATTTTTCGGGGATGGTAAGCATAAAGAACAGGGAGCTCTTCCCCCAAGAATCTTTCCCCGTAGCCGCTTTGGCCGATGTTTTTTTGGAATACCATATCCGTGGAATCGCTACAGAAAAAGGAATACAAGTACTAAATGGGATTATCAACTCAAACCAAGAATAAATGAGAATTTGTTTTTTTATAATAGTTCTAATGCTTCCCTTGAGCAAGGGGTTTACCCAGGAACAGGAGCAATCCCATAGTTTTACCTTGGAAGAAGCTATTGAATTTGCTTTGCAAAATAACTATAGCAGTATCAATGCGGACCGGGATATAGAAGATGCCGAAAAGCAAAAATGGGAAACGATTGCAAGCGGTCTTCCACAGGTAGATGGCGATATCAGCTATCAGAACCAGTTAAAACAACAGGTTACCCTATTGCCGGCCGAAATTGTTGGTGGAGATCCAGGAACCTATATACCTGTCACTTTTGGACAGTCCCAATCTGCTAGCGCTTCCGCCACCCTAAGACAGCAAATTTTTGATGGATCCTACATTGTAGGGGTGCAGGCTACTAAAACATTTTTGGAATACAGTGCCAACAACAAGGAAAAGACGGATCTTGATGTGCGCAAATCCGTTGTATTGGCCTATGGAAATGTGTTATTGGCAAAGGAAACGGTATCCATTTTAGAAAAGAACCAAACGACATTGGACAAAAACCTAACCGAGACCCAAAAAATCTATGAGAACGGTCTAGGCGACGAAGAAAGTGTGGAACAATTACAGATAACCCTGGCTTCAATAGAAAACCAGTTAAAAAACGCCAGACGTTTTGAGGATATCACGGTACAGACACTCAACTTGGTTATGGGTCGTGAAATAAGTTCCCCTATTCATCTGGAGGAAAATCTGGATCAGCTATTACAACAACAACTAGATCTTGGCATCATGCAAGAGGAATTCCACATGGATAACAACGTAGATTACAAAATAGCTACCAACCTCAACCAGCAACGCTTTCTCGAACTAAAACTGGCCAAAAGCTATAATCTACCAACCCTAAACGCATTTATCAATTATGGGGCATCGGCCTATAGTAACAATTTAAATTTTTTCAGCAACGATCAAAAATGGTACGATTCTTCAATTCTGGGATTGGACCTTAGAATTCCGCTCTTCAGTTCACTTGGCAGAAACGCAACCATCCAGAGAGCAAAAATAGCCCTCGACAAAGCCAAGACCCAACTTACAGAGGCCGAACAAAACATTAGACTACAGTTAGAACGTGCCCAAAGCGATTATTTGTTCTCCATAGAAAATTACAATACCTCCAAGGATAACCTAGGGCTAGCAGAACGAATTGAAACCAAAAACGAGACTAAGTATTTTGAAGGTCTTGCCTCAAGTTTCGACCTTCGCCAAGCCCAGACACAACTCTATTCCGCACAACAGGAATATCTGCAGTCTATGGTAGATGTCATCAACAAGAAAACAGAACTGGAAACGATCCTTAATAATTAAGTTTAGGAGCAAACCTCTCCCTTGCTAAACTTTTAATAAAACAACGAATAAAATTATCCAAATGAAAAAAATAACAACACTCCTAACTATCTCCATACTGCTATCGGCCTGCGGCGGTAAAAGCAATCGGACCGTCGAGAACATAATTGCCACAGGGGACCTGAATGTATTACGGGTCAAAAAAACAGAGATTTCAGAGAAACAAAAAGTACTGGAGCAGCAGATAAAATTACTGGATTCCGCAATCGGAGTCCTCGATGCGAATGAAAAGTTACCATTGGTAAGCACCTTTGATGTAATGGCCAAAAAATTTGATCATTTTTTGGATCTTCAGGGAGAGGTAAAAACCAAGCAAAATGTTCTCATCTATCCTGAGATGTCCGGAACTTTGATAAAAGTCTATGTAAAGGAAGGTCAAAACGTCGCCAAGGGGCAATTATTGGCCACGATTGATGAAGGTGGCATGGCCAGTCAACTCGCACAAATGAAAACACAGGCAGCTCTGGCCCAGACCACCTTTGAAAGACAAAAAAGGCTATGGGATCAAAAAATAGGTTCGGAAATTCAGTATTTACAGGCAAAGTCCAACTATGAAGCCCAAGAAAGCACCGTAAAACAGATGGAGAGCCAACTGGAAAAAACCAATATTAGAGCTCCGTTCTCTGGCATTATAGACGATGTAATCAAGGATCAGGGTACCGTAGTATCTCCTGGTCCTGGGTCGGAGGTGTTCCGAATCGTTAACCTTTCCAATATGTACATAGAGGTCGAAGTTCCGGAAAACTACCTTGGTAGTGTAACCAAAGGAAAGGAAGTAAAGGTCTATTTTCCCGTTTTAGGCGATAGTATTACTACCAAAATCCGAGAAACAGGCAATTTTATCAATCCTAATAACCGTTCATTTAAGGTGGATATACCCGTTCCAAATACCAACGGACAAATAAAGCCAAACCTCACGGCCAAGGTACAGATCAATGATTATACCAAGAAAGATGCTATCCTGATTCCTCAAAGTATCATTTCTGAAAATGCAGAAGGGGAACAATATGCCTATCTGGCAAAAGATCCTAATGCTGATAATGAAGCTGTAGCAGAAAAAGTCATTATTACTACAGGAAAAACCCAAGGATCCAATGTGGAGGTGCTTTCGGGCATCCAACACGGGGATCAAGTAATCCAAGAAGGCTCAAGAAGCGTTAAGGTGGAGGTGCTTTCGGGCATCCAACACGGGGATCAAGTAATCCAAGAAGGCTCAAGAAGCGTTAAGGATGGGCAAAAAATCAAAATCCTTAATCAGTCGGGAGACAGTAGTCGTTAGTCGGGAGACAGGAGTCTATAGACTGGAGATAAAAATTCTATATTTTAATTTGACAGTATGTCTGATAATAAATTTGCATTCGAGGATTTAAAGGTTTATGAAAAAGCCTTGGATTTTATAGATTTGGTCTACAGCATTTCCTCTATTTTTCCAAAGGAAGAAAACTATAGACTATCCTCTCAATTTATTAGGGCCGCTACTTCCATTGCACTAAATATTGCAGAAGGTTCTGGAGACACGGATCCACAATTCAATAGATTTTTGCAAATAGCCATAAACTCTGTTAAAGAATGTGTTGTATGCTCAAAAATTGCAAAGAGGCAAGGCTATATAGATTATGAGCAAGAAAATGGTTTAAGAACCAAATTGGAAGAACTTTCCAAAATGATTAATGGATTACAAAAATATCTTAAAAAGTAAATAATCGATATACTATAGACGATAATGTTAATCCTAATGAAAGACCTCAGACTAACGTCTACTAACTAATGAGACTAACGTCTAAGGACTAAAGACTAATAATACAATGAGCAAATCGCAAAAGAATGCAAATAAGGAATTTGGATTGTCCTCTTGGGCTATAGACAACCCTTCCGTTATCTATGTGATGATCGGCATCTTTTTTTGGATCGGCCTAAAGGGATATTTTGCCATGCCCCGGGAGGATTTTCCCGAAATCGTGGAAACCAAGATTTATATAAGCACTCCTTATCCGGGCAATACCGCAGAAGATATTGAGCGGTTAATTACTGATCCCTTGGAAAAGGAATTGAAGAATGTAAGCAACCTTGTAGAGATTACCTCCACTTCCCAAGAAGACTATTCCATTATAACAGTTGAGTTCGACGAGAATATTACCGTAGAAGCGGCCAAACAGAAGGTTAAGGACGAAGTGGATGGTGAAAAGGCTAGCGAAGATTGGCCAACGTTCAACGGAGCCAAGGTAGAACCCAATGTGTTCGACCTCAACTTTTCCGAGGAGGTACCCATTATGAACATCAATTTTACTGGGGATTATCCGGTAGAGAAATTGAAAGAGTTTGCAGAACACCTTCAGGATGAAATTGAAGAGCTGTCCGAAATAAAAAAGGCGGATATCCGGGGGGCACAAGAAAAAGAAGTGGAAGTTGCAGTGGACATCTACAAGATGATGGCTGCCAAGGTGAGTTTCGATGATGTGATACAGGCCATATCCAATGGTAACATGACCATGTCCGCGGGTAACCTCATAACCAGTGGACAAAGACGTACGATCCGTATCATAGGCGAAATCGAGAATCCGAACCAACTAAACAATTTTGTTGTAAAATCGGAAAATGGGGCCGTTTACCTTAAGGACATCGCCAAAGTAGACTTCAAAGAGGAGGACAAAACCACTTTTGCACGTGAATTTGGGGAAAACGTAGTAATGCTCGACGTTAAGAAAAGGGCGGGCAAGAACATGATCGAAGCAGCGGACAAAATCAAGGCTTTGGTCAAGGAGGCAGACGCCAACTTCTATCCTTCCGATCTATATATTTCAATAGCGAATGATTCCTCCACAAGGACCTTGAACCAAGTAGATGACTTGGTCAACAACATCATTTTTGGAATTATTCTGGTGGTAACTGTACTCATGTTTTTCTTGGGATTCAGAAATGCATTGTTCGTTGGCTTTGCGATTCCGATGTCTATGTTTATGTCCTTTATGATCCTTAACCTTTTGGGTTATACGTTGAACACCATGATCCTGTTCGGTCTTATCATGGGTCTTGGAATGCTGGTGGATAATGGCATTGTAGTGGTAGAAAACGTCTATCGATTGATGGACGAAGGCATGTCCCGAACGGAAGCTGCGAAAAAAGGGATCGGTGAAATTGCGTACCCTATAATTATTTCTACACTTACCACGGTAGCCGCCTTTGTGCCACTGGGACTTTGGCCGGGGATTTTTGGGCAGTTTATGAAATTTTTCCCCATCACCTTGTCTGTAGTTCTCGGATCATCGCTCTTTGTAGCCATTTTTATGAACTCCATGCTGGTATCCCAATTTATGGACACGGCGGACAAGGAACTTAGCCTAAAACAATTGGTGCGGTTAAGTATCATTTTAGGAGGTATCGGAATTTTCATAATTATTTTTGGGGGTGCGCTGCACGGATTGGGTACGGTAATGATCGCAACGGCAGCCATGTTCTGGATTTATAAATATGCCCTTAAAAAATGGGCTACCAATTTTCAGAAAGGTAGTATGGTGAGGTTTGAGAATTGGTACGAAAGACGCCTAAAGCACGCCTTAAAAAAGAACAACGTTTATTGGTATGTTGGGCTTACTTTCTTGCTTTTGTTCGTTGTAATAATCCTTTTTGGCTGGTCCGTTGGCACACAAAGAACCAAAATAGAATTTTTCCCGGACAACACCCCCAACGAAATCTTTGTTTATATAGAATATCCACAAGGTACTGCTATTGAAAAGACGAACAATGTTACCAAGGAAATTGAGCAAAGGGTCGCCACCGTGCTCAATGAAAAGGAATACATGGATGGGGACAACAACTATATGATTACTTCCTTCGTTTCCCAGGTTGGGGAAGGTGCTGGAAATCCATTTACAGATGGAGGTTCGGGTGCAGAAATGCCCCATAGGGGTAAAATAACGGTCAATTTTAGCGAGTTCAAATACCGAAGAGGAAAGAATACTGAGAAAATTCGACAAAATGTACAGGAAGCTTTAAGCGGTATTTACCCAGGACTTAACATCTCGGTCGAAAAACAGCCCAGTGGCCCCCCTGCAGGATATGCCATAAATATTGAACTGGAAGGTAAGGACTATGACGAATTGATCAATACGGCAGAAAATATGTTGAATTTTATCAATTCCAAGAATATTGCCGGGATCGAAGAATTAAAAGTCGATGTAAATAAGGGCAAACCTTCCATGCAGGTGGTGGTAGATCGTGAAAAAGCTGGAGAACTGGGTGTTGCCGTTGGACAGGTAGGAAACCAGTTGCGAAGATCTATTTTTGGGGAAAAAGCCGGTGTTTATAAAAAGGACGGGGACGATTATGACATCAACGTGCGTTTTCACGAGGATATCCGGTACGACAAAAATGCACTTTTTAACCAGAATATCATTTTCCGAGATCCAGCCACCGGCAAAATCAAGGAAATTCCAATCTCGTCATTGGCGAAGGAAAGGAACACCTCGGCCTTTAGTGCCATAAAGCACAGGGACAATAGAAGGGTCGTAACCGTTTATTCCGGAATGAAGCCCGGATTTACGGATGCAGCCGCTATTGTTGACGAGATAAAGAAGGAGATGACCGAATTTAAAGAACTTCCGAACGACATTAAGGTAGATTATACGGGACAAATTGAAGAACAGAACAAGCAGATGAAGTTCTTG
>CAJDXC010000100.1_pt1 | contig 15240 bp, 10 predicted proteins | sample 7391681 | NCBI WGS metagenome assembly CAJDXC01 (sample SAMEA7055742, study PRJEB34461) | soil metagenome | biome: terrestrial ecosystem; feature: Peninsula; material: soil | place: Antarctica | collected 2016 | reverse complement strand
GACCATGTGACACCGTTTAATACCACGCAGAATTTTTTGTTTTGTAGCTTTAAACGATATTTGGACTGATCTGCTCCTACAAGCATAACAATCAAACTCAGTAATTTAAAATACATAGCTAAATGATAAAGCGTATTACAATTCGAAGTTTCTTCCTAAGTACCTTGTTGCTGTTTTTAGTTTCCTGTAATCCAGCAGATCAAAAGGAAAGAACAAATGTTGTTTTGCCTATAATTCCACAGCCTAAAACGGTTCAGGTGTATGATGGGTCTTTTGTGTTGGATTCCACGACCCAAATGGTATTTTCAACCGATGAGCAGAAGAAAATGGTCAACTACTTTAACAAAGAGCTAAAGAAATTAACAGGGTTTTCGTGTCGTATCGGGTCGGCTCCGATAGAAAAAAATTCACTTTCTTTAATTCAGGTTGATTCCTTGGGCAAGGAAGCGTATCTGTTGGATATTGATGGCTCAAAAATAACCGTAAAAGCATCTTCGGAAGCTGGATATTTTTATGCCATACAGACCCTTTTACAGCTTGCTCCGGTCTCGGAGAAGAAAGTGGAGCAAACTACAATGAAATTCGACCAACTTAGAATTGCCGATCAACCCCGATTTAAATGGAGGGGTGCTTTGCTCGATATTTCTCGGCATTTCTTTGGTCCGGTAGCGATTAAGAAATTAATCGATCAGATGGCGGCCCAAAAAATGAACATGCTGCACCTTCACCTTACGGACGATCCTGGGTGGCGAATTGAGATAAAGGAGTTCCCCAAGTTAACCGAAATTGGCTCCCTCGGGGATAGGACTAACCCGGATGGTCCCGCCATGTATCTTACCGAGAAAGAAGCGAGGGATATTACGGCCTATGCAAACGAAAGACAGATCACCATAGTTCCAGAAGTGGATATTCCAGGTCATTCGGGAGCTGTGGAAAGAGCTTATCCCGAGTTTAGCGGGGGCAACAATACACTGAATATTGCAAATCCGGAGGCTATCAAAATGATGGAAACGGTAATCCTTCGCTTGGCCGATATCTTTAACACAAGTTATATTCATTTTGGAAGCGATGAGGTAAGGCACCATAATTGGGAAGGTCGGCCAGACATGAAAGCTAAGATGAAGGAGTTAGGGCTAAAGGACCAACATGAATTTGAAGGGTGGTTCGACCGAAAAATGGCCGATTTCATTCTGCAATCAGGATTAAAGCCGGTAGCTTGGGACGAAGCGTTCGATTTTGGTGTAAACAAGGGTACGATCATACAATGGTGGCGTGGGGAATTTCCTGAAGTTTTAATAAATGCGGCCGAGCGTGGATATGACATTATTTTATCCCCTGTAGACTTTATTTATTTAGATTATGCAAGCGATCTTAAGGAAGGTGGTGCTAATTGGGAAGGATTGCACAATGGTGCAAATTCAATGGAATCGATCTACAAGTGGAATCCAATTCCAGCAACTTTTAGCGATGCCATGGCCGCTCATGTTATTGGTATTGAGGCGGGTATCTGGACAGAATTCATAGTCGATGAAAAGCGCCTGGAATATATGACTTATCCACGGCTCGCAGCGGTAGCGGAAAAGGCCTGGACCGATGAGAATAATTTAAACTGGAATTCCTTTCAAGAGAGATTGTCAACACAATATAAGAGGTATAATAGGGATGGTGTCAATTATCGGATACCAAATATTGGGATCGAAGAACGCAAAGCGCAGCAACCAGAGGCTTTTGAGGGGCCACTATCGGACTAATATCATCTACGTTTTGGCGGTTGGCTCCTGCTCTCCCATTTCAGGTCGCTCAGCAAGGAACTCTTGATCCCAATAAAGAAATACCAACGCTCGTAATTGCCAAAGGGAGTCCAGTTAAAGTTCATCTTAAAACTCTTAAGGTCGCGTTCAAACCGAAGTTGGGTAAGGGTAAACCCCATATTCTTAAAATCATACCCCGAAGATGCCCCTACCTTCCATTTGGGAGATAGTTCAATGTTGCCAGAAAACATAAGGGAGTTGTTGCTAAATTGGTTTTGGCGGCTAAAATTGGAATAGGACACCGTATACGCCAATCGAAGGTCCCAGGGCAGTTTGGTGCCATAAGAAGGATTGTCCGGTTCGCCTTCCTTGTCCGCATTGGGCTTGGTCCGTTGGTCCCCAAAATCGTCGGTGGTGCCAAAAAGATCATCGGTACGTCCTCCACTCGCCGCCACGTAATCACTTTCTATTTCCTCTTCCTCCTTTTTGGTCTTGTCAAAGGTCTTGCTGCTCAAGGTATAGCCAACGTTCATATTGGCCCGCGTTAACCGAAAAAGGCTTCCTCCATTGTTTATGTTGAAGGTATTTATACGTACGCCGTTGTTGTCAATGGCGTAGGGATCCAGACTGGCCGAAAAGTTGATAGACATTTTATTGTCCAGTATGTTGGTGCCAGCGGTAAGGTTCAAGGGACTCAACTGTAAGGAATCCGCCTCGAAATTATAGGATGTACTCAAGTTAAAGCTGTTCAAGAGCGTAATTTTTTTTGCTTCGGTAGCCGAGGAATCCTTATCGCGCACCTTGGCTTCCAACGTATTAGCGAGGGAGAAGCTCATGGCACTAGAGGAAGATCGGCCAGGTGCCCCGTACAGGGTGTTCTCAAAACGGCTGTACTGTACCATATTGCCATCCCCGTCCAAATAAGCATCGTAATATTGGTCAAAGGAGGGGGCGTAGCCGTAACTTACGGAAGGGCGCATTACATGGCGTATGGCCTGTATCTTTTTGTCCGCTCCCAAATTAAAGGTACCGTAAATGGTTGTCCCAACACTGGTACTAAGGTTATAGGTGCCGTACCTGTCGAACCCCGTAACAGTATCCAAAACTACTTTGTCCGTTTCGGTATTATATAGCTTATCAAATGTTTTTAAGGTCCATATGTCGTCATAACTTCCGCCCACGGTAACGCTAAAATGTTTGGCCACCTTAAAATTGGTGCTTATGGGGATGCTATGCCGGGCCCCTGTCTTGGCATTGTCGAACATTCCCGGTTTAAAGAAAAGGGAATCCACGGTCTGGATACGGTTCTCCGCCGTAGCACTATATTGAAAATTTATATTTTGAAAGGCCCCTTTTTTTATGCCGTCCCTTTTAGCAAAAGGGAAAATTCGTTCCACACTAGCCTGCACCGTGGGCAAGGTCATGTTAATAGCTTTCGTATTGGTGTTTTGGTTATGGGTGGCGGTAACGCTCATGTTTACCGACGGGTAGGACGGAAATGTCTTAGAATAGGAAACTGAGGACGATAGGTTGTTGTTTTGGGTATTGGGCAGGTTGTTCTGGTTCAAGGAATTTCGGTAGTATTGACTGCTACCCAAGTTTACCGAAGCCGAGAACCGCGAGTCTGGACTAGATTTTTGATCCTGGGAATGGGAAATCTGAATATTGTAATTTTTAGAACGGCTATAATCGTCGAACCCTTTTTGACTGTTCACTTGGTTTTCATACCTAATGTTGACAGTTCCCCTGTATTTATAACGTTGGGAATAGACGGACTGTGCCCATAGTCCATAACTACCGTTGGAGTAAAGATCCCCGGTTAGGGAAACGTCCACATGCTCGTTGATCGGTAAATAATATCCCCCGTTCTGCAGGAAGTAGCCTCGGGTCTTGTCGTTACCAAATGTAGGCATGATTACCCCAGCTGCCGGTCCAATTCCCATGGGGAAGTACGCAAATGGTAAGGCAATCGGTGTCGGTATATCCAACAGGTACATATTGCTAAAGCCAGCAATGATCTTCTTTTTTGGAACAAATTTTGCCTTTCGCACCCGGATGTAATAGTCGGGATCAATGGTATCCTTGGAGGTAGTAAGCTTGCCTTCGCTCAAAAAATAGACGGAATCGTTTTCTTTTTTGGTGATTTCGGCATAAACGTTCATGTTATCACTTCCCAGCTGGCCCAAACCGGCCTGTTGTTCTGTCCTAGAGTTCCAAATGAGGGCTTTTTGGGTGTCAAAATTGAATCGTATTGAGTCTGGCCGCACCTCGTTAGAACCCTGTTTAAAAAAGGGCAATTGGGTGTAAGTTCCCGTAGAATCCTTGATCCTGCCAGCATATACCTCGTTCTTAATATAATCCATTACAATAATTCCCGCCTTCAGTTCAGTATCCTGATAATATATTTCGGCTTCATTATATAAATAGATTTTTTGATCCTTTTGACTTAACTTCACATAATCTTTGGCCTTGTATTTGATTTGATCCAGCAATAATGGTTTTTTCGCGGGAAGGGAATCCAACTTTGTAGTATCTATTATCGTGGAATCTCGCAACATTAGGATGCTGGTGAGAATCGGTGCTTGGATGGTATCACCTATGGCTTTTATGGGTAGGGGTCGGACAGGATTTTCTTGAGCAAACACAATCACCGCCACCGAAAACAGTAGTACGGACAAAAGTAGATGGCGTTTGTTTGATTGCAAAGCTATAAGTCCTATTTTTGTATTGATTTGGCTAAATTCTGACGGGAGTCGGGATAAAAGGCCAAACTTACATATATTTTTTATTCTGCCTGTAGGCCATTTGAATAATTTTAACCCAATTGAAGCACATCAAAATATCTATACTTATATGCGATTGAAATGGATTCTCCCTATATTTTTATTGATGTCGACAGGCTTACTCACATCGTTCGACAAAAATAATACAGAAAAGCGCAATAACGATAAATTTGTCGTTGTTTTGGATGCGGGACATGGAGGGCATGACCCTGGGAACTTGGGTAATGGGTATCTTGAAAAGAACATTGCGTTGAATATTGTCTTGCAAGTTGGAAAGATTTTGGGACAACAACAGGACATCAAGGTCATCTATACCAGAGGGGACGATACCTTTGTAGATCTCTATGTTCGGGGCGAAATTGCCAACAAGGCCAATGCGGATCTCTTTGTTTCCGTACATTGCGATAGCCATACTTCCGATGCCCATGGCGCAGGTACATTTGTACTGGGACTTCATGCCAACAAACAAAATTTCGAAATTGCAAAAAAGGAGAACTCGGCCATTTACTTGGAAGATGACTATGAAAGCCGATATGCCCAGTATGATATCAATTCTCCGGAATCCATTATTGGCATGACCATCATGCAGGAAGAATTTCTGGATCAAAGTATAGGTTTGGCAAAGATGATCCAGGACAATTTCACCAATAGATTGCACAGGGTAGACCGAAAGGTGAAACAAGCCGGATTTATTGTGCTGCACCAAACTTTTATGCCCAGTGTTCTGGTAGAGACCGGCTTCTTGACCAATAAACAGGAAGGGGCCTATCTAAACTCTAAAAAAGGGCAAACGGAAATGGGGACCGCCATTGCCGATGCTGTGCTGGGATACAAAAAGGACTTGTGGACCAAACCCGAGGATGAACCAACAAAACCCCCCGTAGTAGCCACAACTCCGCAGCCCCAAGTCGTGGCAAAGGAATCGGCTGTAACAACGAAACCCAAAACTACACCACAATCTACTACCGCTAGTACTGTCAAAAAGAATGATATCAAAGAAGCCAAGACCCAAGAAATGGTTCTCGTTGCAACCACACCCGAGACTGCAAGTACAGGAACCCCTAAAAATGAGGCTGCAAAACCAGTAAATTTACCGGAGTCCAAAAAAGATTCGGATCTATCTTCCAAGCCTCTGAAAGCTAAGGAAAATATTATTTTTAAGGTCCAATTATTGGCTAGCTCCAAAGATATGTTTACCGATCCTTTAAATTTTAACGGACTCAACAAGATATCCAAGGAACCGTTCAACAATCTGTACCGGTATATGTACGGTAGTACCGGTTCGTACGATGAGGCCCTACTTTTAAAGACCAATGCAGAACAAAAGGGATACAAAACCGCCTATATTGTTGCCTATAAGGACGACAAACGCATTCCTTTGGAAGAGGCCCTTAATGATCTTGCACAGTAGTTCTGTATTGTGTGCGACGGTAAATGAGTTAAAATGTTTTTGTATTTATTTTTTTAAACCATAAACCATGAACCAACAACCATAAACTATTAAAAAAATGGTTTTATCGATTTTATTTCTAATTTTGTTGGTAACCGAAAAAGTAAGCATTTGAAACTATCCAGAGAAGTAAAAACAGGCATTATAGTCATAGGTGGTGTCTTGTTGTTCGTATTGGGCTTTAGTTACTTAAAGTCTTCACCATTGTTCGATACCAGTAAGATTTTTTACGGAGTTTATAACAATGTAGGTGGACTGCAGTCCGGAACCCAAGTAACTATCAATGGATTGACCGTTGGTAAGATCAGCAATATTAGGTTTAAGGACAGTTCAGGCGATTTGATCGTAACCTTTTCGGTCGACAACAATTTCGATTTTTCAGAAAACAGTATTGCGGAGCTATATGACACCGGGATAATAGGAGGAAAAGGGATTCAGGTAAAGCCTGTTTTTGATGACGCTCCATTGGCAAAGTCCGGCGACACCTTAAAAACCAGTACTAGACCGGGACTTACGGATTTGGTGCAGGAAAAACTGGCGCCCTTGCAGCGAAAAGTGGAAGGTGCGGTAACCAATGCGGATTCTTTGCTAGTGAACGTCAATGAAATATTGGATGCTAGGACCAAAAAGGATCTTAGGGAAACCATCAGCGGACTTAAGAAAGTGGTTGCAAGTTTTCAGGGTAGTGCCGATGCCTTGACCGAAATTTTAAATGAAAATAAGGAAACTTTAAATGGTACGTTGACCAACTTAAATACTATAACCGATAATTTTGTGGTGTTGTCCGATTCCCTATCCAATGCTGGACTTTCCAAAACCATAAGAAACCTTCAGGGCACCTTGGGCAATCTGGACGTGATGCTTAAGAAGATAGAAAGCGGGGAGGGTACCTTGGGAAAATTGGTTAACAATGAGCAATTGTACAATAATCTAAACAGCGCTTCGAAGGAATTGGACCTTTTGCTCCAGGATTTTCGCTTAAACCCCAAACGCTATATCCATGTTTCTGTTTTTGGAAAGAAACAGTCGGAATATGAACTACCAGAAAATGACCCTGCCCTAGAACTCATTAAAATTGAATAAATGGGGTACTTGCCAAATATTGTTTTCCTCCTTTTCCTCATTGCGGGCATTGGTTTTTTTGCCAGGAATGTAAATCGCCTGTACAGAAATATTAAGCTTGGCAAAAAAGTAGCCGTCAACGACCATATTTCCCAACGTTGGAAAAACATGGCACGGATAGCGTTGGGACAACGAAAAATGGTGGTGCGCCCCGGAGATCATTATCGATGGCGTCCTCGGTACCCATCGCATATTTGCGCCCTTGGGAGCCTTCTATAATTTTCTTATCGCTTCCTTTGAAATATTGGCCCTCTTGGTCATTGTGGGAATCGTTGTATTTTGGATACGGAGGAATATTTTGAGGCTACAACGTTTTATAAAGCCGGAAATGAAAGGATGGCCAAAGTTGGATGCCAATATTATCCTTTATTTCGAATTTATCCTGATGAGCCTTTTCCTTACAATGAACGCCGCGGATGCCCAATTGCAACACTTAGGCGTACCTCATTATACTGTGGCGGGAGCATTTCCCGTAAGTCAGTTTATAGGTCATTTTTTTGAAGGGTTTTCAGCAAGTACCCTAATGATTATTGAGCGGTCTGCTTGGTGGCTTCATATCATTGGCATCTTACTCTTTTTGAACTATCTCTACTATTCCAAACATCTACATATCCTGTTGGCATTTCCCAATACATTTTATGGCAACGTCAACCCCAAGGGGCAGTTCAATAATCTGGAAGCGGTTACCAAAGAGGTGAAGTTGATGATGGATCCGTCCGCCGATCCGTACGCAGTACCAGCAGGAGATGAGGGAACCCCGGAAAAGTTCGGAGCCTCGGATGTGATGGACCTTAGCCGGATACAATTGCTCAATGCCTATACCTGTACGGAATGTGGAAGATGTACAAGCGAGTGCCCAGCCAATATCACAGGAAAAAAATTATCGCCCCGCAAGATAATGATGGATACCCGCGACCGTTTAGAGGAAGTGGGAAAAAATTTAGAAAAAAACAAAGGTCAATTTGTTCCGGACGGCAAGCAATTGTTAGGAGACTACATAACGGCGGAAGAACTTTGGGCGTGTACTACCTGCAATGCTTGTGTGGAGGCATGCCCAGTAAGTATTGACCCGCTTTCTATAATTATCGATATGCGTCGGTACCTGGTCATGGAACAATCGGCGGCCCCGATGGAACTCAACAATATGATGGGCAATATAGAAAACAACGGCGCCCCATGGCCTTTCAACCAAATGGACCGTTTAAATTGGGTGGAGGAAGAAAATAGAAAATAGACCAAAGACAAAAGACAGAAGGACGAAAGATTATAGTGGGTAATTGGAGTAAGCTGGTAAAATGTTAAGAGTCATAGATACAGCGTTTGAAGTTTAAAATTATATCTATGAAATGTATCGATAAACTTATAAACCCATAAACACATAAACTATTTTGACCTTGAACTTGAACTTGATTTTGAACTTAACTAAGTACTAAATACTATAATTAAATTGAAGGAAGAATTGAAAGTGCCTACGATGGCAGAATTTTTTGCGAGCGGAAAACATCCAGAAGTCCTGTTTTGGGTGGGCTGTATGGGAAGTTTTGACGACAGGGCAAAGAAAGTAACCAAGGCCTTCGTTAAAATTTTGAGCAAGGCCGGGGTGTCCTTTGCCGTTTTGGGTGCGGAAGAAAGTTGTAATGGTGATCCCGCCAAAAGGGCCGGGAACGAATTTCTGTTCCAGATGCAAGCTGCAACCAACATAGAGGTGATGAACGGCTATGGGGTAAAAAAGATTGTCACCGCCTGTCCGCATTGTTTTAACATCATTAAAAATGAATATCCTGGCTTGGGAGGCAATTACGAAGTTGTGCATCACACCCAGTTTATAAACCAATTATTGGATGAGGGCCGATTTACCATGGAAGGTGGGCAATATAAGGGTAGGCGCATCACTTACCACGACCCTTGTTACTTGGGCAGAGGTAACAATATTTATGAAGCGCCCAGAGATCTGATCCGAAAATTGGATGCGGAGTTGGTGGAAATGAAAAGTTGCAAAAAAAGGAGCTTGTGCTGTGGGGCCGGTGGAGCTCAAATGTTCAAGGAACCCGAAAAGGGGAATATGGATATCAATGTAAAACGTACCGAAGAAGCTTTGGAGACAAAAGCTGAAATAATTGCATCTGCCTGTCCATTCTGCAACACCATGATGACCGACGGGGTCAAGAGCAAGGACAAGGAAGATTCGGTAGCTGTCATGGACATCGCCGAACTCATTGCCAACGCCGCCGATCTTTAACTAGGTCCGTCTATAAAGTCCGATAACTGCGTTATGCTCGTTTTGAAAACAGTCATTTACACTAGTATACTTTGTTTTCAAAACTTCACAAGCCTTGTTCTCTAACTTTCAAGCTCAGACATTCGACTAATTGGACAGACACTAATTAACTTTTTGTGGTTTTTTTGTTTGGTACTATTGTTGCTGATGTCGTAAATGTATTTAAACCTGCCTACCGAAGAAGGTTTCAATCTTCAAGGCAATTAAAGGTCTTCCAATGGGTGGCCACGTAACCCCAAACAACAAACAAAAGAACAAAAGAACAAAGATATGTTAGTTGCATTTAATACATTACCAGATACGGCCCGGGTATGGGTCTATCAGGCCAATAGGAGCTTTACGAAGGACGAGTTGGAAGAGGTGAAACAAAGCCTAGATCGGTTTATCGAGGAATGGACTACTCATGGCAGCCAACTGAACGCCGGTTATGAGATTCGGTACAACCGGTTTATTGTAATTGCATTGGATCAAGATATTATGAGCGCCTCCGGATGCTCTATTGATACACAGGTGCGTTTTATCCAGTCCCTCGAACAGAAATATGATATGGACCTGTTAGATAAAATGAACGTATCTTATAAACAGGGTGAATTTGTTGCCTATAAACCTTTGGCAGATTTTAGAAAAATGGCGAAGGCCAAATCCGTGTCCAAGAATACCATTGTCTTTAACAATCTGGTGACCAACAAGGAAGAGTACGAGCAGTACTGGGAAGTCCCTGCGGAAGAAAGTTGGCACGCCCGGTTCATGTAATACTAGTTGGTATTTTGTCGATGAAACCCTAATGTAATTGGTGACATCGATGAAATGCAATAATTTGACCTCTTTTTAGTTACTATCATAGATTCGTTCTCCTTATGCGATTAAATCTCGTTGCACTTCTTTTCCTTACATTACTTTTTTTTAATACTTCGGCCCAAGGACAATCCAATCCTCTGGTAGCCAAGGATACTTTGGATCAACAGAAGTGGGTGGAAAGCACATATGGCCAGATGTCCTTGGACGAAAAGATTGGGCAATTGTTTATGGTGATGGTGGCTTCGGACCAGGGGAAATCCGGATCCGATAAGGTTATGACCCTTATACAAAAGGAAAAGATCGGAGGAGTTATTTTTTCGACCGGAGGGCCGGTAAGACAGGCCCGGATGACAAACAGTTTTCAGGCCATTGCCAAAACGCCCCTACTTATCGGGATGGATGCGGAATGGGGACTTTCCATGCGGTTAGATTCTACCTATGCCTTCCCTTGGAACATGACTTTGGGCGCAATCAGTGACAGCACCATCGTGGAAAAAGTGGGACATCAAATTGGGTTACACGTAAAACGCATGGGGGTACATATCAATTTTGCCCCGGATATCGATATCAATATCAACCCTAAAAACCCCATCATAGGGAACCGTTCCTTTGGGGAGGATAGGGAAAACGTAGCCCAAAAAGGCATCGCTTTTATGAAAGGGATGGAAAGTGCGGGCGTTCTCTCTAGCGGAAAGCATTTTCCTGGCCATGGCGATACCGCGGTCGACTCCCATAAAGCTTTACCCGTTTTGGATTTTTCGCTGCAAAGGTTGGATAGCATAGAGCTTTATCCTTTTAAAAGATTGATAAATAACGGATTGAGTAGTGTAATGGTCGCTCATTTAAGCGTTCCGGCTTTGGAGCCCAGAGCTGGTTATCCATCATCCTTGTCCAGAAGTATCATCACCGATTTGCTCAAGCACAGATTGCACTTCAACGGCCTGGTTTTTACCGATGCGTTAAATATGAAAGGGGTATCCGATTTTACCGAAGCAGGGGAAGTGGAACTGAGCGCTTTTTTGGCAGGGAACGATATCCTGTTGATGCCTACCGATGTGGTCAAGGCCAAGGCTAAACTTCTAGAGGCCTATAATTATGGAATCATATCTGAAAACCGATTGGCATCTTCGGTAAAGAAAATCCTTATGGCTAAATACAAGGTGGGACTCAACCAATATCATCCCGTAGAGTTGAAAAACCTGTACAAGGATCTGAACTCTCTGGACAATGATCTGGTGTATGAGGAAGCTATTGAGAATGCCATTACCGTTGTAAAGAATAATTTTTCGTTGCTCCCGATCAAAAAGCTCGAGAACAAAAAAATTGCGTACGTAAAGTTTGGGGATGCGGATGGTTCCCCCTTTCTGGAGGAATTGAACAAATATGTAAAAGTAGATCAGATCGTCGGTAAGGACCTCGCTACTTTAAAGAGCAAACTCTCCGCCTATAATCTTATAATCGTTGGCTTTCATAAAAGTAATGAAAGCCCTTGGAAGGCTTATAAGTTCTCTGATAATGAAATTTTTTGGCTGCATGAGATTGCCAATATGGGTAGCTCCAATTTGGTGCTTACGGTCTTTGCAAAGCCATATGCGTTATTAGATGTCAATTCTTTTGATCAAATAGATGGCGTGGTAGTTGCCTATCAGAACAGTAAACTGGCACAGGAACGAGCGGCTCAAATTTTGTTTGGGGCCATCCCGGCAAAGGGAGTGTTACCCGTTACGTCGAACCCCATATTTCCTGTAAACACCAGTATAAAATTGGAATCGTTGATGCGGTTGGGCTACAGTTTTCCAGAGCGGGTGGGTCTAAGCTCGGCAAAATTGGCCGAGGTTGACAGTTTGGTACAGAACGGTATCGATTCTATGATGTTCCCGGGTGCCCAAGTATTGATAGCCCGTAGGGGCGCAGTGGTCTACAACAAAGGATTTGGGCATCCTACTTACAAATCTGAAACAGAAATAACCCCGGAATACATATATGACCTGGCCTCCCTGACCAAAATTTTAGCCACTGTTCCGTTGATTATGAAAATGGAAGAAGAGGGCAAAATAACCCTGAACAACACTTTTCAGGAACTTATTCCCGAATATGCCGATACCGATATTAAAGATGTAACCGTATTAAAGGCCCTATCGCATTATGGAAGATTGCCGGCATGGATCCCTTTCTATACTAGTACTTTGGACAAAAAGCACATGCCTTCAAAGGAATTTTATAGAACAAGTAAGACTCCTGGATTCTCTACAAAGGTGGCGGACCATCTTTACTTGGAGGATGCCTATCAAGATTCCATTTATAACAGGATCGGGCGTCAACATTTAAAGCCCAATAGGTATCTCTACAGCGATCTTTCGTATTATATCTTTAAAAAGTATTTAGAAAAAACTTATGGTAAGCGATTGGACAAGTTGGCGGAAGATTTTTTGTTTAGGCCATTGGGAGCCACTTATACAGGTTATCTTCCTTTGGAGCAATTCCCTAAGGATATTATTGTGCCGGCAGAGGAGGACGATTATTACAGATATCAGACCATACAAGGGTACGTACACGATATGGGTGCGGCCATGCAAGGCGGTGTTGGGGGCCATGCGGGATTGTTTAGCAATGCCAACGGGGTGGCCAAGATTATGCAAATGTACCTGCAAGGGGGATACTACGGTGGGGAAAGATTTTTAAATTCGAGGACAATACAAAAATTTAATACTTGCTATTTTTGTGATAAGGATGTACGACGGGGGGTGGGTTTTGACAAGCCCCAACTAAGTGGTGGCGGGAACACCTGTGGCTGTGTATCCAGGAAGAGCTACGGACATAGTGGATTTACGGGTACCTATACATGGGTAGACCCGGAAGAGGATCTTCTTTATGTATTTTTGTCCAACCGCACCTATCCCACGGCAACAAATACCCTCTTGATAAAATCTGGACTCCGCACGCGGATACAACAGGTCATTGTTGATGCGATTATAAACTAGTTGTTAAGTTATTGGGTTGATATGTAATTAAGTTATTGGGTTATTAAGTTATTGAGTTATTTTTGTATAAACAGTAGTCATTGAATTTATCCCGATAGCTTTCGGGATTGAGTTTGCACTTGATTCAAGGAGATTCCCGCCTTCGCGGGAATAAAGAAAAATAAAAAGATATGAAGATTGCCATAGTATGTTATCCCACATTTGGAGGTAGTGGCGTAGTTGCCACCGAGTTGGGTATCGCCCTGGCCAATAGGGGACACGAAATACATTTTGTCACTTATCGCCAGCCGGTTCGTTTAGGACTGTTGGGTGATAGGATTCATTTTCACGAGGTGCACGTGCCCGATTATCCCCTTTTTCATTATCAACCCTATGAACTGGCCCTCTCCAGCAGATTGGTGGATACCATAAAACTGTACGGAATAGAACTTTTGCACGTTCACTACGCCATACCCCATGCCTACGCTGGTTATATGACCAAAAAGATATTGGAGGAAGACGGTATTTATATCCCCATGATCACCACTTTACACGGAACGGATATCACTTTGGTAGGCAATCACCCTTTTTATAAGCCCGCGGTGACTTTTAGTATTAATAAATCAGATATTGTTACCTCGGTCTCCGAAAGCCTTAAAAAGGACACGTTGGAGCTTTTCGACATCGAAAAAGAGATTGAAGTTATTCCTAACTTTATCGATATAACAAAATACAAGCACAATTTTACGGACTGTCAGCGGACGTTAATGGCAACGGACGAGGAGAAAATAATTACGCATATCAGTAATTTTAGGAAAGTTAAACGGATTCCTGATGTAATCCAAATTTTTTACAAGATCCAAAAGGAACTCCCTGCTAAGTTAATTATGGTGGGAGAAGGACCTGAAAAGGAAAAAGCGGAACATCTGTGCGAGCAATTGGGAATTCACAAAAAGGTTATCTTTTTGGGGAACAGCAACGAAATTGATCGTATCCTCTGTTTTTCCGATCTGTTTCTATTGCCCTCTGAAACGGAGAGTTTTGGGTTGGCCGCCTTGGAAGCCATGGTCAACAAGGTAGCGGTAATATCCAGCAATGCAGGGGGAATCCCCGAAGTGAACCGCCAAGGGGTGACAGGATTTATGAGCGACGTGGGAAATGTTGATGAAATGGCAGCAAACGCCCTGAAAATTTTGAGCGATGATTCGATCTTGGAACAATTTAAGGAAAATGCTGCCCGTGTCGCAGCCGAATTCGATATTTTGAAAGTATTGCCGCTATATGAAGCAGTCTATGAAAAGGCTTACAAGGAACGGTTTAAAAGTTCTTATTGATTTTTTGTTAAAGGTTAAAAGTTGATGGTTTCAAGGTTTCGAGTTTAAGAAAACTCATAACTCCTAACTTTAGTCTTGTCTCTAATTGATGGATTGATGAAAAAAAAACTTATAGCCCATAACTCTGAACTCATAACTTTAGCCTTGATATTGGTCTTATGTCTTTCCTGCAAGGCCCAGAAGAAGGGGAGCACAAAAGAAAATGAGGTTGCAAAGGATTCCGTTCTTACACTAGTCCTCTGCGATGATTATGGCGGATCTGAAATTCAGGAGATCCGAGTGATAAAGGATGAAAAATCCCTTAAAATGGCTTTTGCAAAAATCAATATAACCCGTAAGCCAGGACTTCCCGTTCCCAAGCTAGACTTTAGCAAGGAAATTGCCGTTTTGGCAAGTCGTGGGGAAGCAAAAGGATCTTCCCAAATACAGTTGAAATTTTATTCAGAAACGTCGGAACGACTTATTTTTGAAGCAGAGGAAGTCGCTAACTCCCAAGAACCAGAAAGCACTGCAATTACCACCCCTTTTTGTCTTTATACAATGCCGTTTACACAAAAAGAAATCATTTTTAAAGAGATGACAGATTAAAGTTTAATCTCTTTGGATTTAATTTTCCGAAGCTCATCTCACTTTTATTCTTTTTTGATCCCGAAATTTCTAGTTAATACCTCTCTGGCTTGTTCACACCTTCATTTAGCCATTTAATCAGACGAAGGCCACGAGTAGTTCACTTGGAACTTTTCTCCTCCAATTCCCCAATGGCT
>CAJDXC010000028.1_pt1 | contig 15367 bp, 14 predicted proteins | sample 7391681 | NCBI WGS metagenome assembly CAJDXC01 (sample SAMEA7055742, study PRJEB34461) | soil metagenome | biome: terrestrial ecosystem; feature: Peninsula; material: soil | place: Antarctica | collected 2016 | reverse complement strand
GAAACGTCCCTGTAAATAGAATCGGTCTGAAAAGCCGTCCAATCGGCCGTCACCAACAACGCCCCGATCAGGTTATTGGCTGCATGGAAGCCCAAAGCGAGTTCCAGACCCTCATCCATCAAGGTCAAAATTCCTAAAAAGAAACCAGTTCCTATGTAATAAACCATGATTCCGTAGCCCAATTTACCGACCTCCGGGTTTGCTAGGTGCATTGCCCCGAAAAACACGGAGGTAATCACCAAAGGCATCCATCGATTTTTGGTCATAATGCCTATCCCCTGCATCATATAGCCCCTGAACATATATTCTTCAAAACTTGTCTGTAATGGAATCAATAAAACCCCGATTACGAACAATATTAAAAAAGGAATAAGTCTAAAATTGAGCACATAATTTTCTGGAGAAAGAGCAATGTCAATTCCTGTGATACCAATAGTGATAAGGGCCCAAAGGGAAAAGGCAAAGAAAATTCGCTTCCAATCCACCTTTTTCCGAGCAGTTGTCAAGGAGGTAATGGACTGCTTGTGAAATACTTTTACCCAAACCCAAACTGTTAAGAGTCCGAAAGCAAGTGGTGCCAAAATGATAATAAGAACCGTGGCCGAACCCAATTTTTCGATCATGTCCTGCATCATAACATCGACACTTACTGGTGCCAAGAGGGCAGAAACATAATTTAGTGCTCCCAGGGCCAAAAACCCAAGAATAAATATCCAATATTTCCACAATCCTAGATTACCCCGGTATCCTTGCTCTATGTACATAATTCTTTTGCTATTAAATCCAGTTTCCAATTTTCCTCCTTTATATAAAACAACTTTCCGTCTTGAACAGTCAATGGGCTGTCAAAATTATTTGTGTACAGTCCCCCTGTCCCCAATCCTTGAGGCATTTTACTGTTCAAAGAATAAGTCCATTGTGCTATGGCATTTAATCCGATATTGCTTTCCAGTGCACTCGTGACCCACCAACCAATATTGTACTTTTTGGCCAACGTTATCCATTCCCCGCTTCCTTGGAACCCTCCCACTAGACTGGGCTTTAAAATAATATATTGTGGCCGAATGGTTTGTAGTAATTTTTCCTTCTCAGTCTTATCGAAAATCCCGATCAGTTCCTCGTCCAATGCTATGGGAATCGGAGATCTTTCACACAGCGTCCTCATCTGCAATATATTTCCTTGCTTTATGGGCTGCTCTATGGAATGTATATCATAATCCGACAAAATAGTCAATTTTTCCAAAGCCCTATCTACTGTGAAGGCACCATTGGCATCGAGCCGGAGTTCGATTTTACTTTTGGAATATCTTTTTCGAATAGAAGTTAGAATAGATAGTTCTTTTACAAAATCCAAGGCACCTATTTTTAACTTGATGCATCGAAATCCCTGTTCCAGTTTCTCCTCTATTTGCTCTTGCATATAAACCTCATCTCCCATCCAGATAAGTCCGTTAATGGGGATAGGAGCCGACCCTTGGGAAAACTCGGAGGGAAATAGCAAGAAAGGATTTTCGGATTTTAGGGATAAAAAGGCCTGTTCCACCCCAAATTGGATACTTGGGAATTCTATCAAACGGTTGCAAAGTCCCTCTTGGCCTAAGTGGATATTTTCACAGACCCATTGTAGTTTTTCCTCGTACGTAGGCACGTCATCCACGCTAAGTCCGCGCAATAGGCCACATTCCCCAATACCATAACGCCCGTTTTTCTCCAAAATGAGAAACCAGGTTTCCTTTTGTGTCATCACGTTACGGCTGGTACGACTAGGCCGCGTAAAACGAAGTATATATTTTTTATAGCTGGCTTGCATACTTATGACCTCAAATTTAGCTATATTTTGCCTCTTAAAAACAACAAATGAAAAGAATCGACGGTAAAGTTATATGGATAACAGGAGCTTCTTCGGGCATTGGAGAAGCATTGGCATATGAATTGGACAAAAAGAATTGCAAACTGATTCTTTCCTCCCGAAAGGAAGAGCAACTGCAAAAAGTAAAGGACAATTGTATCCATCCTGAAAATGTACGCGTGCTACCCCTAGATCTGCTAAATTTTAAGGATATGCCCCAAAAGGGCAAAGAAGCCATCGCACTTTTTGGCCATGTAGATATCTTGATCAACAATGCGGGAATCAGTCAGCGCTCCTTGATCATGGAAACCGACTTCGAGGTCTATCAAAAATTAATGGACGTGGATTATCTGGGTACTGTTGCGGTCACCAAGGCTATTCTTCCCCATTTTGTTGCACGAAAATCAGGTCATTTTGCCACGGTCACCAGCCTTATGGGAATGTTTTCATCACCCTACCGATCCGGTTACTGCGGAGCCAAACATGCACTCCATGGCTTTTTTGATGCCTTGCGCCTAGAACACGAGAAAGATGGCATTTCCGTAACCTTGGTCCTCCCTGGATTTATCGCTACCGATGTGGCCAAAAACGCCCTAAAAGGTGATGGAAGCGCTCAAAACACGAACGATGATGCTACAAAGAATGGAATGCCTGTATCGGAACTAGCTAAAAAAATGGTAAGAGCCATAGAAAAGAATAAAATGGAGACCTATATTGGCCGAAAGGAAATCCTGGCCATTTACATAAAACGATTTTTCCCAAAACTGCTGCACAAAATTGTATCGAAGAGCGAAGTAAGGTAAACGGTTAAGGGTTAAGGGTTAAGGGTTAAGGGTTAAGAAAAATAAACTTTCAATTACTAAATACCAAATTCTAAGTGCCAAAATGACCAATTCGAAAAAGCATTCGGTCGTTTATTTACAATCTGAGTTAAAGAGGTTCAATTAAAAACAAACCCTGAACACCAAACACCAAACACTTAAACTTCCATGGATCCCCCAATTTCCAAAAGGTGTAATTTCTTTCCAGCGGCCTTAAATTTATTGATGGCTTCCTGATGGTCTATTTCAATATAGCCAAAGGTGTCGTAATGGCACCCTAAGATGGTATTGCACTCCACAAAGTCCGACGCTATAATGGCATCGTCCACTCCCATGGTAAAGTTGTCTCCGATGGGCAGGATTGCAAGATTCAGTTTTGTTGTAAGTGGGATCAATTTCATATCCATGGCTAGGGCGGTATCTCCGGCGATATATATATTCTTTCCTTCTGACGACAAAACAAAGCCTCCCGGCTGCCCTCCGTAGGTGCCATCCCCAAAGGAAGACGTATGAATAGCATTTACGTATTTAAGATTGCCAAAATCGAAACCCCAGTTTCCACCATGGTTCATAGGATGCACTTTAAATCCTTTGGCCTCGTAATACATGGCAATTTCAAAATTGCTGACAATAACTGCCTTGGAGCTTTTGGCGATGCGTTCCACATCCAAGGTATGATCGTTGTGGGCATGGGTCAGCAGAATATAATCGGGCTTTAAATCATCAACGTTTATTATAGCGGATACCTTTTCGTTACCGGAAATAAACGGGTCTACCAACAAGGTTTTTCCATTGGTCTCTATCTGAAGGGTTGCATGCCCAAAAAAAGTTACTTTCATTTTACCTAGGTATTTAGTTCGTGTAGTTTAAAAGATTTCCCTACCTATGCTTGGGAACCTCATCTTTCAAATTTACTTAAAATTGAACCAAAAACGAACCCCTTCGGTAGATTTGTCGATGTTCATGGTAGATTGCAACTGATTTACCAAGCGGTTCATCAGACGGATACCCATGGAAGAATTGGCACGTTGATCCGTGTCTTCGGGGAGGCCAATCCCGTTGTCGGAATACTCAAAAAAGCCATTATCCCCATTCTTGCTGAGGTGTATATAGATTTTCCCATTTTCATCGTCTTCAGGGAAGGCATATTTAAAGGAGTTTGATACCAATTCGTTCAAGATCAGCCCAAAAGGTATGGCCCTGTCTATATCCAATTCCGTTCCCTCGGCATCAATTGTGATATTGATATTGTGCCCGCCCTTTTTGTAGACGGATTGAATACTGTTGATAAGACTTTCTATATAACCCTGCATTTCTATGACCGAAAGATCGTCGTTCTGATACAGCTTTTGATGAATCAAAGCCATGGCCTTTACCCGGCTCTTACCTTCCTCCAAAGCTTCGATGGCAGCCTTGCTCCTCGTATTTTTGGTCTGCAGGCTTAGAAGGCTGGAAACCATTTGAAGGTTGTTCTTTACCCGGTGATGGATTTCCTTGAGCAGGGAATCTTTTTCAATGAGGGCATTTTCAATAATGTGCTTTTGCTCCGCAATCAAGCGTTGGTTTTTGATACTTTTTAAATATGCATAAACCATCCCCGCAAAACCCAACAAGGTAAAAACCAAGGAAATAAAGACAAAATTGATCCGTTCATCCTTGGCCTGCATTTCGTTGCGGTTCCTTTCCAACGCCAATTTTTGCTCGTCGAGAATGGTCTTGGTGTTCAAAAGGTCCCGGCCTACAAGAGCCTTTAATTGCTGTTGTTTTAAAACGGCATCTGTAGTGGTGATGGAATCCCGTATCCTGGCATTCTTCTTCAAATAATTTGATGCTGCCTTATATTCCCCCATTTTATCAAAATAGGCGGCGTATAATCGGTTCATTTTAAGAATGTTCTCCGTACTGACCGGTCTTAGTCCATCGTTGAGATATTCCCTGGCCGTTTTGAACTTATCCAATTGCAGATTGCATTCTGCCAAATCCAAAGTGTTTTCCACAATATCGGAAGAAAACTTGCCTTTATCGTATTCCTTGGTCGTGGCTATGCTAGATTCCAGTAATGGTATCGCCTCTGCATATTGTTTTAACTGGGTGTAGCACTTTCCAATGTTTCCTTCTATAGTACCTTTTAGCATGTTTCCTTCAACAATTTCATTCTCGGTCTTTACCTGATTGATGTTATTGAGAAAAACAGTGAGGTAACCCATAGCCTCTTTGTATTTTGCCAGTGCAACGGAAGAGGACTTGTCTAACCTAAGATAATTGCCCACATTATTGTGATACTTGGCCAACGCTAGATAATCGTCATCCCGCACCGTCTTTTTCATCTCCATGATATAATCGTTCATGGCCTTCCTGTAGAATCCCATATTGGAATAAATATCATAGAATGCGATACTGCTGGTAATACCTAAGTCCTTTTTCTCCTGGCGGACTTCCAACTGTTTGTCGTATAGTTTTAATTGGGCATAGTCATCGTCCATCAGATCTAGCAATACCTTCTTGGTAGGAAGGTCCATCTTTTGCTTTTCATCGTACAGTTCATCGGCTATGGCAATGCTCGTATCGTACTCGCCAAGATCATAGTAGATCTGTGCCTGCATCATTCTATATTGCTGGATACTGATGGAATCCTTTATCTTTTCGGAGCTGTTTAAGTATACGTTTACCGCATCGAGCCAATCATAGGCAGAATTTTCCTTATAGCGGTTCGGGGTGCCATAAAAAAACTTAAATCTACCAGTGACAGTTTCTTGATTCTTGTATTTATTAAGGAGATTATCATCCAAGGAAGTATCCTGGGCTTTGGCGATGCCCATAAACACGATAAGAACTAAGCAAAACTGGCCTATTTTGACAAGCGGGTTTATCATGGGGAATACGTGTCTATTTTTCTTCTTAAAATTAAATCCTTAGTCCTATTACACTCCTTCCGAGTATATTTTCGGGGGTCTCTAGTAATCCACCAAACATAGCGGTATGCAATATCATATCTAAATTTATGTTGCAAAGCAGCCCCCATATGTGGCATACACACCCCATTTTACATAACCGGTCGCTAATTCTGGAAAGTTTATATAAAATAAACATTATTATTGGGCTGATAAACTCAAAACGAAAAATGGCCATACAAAATTGCACAGCCAATACTAACATTGTGTTATAGTTTAACTCTATGAAAATGGTAAGATTTGGGGTCTTTTTTACCGGATCGAAAATACGAACAAGAATCTAGAGCGATTAATTATTGTTGTGTAACAATCAATTTGTGTGGTGTAGATATGAATTATGATGGTTTAAGGTAAAATTTGATTATAAGTCAAATATTGTGGTGAGATAAAATTGAAACTAAAAAAGGTCTTACCATTTAAGATAAGACCCTTTTACGAGAACACTATATGAAAATGAAAAAACTATTTGTTATTGTTGTGTACTATTCTTTTTTATTAGTACACTGCTAAAGTAGTTTTGGTTCTTATAAGTACAAAAATAATGTTGTGAAAGGGTCGATTGTTGTGGTTTGACCATAAAAATATGATGGCAGCTCCAAAATGAACATTAATCAATGACCATTGGCCAAGCCTACGAGACAATTTACTACCTCGATGTAAGCATTGGAGGTATCAAAATTCAAAAAGAAATCCCAAGAGAGTAAAATTAAAAATCAGAAAATCCTTCCGAAGTTTACCCAAACAAACCAAAAATGAGGTGAACTCCAGAGAATTAAACCCAAAGAGAGTAGAAATTGTCAGGATTGATGGAAATAGACCGTAGCTACGAATTCATTGAAGAAATAATGAAATCTTTGAATTCCTTGGATATAGGTATCAATGTATTATTGATCATGATATCCCTAGAATTGATGGCATCGATATGATCAACATTGACTATATACGATTTATGAGCCCTATAGAACTTATTAGCGGGCAATTTTTCCAGATAGTCTTTTAAAGGCGACCGGACCAAGAATTTTTTATCCACCGTATTCACTTCAAGGTAAACATTATCTGCCTTGATAAACCTAATATCCTCGAACTGAATGCGATAGTAAAGATGTTGTTTTTTAACGAAAATGGAGTCCTTAAGAACGGAATTGGACAAGGGTTTGCCATCATTAAATTCCCTTTCACCGGGCTTCTCATCGTAATTGAATCCCGAAAGCGCTATCTCGATAGAGGTGTACAAATCTTGCTGTTCAAACGGCTTCACAAGATAGCCATTGGGCTTTACGGTCTTGGCATTTTCTACAGTGGCACGGTCGGAGTTCGAAGTAACAAAAATGAACGGGATATTATATTTTTCACGGATATGTTTACCCAAATCAATGCCAGTCTTGTCGGAGGCAAGGATAATATCGATTAAAACGAGGTCCACGTGATTGTTCTTCAAGACCTCCTCGGCCTGCTCGTAAACAATAACATTATCTACAATTTCGTAGCCAATCTCTTCTAGCATGGATTGCATATCATCGGCAATAATAACATTGTCCTCGACAATAAGAATCTTAATTGATTGTTCCAAAGGTGGTGGGTTTTAGAAGGTTATGCAAAACCAAATTTACAAAAAATTATTATAACTAATGCAAAACAATACCGCCAACAAAAAAGTGGATAGGGCCAATTTCTTAAGTTCGGGATCTAAGTATCGGGGATCCGTTGTTCGTAACACCCGTATTAAATGCAGAAGAATGGGGATAAAGGCTATCAAATGTAGCAGATGCCACCAACTTAGAAAATGTATCCAAACGAATAACAACATACAAAGAAAGGCCGAAATCAATAGAAAATAATGATATATCTTTCCTCGATCAAAGCCCATAAGTACCACCAAAGTATTTTTCTGGGTCCTCTTGTCCGAAGCATAGTCCCTTAAATTATTTAGATTTAGCACTCCGGTACTCAACAACCCAATGGCAGCTGCAGGAAAAAATGAAGAGGCGGTCAAAAATTTTGTAAAGAGGAACATGGATCCCAGCACCCCCACAAGTCCAAAAAAAAGAAATACAAAAACATCGCCCAGACCTTTATATCCGTAAGGCGATTTGCCCACGGTGTACGCTATCGCAGCCCAGATACTGGCCACACCCAAACCAATAAACAATGCAACATATAGTAGATGCTGTTTTTCAAATGAGAAGTACATTAGGGCGAGGACCAACAAAAAATCGATAACAATGGACCATAAGATTCCACGCTTTAGTTCCTTACGGGTCAGGTGACCACTTTGATAGGTGCGCTTGGGCCCCAAGCGATCATGATCGTCCGTTCCCTTGACACCATCCCCGTAATCATTGGCAAAATTGGAAGTAACCTGAAACCCGACGGTAGTGCATAAGGCCAACACAAAAATAACGAGATCGAAATGACCATAGAATCCGGCAAGACCGGCACCAACAAGAATTCCAGAAATAGAAAGGGGTAGGGTCCGCAACCGGGCAGCTGCCAACCAAATTTTAACTTTAGTCAAATTGATATCTTACTTGGTGTTGGTCCATACGTAGCAAAGTGTTTGAGCTAGAAAGTCCGAGAACAAGGCTTGCGAAGCCCGTCCGACCGGTACGGGCAGGCTTTGAAAACTTAGGAGTCCCGACTGTAAACGTCGGGATAACTGTTTTCAAAACGAGGGTAACGCAGCTATCGGGTTTTATAGACGTACAATAGTTAGAAAGGGTCCTCTATTTTAAGGCGCTTACCTTCCTGATACGATGCAACAAAAGCGTCTTGAAAGCCCATGTTGACCAATTGTTTTCTAAAAGTTTGAGCTTCCTCCAAGGTTTCAAAGTTACCCAAGGAATAAGCGTAGAAAGGATTGGTTTTTACAAAAAGTGTGTTGGTAAGGGCTTCAGAAGCCAATGTTATATTATTGTCCACAAAAGACTTGATCTGTACAGAGTATACCTTTTCCTTATCAAGGAAATTCCTGGCAAGATAAAATTCCTTGACCGAACTAAGTTCTTCGTTCTTTTCTTTTAGATTATCTATACGCGCCTTTATCGCATCCAAGCTATCTATGGATACCAATAAGTTATTAGTTCCTTGCTTATCCATATAAGTGGAACTGCTCACCCCCGCAGAAAATGAGGTTATTGCCAAGGTGCCGATCAAAAAGAGTCCAGTAATCCCCGCAAGAATATTCCGCTGGATCTTGTTTCTCTTTATCTCTTTGTTCTTGAATTTTATCTGGTCTAAAAGACGCTCGTTGATAATCTGCGCCTTATCTATATCCTTGTGCAATTCCAGTAGATCGCTTTCTTCAATAAATGGCATTTTCTATTCGTTTTTGGGAGATTAACAAAGATTGAGTTATAACGGAAACCCTAAAATTATAAAATTTATTGTTTCAATTTGACAAATTTAGTTTTTTTAGTGGTAAAAGATTCAAAATCAACGTTAACTTACTTGATTTACACGCATTTATATTCCACAAACGATCATTGTTCTTTTACCAGATATATTCCATCTTCCTTGATCTCGATCTTTCGTTCCCTGTATAAAGTGCCAATTCCTTTTTTATAGGCCTTTTTGCTCATTTGCAAAACCTCTTTGATATCTTCGGGAGAAGATTTATCGTGCAATCGCAAAAATCCCCCTGCGGCCATCAAACGTTCATAGATTGCCTTCGCCATAGGTTCTAATCCCATATACCCCAAAGGTTGCATGGAAACATCAATTTTATTGTCCGGTCTTATGCTCTTAACATAGCCGGTCAATTTATCCCCAATGGCAATCCTCTGGTACACATCACTGGTAAAGACCAATCCTTTGTGCTGATTGTTGATGATTACTTCCCATCCCAAATCTGTATGCCGGGTGACGATCAAATCTACTTCTTCCAGGATATTTACGGTAAGGTTTTCATTGCTCAGAAATTTATCGTGTTTATTGGAGGCAACCAACCGTTCCGATTTCTCGTCCAGATAACAACGGACCACATACCAATGCCCCGCCTGCATTTTGTTGCGTTGCTCGCTAAAGGGCACTAAAAGGTGCTTTTCCAGGCCCCAATCCATAAAGGCTCCGATATTGTTTACCTCCTCTACCCGGAGCAGTTCAAAAGTATCACGGATAATATAGGGTTCCAAGGTTGTAACGATAGGTCGCTCTTCGTGATCTAAGTAGCAGAAGACCTTGAGCTTGTCCCCTATTTCATAGGATTTTGGAACATATTTGTTGGGCAAAAGCACATCGGTCCCTTCATCGTCCCCCATAAATAGTCCCACGCTCGTTTCCCGAAGTATGGTAAGCGTATTGTAGTCTCCCAGTTTTATCATAATGAAGTGGTTTAAACCTTTTCTTTTACCTGCAAAAATAAGGCTAAAATAAAGCGATAAAAAAAGCTGTTCTTTGAGAGGAACAGCTTGCCAACTAGAAGTTGAAATTTTATTTATAGACTCCTTCTTTCTTAAAATGTTTGGCCAATTGGTAGTAGACAACTGCCCTTAGCTTATTTCTTTCCGATGAACCGTATTTTTCGATAACGCTTTTTATGGCATCCATCAGTTCCGGACCATCCTTTAATCCTAATTTTTTGATCAAAAAATTGTTCTTTACCGTTTCCAACTCTTTACTGTCGGTGCCAGAAACTTTGGAGGCATCGGCATTGTAGATTGCTGGCCCCAAACCTATGGCCACTTTAGTCAATAGCTCCATATTCGGGGTCTCACCAAACTTTTCTTTGATGTCTGCCGCGTACTTTTCTATCAAATCATCTCTTCTACTCATAATATTATATCCTTTAAGATTAATAATTCTCTAAGATAAGCAATCGAAATAACCGAGCAAAGTTTTGTGGTTCAATAATCTGGGAGTTTCTATTTCCAACAGTTTTGGAGTTTTGGATTCCAGATAAAAACTAGCCAAGGCAACCTTCAGTCCTTCCTCATCGGAGGCTACGGAATATTCCAGATTGTACATTTGGCATAAATGGTGAGCATCCATTTCATGTCTGGTTTCAAAAAAGGTATCAAAAATTTCGGTGTCCTCATGACCGGGCAATATCCTGAATATACCGCCCCCTTGGTTGTTGACCACAATAATTCTGAAATCTGGCCGAATTGCATTGTTCCAAAGTCCATTGCTGTCATATAAAAAACTTAAGTCACCGGTAAGAAGAAGGGTGGGTGTCTTATGGTAAATCGAAGCTCCAATTGCGGTAGAAGTACTACCATCTATCCCACTGGTTCCCCGGTTGCAAAAAACGGAAAGCGATGGGTGCAGGTCGAAAAGTTGGGCATATCGCACTGTAGAACTGTTAGCAAGTTGCAATTGATACTTCTCCGGAACCCTATTAAGAACAAGATGAAACGCAAGCATATCCGAAAACGACATTTCTTTTAAATAAGCAGTTCGCCTATCTTCATAATCTAGCTTTGCAATGGACCAGAACTGCCAATAATCACTTGCCGTAGGTTTAATCTGATCCTTAAGATTGGAAAAGAAAGTATTGGGTGCCATTTCAAAGTGGTGGGACAGACAAAAAAAGGTGTCGTATGCCTTTTTAGGGTCGATATGCCAATGGTGTTGGGGCCGGTATTGCCGCAGAAATGCCTTTATTTTTTTGGAAACGATCATCCCTCCGAACGTAAGGAGCAGTTGGGGCTGCAAGGCCTTTGATCTTATCTCCCTTTCTTCTGATTTTTCTATGGGAGCCATAATACTATCAACACTAGGGAAGAAATTGGGATGATGTATGTTAGAAGTGGTCTCTGTAAACACCAAAACAGAACCATCATTTGCCAGTTGGTCCAAAAAACGCTGCTCCACTGAGTTTGGAGGGTTGGCCCCTACCAAAACCATTTTTCTGCTACAAGAATTCCATATTTGTGCAAACTCTTCTAAATCCAAATTCTCTTCTGCAACATTGTCCTCAACTGGGACTACCTTTGGTGATATGGAAGGGGATTCGATTGTTTGATATAAGGGCTCTTCCAGAGGCACGTTAATATGTACCGGCAATTTCACCTTAATCGCAACGTTGATGGCTGTATTGAGTTCTTTGTCGTTGTGCTCCTGGATATTGGTCTGTTCCCGCTCCAAGAACCCAGGGTCTTCTGACCAATCTTTGTAATGCGGCTTTAAGACTGATGTGGCATGGGTGATATCCTGTTGCAACTGGGCGGAATAGCCAACATGCCTACCAAACACTCCTTCTTGCCGAATGGTCTGTCCGTCCCCTATATCGATTTTGTACAAAGGCCTGTCGGCCGAAATAATAACCAAAGGAATATCACTGTAAAAAGCTTCCGCAACAGCTGGATAATAATTGAGCAGGGCACTTCCAGAGGTACAAACCAAAGCTACTGGCCCCCTTTGTTGCTGGGCAATGCCAAGCGCGAAAAAAGCAGCACAACGCTCGTCCACAATACTGAAACATGAAAAAAAAGGGTCGTTGGTAAAACCGATGATCAGGGGGGCATTTCGGGAGCCTGGGGAAATTACTATGTCCTTAATGCCTTTTGCCTTGCATTGATAAACTATTGACTGGGCGGAGGGGATACTGGAATACTTCAAATGCTTAAGATTTTAAGTTACGAAAAAGAGAATAAAGAGAAAGGACAAAAGACTTATTTATATGGAAAAACTTAATAGGATTTCATGCTTTGTCCTTAGTCAATTATCTTTGTTCCTTGTATTTTATTCAATGAACTGGTTTAAACTTTTTTCAATTGGCTGCAAAATGGTATTTTTCACCCACTTTTTGTCTTTCTATTACCCCGTAGCCCCGAAGCTTCGGGACTATGCAGTTCAAAAAAGCCTTCAATTGAGCAAAAAATCTCTATTTTTCGCTTCAATCAAAAAAGTTTAAACCAGTTCAATTAAAAATAACCTTCAACAACGTCCTACTTTTTTCTACAGTCTCCTGCCATTCCTTTTCTGGATCTGACCCTTGGGTAATCCCACCACCGACATAAAGTGTGGCAATATTACCATTGAGTTTCATACACCGAAGGTTTACAAAAAGTTGTGTTGTGTTATGCACTAATTTATAAGCTTTGTTCTCCTGGTTTTTTGAATTGCTGCTTCGATCCAGTTGTTCTTTTAAATTCAATTCTCCTAAAAATCCCGTGTAAAACTCCCGTTCATAGCTTTCGTTTTCCAGGATAAACTGTTGGGACTTCCCTTTCGGAAGACCACAAACTGCCGGAGTAGGATGCAACGCTTTTATTATTGGGGATAGGTCCAAATCTTTTATACGACCAGAGATACCAGTACCGAGATGCCATAAATTTCCTGCCCTGACCGATTTGGTGTCGAAAATCCTTAGGTCGGTCACCTTATTTTCCAACGCTTCCTTTATATATTGGGTCACCATGGCCTGCTCTTCCAACTCCTTCATTCCCCAAACCGGATTCTCCTCCCCAGTATAGACTTGGGTGCCTGCAAGTGAACTTGTAAAGAGTTGCTTATTTCGCACAGATAGCAACAACTCGGGACTTGCCCCAAGCCACATCCCAATCTTCGGATGGTACCACAGGTAACAAAATGCAGTGGGATATTGGCCCAATAATTCTTGGAACAACACTAATGGCGATTTATTGCATTCCACTTCTATCTTGCGGGAGAGCACTACCTTTTTGAGTTTTCCCCTTTTGATTTCCTCAATTCCCTTTTTAATCAGGTCGATATGTATTTCTCTTCCCTTGGCATCTGACGTCTTTAAGACCTCCTTGTCGATATTCGAGATTTCTTCGGCCTTGTAAGCTTCATCCAGAACGGTATCGGGTTCCAATAAAATTGCGAAAGAATTGGAGTCAAAAGGAGCAAAAACAAAGCCTTTTTCAGAAAAATCAATGCTATGGTGTACGGTGCAATCCTTTTGAAGCATCGCCTCTATTCTATCTTTATTGGGATTTTTGTAAGCCACAAAAGGCAAGTTCTGTGAAAGCTGACTTTCCAATTTTTGTAAGATAGGGTATAGCATTTTATTTCTTGGGCAATGCGATAGTGGTAAGTTTACAAATAGAAATTAGTCGGTCATCCTTATCCGTAATCCTAATTTCCCAGAGTTGGGTCGTTCTTCCTTTGTGAATAATGGAGGCCGTGGCAAAAATAAATCCTTCACTAATACCTTTAACATGATTGGCCGATATTTCTATTCCTCTTACTATGAATTCCTTGGCATTTAAAAAAATGTAAGAGGCTGCACTGCCTACGGTCTCCGCAAGAGCTACTGAAGCACCCCCGTGCAGAATCCCATCGGGCTGGTGTACTTTTGGGGTGACGGGCATTCTTGCCACCAAGATATTTTCTCCAACATCTATAAATTCGATCTCCAAGGTTTCTGCCAGGGTATTCTTGGAGGTTTCATTGCAAATTTTTAGGATTTTCTCTTTGAAATCGTCCATAGAAATTATTTTTTGTAAAATTAAGCATTAGATTATGAACTCGTTTAAACTTTTTCAATATGCTGAAAAATTACCCTTCCCGCCCGTACCGGTCGGGCGGGTTACAACCGCTTTTCCTCTTTTTTTCCTTCCGTAGCTGTGCTATGCAACTCAAAAAAGACATCAACCGGGCACAAAATGCTTAATTTTCGCTGTAATTCAAAAAATTTAAACGAGTTCAACCAAAAAGCGGTTACTTTTAAATAGAGTTTATGGAAAAGCAGGTCAGTTATAACGTCACGAACACCTACGCCACCCTTAACGATTTTACGGACAAGACACGCAACGTTTGGATCGTGCTACACGGGATTGGGTACTTGAGCCGGTATTTTTTAAAATACTTTGATGAACTCCCCCCCGATGAAAATTATATCATAGCCCCACAAGCCCCATCAAAATACTATCTGGACAAGAAATACAAGTATGTGGGCGCTAGTTGGCTTACCAAGGAAAATACGGTTTTGGAAATCGATAATGTCTTGGCATATCTGGATGAAGTCTATAAGACAGAGAACATTCCATCCCGATGTCAACTGCTGATTTTTGGATTTTCCCAAGGGGTTTCCATCGCCGCTAGATGGGTCGCCAAACGACAACTAAAATGTGACCAACTGGTTCTTTATGCTGGGGAAGTTCCCCGTGAGCTAACTGCTACCGATTTTGAATTTCTAGCCCATAATCAGACCAAAATCACTGTAATTGTAGGCAACAAGGACGAATATCTTACCGAACAAAGACTTAAGGAAATTTCTAATAGCATTCAAGTAGTTTTTGAAGCTAGGGCGGAGCAGTTGGTGTTCGAGGGCGGACACGAAGTAAAAAAAGAAATTATTAACGGACTTATATGATGCTGAAAGCTCCCACACTAGAAAATGATCGGGTTCTACTTTCCCCACTGACCATGGAGAATTACCCCTTGCTGTACCACATTGCGGCCGAGGACAAATTGGTGCAATATTCGCCGTCTGACATTCAGACTCCAGAGGCCTTAAAAAGATACGTGGAGCTCGCTCTTGAAAAACAGAAAGGAAATTCTGCCATTCCGTTTATCATTTTCGACAAAAAAACTAATCAATACTCGGGCAGTACCCGTTATATGAACATCGACCACATCAATAAAACACTGGAAATTGGCTCCACATGGATCGGTCGTGAATTCCAGGGCAGTGGACTTAACCAACAAATGAAAAATCTAATGCTCGATTATGCCTTTGGGGAAATGGATTTCGAAAAAGTGGAGTTCCGGATCGATGAGCGCAATAGCCCGTCCCGAAAAGCAGTGGAAAAGTTGGGCGCAAAATTGGAGGGCATTCT
>CAJDXC010000079.1_pt1 | contig 15397 bp, 12 predicted proteins | sample 7391681 | NCBI WGS metagenome assembly CAJDXC01 (sample SAMEA7055742, study PRJEB34461) | soil metagenome | biome: terrestrial ecosystem; feature: Peninsula; material: soil | place: Antarctica | collected 2016 | reverse complement strand
AGGTTTTTACAGGCGATAGAACAAGTATGACACCCAATACATTTGTCGAGGTGAAAAACCATTGATATTTGCGATCTTATGTCCATATTATTGAGTTATTTTTAAAATTCTACTTTATCCATTCTTCTGACAAGCACGTGTGTATCTCTTTGGGGAGCAACCGGCCCCCAATAATTGAGATGAAAGGAAAACTGGCCATAACCGCCCATCATCTGGCTTGGCTTTAAGTGTACCCGTGTAAAACTATTGTGTCCGCCTGCCCTTCTGCCCCCTCTTTCCTGCGATTTTGGAACAGAATAAGTCCTTTCGGGTGCGTGATACACAATGCAAACGCCTTCCGGTATACGTGAACTCATACACCCCGTGGTCGTTATACACTTCTACCCAATCATTGTCTTTTACTCCAATCCCGGCTGCATCTTTTTCGCTCATCCAGCAGGGTTCCATACCTCTAGAAAGAGTAAGCATCCTTAAGGTATCGCCATAAGTAGAGTGAATGTGCCATTTACCGTGTGGGGTTAAGCAGTTCAGCATTTTCGCTTTGCCGTCATTTATTGTTTGTCGGATATCCCCGTAAACCGATGGAAGTGGAGAAGGTTTGTAGGTGGGTAAATTCTCGCCAAAAGCAATATATCCTTCATGATCCAAATACATAGACTGCCTACCGGTAAGGGTTCTCCAAGGTACAAGGCGATCTATATTATAACTGAAAGCGCAATACGCTCGGCCATTAGTCATCAAACCGCTCCAAAAAGCTGCGTTGTTATAACGCCTTGGCGCCATTAGTCATCAAACCGCTCCAAAAAGCTGCGTTGTTATAACGCCTTGGCTGCGCCTGCAAATCTTTATAATCGATCCTCACATCTTTGCTGCCTTCTGCTAAATCTGCGAGTACAAGCCCCGTTTTCTTTTCCATGTATTCATAAGAGCGAACAGCTAAATTTCCGTTGGTAAGAGCCGACAGTTTTAACACTGCATTTACGGCTTCCACATCTTCTTTAATGGAAGGATATTCTACCCCGTTGATTTTTTGTACGTGGCGTTTGTCCAATATCATTTGCTCATATACATCATCTACCATGAAACTAACCCCGTGTGCTCCAATCGGATTTTTTCTGATGTTGGGTCCGAGAGAAATATACTTGTTGTAAATCTGTGTATAATTCCGCTCCTCCATTACAATCTTGTGCATGGATTTTCCGGGAACCGGTTCGCACTCCCCTTTTCCCCAATCTTTGATTGTTGGCTGGGAGATTTCGTCTATCGAATCGTGCCCGAGCGGAACATTCACAGTGTCCTTCAACGTGTGAGGTAAGTATTCCTGCGCCAATTCACTTACTTTCTTGGCGATTAACTCAAATATTTGCCAATCGCTTTTAGACTCCCACACCGGTGGAATTGCCGCAGAAAGTGGATGGATAAACGAGTGCATATCCGTTGAATTGAGATCTGCTTTCTCATACCAGGAAGCTGCTGGCATAACAATATCTGAATAGAGCGCAGATGTATCCATCCTGAAATTGAGATCAACCACCAAATCCATTTTACCGCTAGGTGCATCTCTCCACTTAATCTCAGAAACGTGATCGCGGGCCACTTCATCAGCGATATCGTTATGGTGGGTGCCCAGATAATGGTTGAGCATATATTCATGCCCTTTCATGGATGCCAACAGTGCATTACCTCTCCAGATAAACCAATTGCGCGGAAAACTAATTTCTGCATCACAATCTGCAATGGCGTAATTCAGCTTTTTCGATTTTAATTGATCAACGATGTAATCTTGTATTTCTGCATCGGTCTTTGCCCCGCTTTTCTCCGCATCCGCAACTACTTCAAAATTATTTTTATCATACTGAGGGTAGAATGGCTGCCATCCGTTTCTGACTGCCATCACCGCCATATCTGCCGTATGCATGTTTCCGTATTTACTGTTATCCGGAATGGAGTTGTATTGTGCCTGATTGGCATCATAACGCCACTGATCCGTATTGATGTAATGCCAGATTGGAGCTTGCTGCATCCGGTTAGCCTTCACCCAATCTTTTCCAGACATGATTACACTCCAAGAATCTACCGGCGCCAGTTTTTCCTGTCCCACATAGTGGTTCATTCCCCCTCCATTCACTCCGTTGCAACCTGTAAATAATTGTGCCTGAATTGCTGCGCGGTACATCAAATTTCCATGAAACCAGTGATTAATACCGGCACCGGTAATGACCATACATTTCCCTTTGGTCGTTTCGGCCGTACCCGCCCATTCTCTTGCAAAACTGACAATCGTTTTTCTTCCTATACCAGTAAATATTTCATTCCAAGCAGGAGTGTAGGCAGCGTTTTCATCATTGTAATCTTTTGGATAATCTCCTGCAAGACCTCGGCCCACGCCGTAATGCCCCATCATAATATCGTAACTGGTAGCTACTGGAATCTTTTTTCCATCAACAGTTTCCATATATTTTACAGGAACGCCTCTTTGTGATTTTTTCTTTAATCCAAACTCGGTGTATTCTACCTGTAATACATCATCACTTTTATTTAATAGGGTAAGCTCGGGATCGTACCCTTTGTTGTCCACTCCATCCTCATAAAGTAAATTCCATTTTGCAATGTTGTTTGCTTCTTTATCCCACCGCTGTCCCATAGCGCCTTTGGGCATTATAGGTTTACCGGTTTTGGAATCGAGATTCAGGAATTTCCATTCTCCGTTTTCAACATCCTTATATTTAGCAATTCTGTTTGCTCTAAAGAATTTGCCCGGTAAATAGTGATCCCCTTCTTTTGTCAACTCAATGAGAAAAGGACAATCCGTATAGCGCTTTACATACTCCATAAAGTAAGGAACCTGTCGGTCCACGTGATATTCTTTAAGAATAACATGGGTTACCGCCATCCAAAATGCACCGTCGGTACCCGCATGAACGGGGATCCATTGGTCGGCATGTTTTGCCACCATCGAAAAGTCGGGCGACATTACTACTGTTTTTGTTCCGTTGTGTTTAGATTCGGAGAAGAAGTGAATATCCGGTGTTCGGGTCATTCCCAAATTAGCTCCCATAGAAACGCAGAATTTGGAATTGAACCAGTCTGCACTTTCGCACACATCGGTCTGATCGCCCCATACTTCCGGGAAAGCCGGTGGCAAATCGCAATACCAATCGTAAAAACTTAAGCTTACCCCACCCATGAGTTGAAGGTAACGAGTACCAGAAGCAAAACTCAACATACTCATTGCTGGAATTGGAGAGAAACCTACAATCCGATCTGGACCATATTTTTTAACCGTGTACAGATTGGCGGCAGCTACCAATTCAATGACTTCCTCCCAATTTGCCCTTCTAAATCCGCCTTTTCCTCTGGCTCTTTGATAGCGCGCTCTGTTAATCGGATTGCTTTGAAGATTTTCCCATGCTTTAACAGGATCACCACCGGCAGCTTTTTTAGCTTCCTGAAATAAATCCATCAATGCTCCTCGCATCAAAGGGTACTTCACCCGAATGGGGCTATAGAGATACCATGAATAAGAGATCCCTCTTTGACATCCGCGGGGTTCATATGGAGGCAGTGTTTCCTCTAGTAAAGGATAGTCCAAGGCCTGAGTTTCCCATACCACGATTCCGTCTTTTACATGTATATTCCAGGAACACCCACCCGTGCAGTTTACTCCGTGTGTACTCCGCACGACTTTGTCGTACTGCCAGCGGTTGCGATAGAATTCTTCCCACTTGCGGGTTTTAGGAGATATAATGTCTTCGATCCAACTCATAGTTACAATTTTTTAGACGTTGTTTTTACTCTTTTTGGTTAAGCTCAGATTGTGTTCAATACGATTTTACTTGCCGATCATATATTCTTTTGTTCACTGCATATTTTTTCCTGTGGGACCACACTAAAAAGACAACACCGACCCAAATCAAAAAAGCGATAAATCCATATTTCAAAAACGGACTTACCGCTGTAACAGCTTGGGTTGCGCTTTCCTTTTCAACAGTATTGAGAAAAGAAGTAATCGCAAAAATTTCATCCTTGTTCATTGATTTGTTCTTATATGCTTCCGTCATTGCAGGAAACGGCGGGGCGTTCAAAATCGCAGTAATTCCAGCATCCCCACCCATTCGGCTGAAAACAGTAGTCAGGTCTTTTGCCAGCGAACCGCCAGGGATAATTCTGTCCGTTTCGAGATTATGGCAAGAAACACACGAGGGCCCTCCATTGGCAAGTCTTATATCACCTTCGAAAAGATGCTGTCCGAGCAAAATTTCCTGCTCACTAGCATCATCCGAACTTTTGATCGGCTCCTGGGGCTCGGTGGTTGCGGCAGTTGCAGTGGTTGCAGCGGCAGGAGCACCTCCCGCAGTACTTTTACTCTGGATATATTCTATTACCCCTTTTATTTCCGCATCCGAAAAATTTTGGTCTGGCATGGGGATTTTATTGTACTCATTAAAGATTGCAATCGCATCTGCATCGCCGCCATGGACCATCGCTTGCGATGATTTTATCCATTCGATCAACCACGCCTCGCTTCTCAATGTTGCTATTCCGTTTAAGTCTGGCCCAACTAATCTTCCTCCGCCAATAGTATGGCAGGCAGCGCAGCTAGTTTTAAAAATGCTTTCACCGTCCTGTGCTTTTGAAAAAAAACTAAGAAATAAAAAGAACACAAATAAAATCGAAGTTGAAGAATTACGACCCATAGCTAGAACTGATTAATTGAAGTATCAGAATTAGTTATTATTTAGAATCAAAAAAATGATATTTATCATGTTTTTAGCTATTTATAATCTTTATAAATAGGAAAGGGTAATTATATAATTTTTTGTTATACAATATGATCCGTTCTCCCAATTTGATTTTTGGAGAGTCGGGATGTATATGCATAAAACTTTTGGACGGAAATAGAAATAGAACTCTTTGCAAGCGCCGATTATGTTAAGAGGGTACTATTTTTAAAATTATGATTTTTATCATGGTATTTTTCCCAAAGCAGTCCTATTTTTCGACCCCGAAAATATATTCACAAATAATGGATCTAAAAGAAAAAATTAGAGCGTTGAAGGAAGATAAGAATGCCGTTATCCTAGCACATTATTATCAACGTCCAGAAATTCAGGAGGTCGCCGATTATGTAGGAGATAGCCTTGGTCTGTCGCAAAAAGCAGCGGAAACCGATGCAGATATCATCGTATTTGCCGGAGTGCATTTTATGGCAGAGACAGCGAAGATCCTGAATCCCACAAAAAAAGTGGTTTTACCCGATCTGGCCGCAGGATGCTCCCTCGCCGATTCTTGTCCGCCAGAAGCCTTTGGTCCTTTTGTTGCCAGCCATCCAGATCATGTTGTCATTACCTACATCAATTGTTCGGCAGAAATTAAGGCAATGAGCGACTTGGTATGTACTTCATCCAATGCATTAAAAATGGTGGCATCTATCCCAGAGGACACCCCGATCATTTTTGCCCCCGATAGAAACCTTGGCAAATACATCATAAATCAAACCGGGAGGGATATGCTACTTTGGGATGGCACTTGTATAGTACATGAAGCGTTTTGTGTGGACAAGCTATTGGACTTATATCAAAAGAACCCAGGCTCCGTTATTATTGCCCACCCCGAGTCCGAAGAACACATTCTAAAAACTGCAAAGTATATAGGTTCTACCGCCGGGATGATAAACTATGTAGAAAAACACCCGGATAAGAGCTTTATTGTAGCTACCGAAGCTGGTATTTTACACGAGATGAAAAAAAGAGTGCCCGGAGCTGTATTGATCCCGGCGCCTATAGAAGAGGACAACACCTGTGCTTGTAGCGAATGTGCCTTTATGAAAGTAAATACCTTACAGAAATTATACGATTGCCTGCTTAACGAAAGCCCAGAGATCCGAGTGCCGGAAGATATTAGGAAAAAGGCACTTGTGCCTATTGAACGCATGTTGGAACTTTCAAAATAAGGCCGATGATTTCTACAAATTATCTGATAATAGGATCAGGATTGGCAGGCCTTACTTTTGCCATAAAAATTGCCGAGCAATTCAAGAATAAATCTGTCTGCATCGTAACAAAAGCGGGGGAAGACGAATCGAATACCAAATATGCACAAGGAGGTGTCGCGATTGTTCTGAATACCGAAGATGACTCGTTTAAAAAGCACATTCAAGACACCTTGGTTGCCGGGGACGGCCTATGCGATGAGGAGATTGTTGAAATGGTTATTCGGGAAGGACCAAAAAGGTTGAATGATCTAATGGATTGGGGAGCCCGTTTCGACCGGGATGGCAATGGGAAATTTGATTTGGGCAAAGAGGGTGGCCATTCAGAATACCGGGTCGTCCACCACAAAGATATTACAGGTCGTGAAATAGAAACCGCTTTGTTAAGACGCATTCACCAATCGCCAAATATTACCTTATTAAATCATCATTTTGCGATCGACCTTATCACGGAGCATCAATTACTACTGCCGCCTCGGGAAGATATTTCTTGCTATGGTGCATATGTGCTCAATCAAAAAACAGGGAATATCGAACCCGTAAAAGCCGACGCAACGGTGCTGGCAACTGGAGGTATTGGCAAGGTGTATGGCCACACCACCAACCCCAGTATCGCAACGGGAGATGGCATAGCAATGGCGTATAGAGCCAAGGCCAGAATAAGGGATATGGAATTTATCCAATTTCATCCTACTGTAATGTACGATGATAAAAAGGATAGATCCTTTCTAATTTCAGAGGCTGTAAGAGGATTCGGAGCTTTTTTGAGAAACAAGGAAGGACATCGATTTATGACAGAATACGATGAGCGGGCCGAACTTGCATCAAGGGATATTGTTTCCAGAAGTATCGACAGCGAACTTAAGAAAACTGGTGAGAAATGCGTATTTTTGGATTGCACCCATCTAAATATCAACGATTTTAAAGTCCACTTTCCCAATATCTATGCAGAATGCCAAACTCGGCATATCGACATCGGGGTCGACTGGATTCCCGTTGTCCCGGCATCCCACTATTTATGTGGGGGCATTGTGGTGGATAACAGGGGAAGGACCTCCATAAATAATTTGTTTGCGTGTGGGGAATGCTCTAGAACCGGATTACATGGAGCCAACAGATTGGCATCCAATTCATTATTGGAAGCATTGGTCTTTGCCCATGCGATTTACGAATTTCTCAGTTCGAACCCTCCTCGTTATGTCTCAATTCCCATTCCAGAATGGAAGGATGAAGGAACCCGTATTCCCAAGGAGCATGTAATTATAAAACACAACATCGAACAATTGCAAGCATTAATGAGAAATTATGTGGGGATTGTACGTAGTACGGACCGCCTTAAAAAAGCGATAAAACATTTGGATCTGATGTACAAGGAGGTCGATGAACTTTATAGGGAGTCAAAGGTGAATATGGCCCTATGCGAATTGAGAAATATGATCAACGTTGCACATTTGATTATTGGTCAATCCCTAGAAAGAAAAGAAAATAAAGGTGGATTTTTCAATATTGACCATATCCCTTCCAAAAAAATATTGAGCCACAAAAATTGAAAACTTTAAGAAGGAAAAAAGCTTAAACCACTTCATTATAAATGTTGAAGCCCAATGAACAAAAATAACAGGAATGACCATACATTAACGCTTTCAAGAAAGGAAATGAGGGATTATGGATATCGGGTAGTCGATACCATTGTTAATCATTTTGACACCTTGAGCGAAAGAGATCCCGTGGTCACGGCTACCAGAAAGGAAATGGACGAGCTTTTGCAGGAAGCCGTTCCCGAAGAAGGTAGCAATGCAAACGAGGTACTCGATTTTGTGATAGGGAACGTGTTGGCCAAGAGCGCCATATTCTCCCACCCTAAATCATATGCCTTTGTTCCTGGCCCAAGCAATTATATCAGCGTCATGGCAGATGCCTTGGCCACGGGTTTCAATATTTTCTCGGGGGGGTGGTCGGCTTCTCCCGCAGCTTCGGAACTCGAAATTGTGACCATCAATTGGCTCCTAAAACTCTTTGGGTTTCCCATCAAAAAAGGGGGAGGTATCTATACGAGCGGAGGTTCCATGGCCAATTTGACTGCATTGATCGTGGCAAGGCACAATAAATGCGGCGATGATTTTTCCAAAGCCATCATTTACCTGTCGGACCAGGCCCATTCATCCAATGTCAAGGCCATCCGGATAAGTGGATTTCGAAAGGAACAGATCAGGATTATTCCAACGGACCTGGAGTTCAAATTGTCACTGAACAAGTTGAGGAACGCCATAGCCAAAGATCGCTTAGAAGGAAATATTCCTTTCTGTATAATTGCATCGGCGGGTACAACAAACACAGGGACGGTTGACCCCCTAGACGAAATGGGTAAGATCTGTAAGGATGAAGGCCTATGGTTCCATGTGGACGGTGCCTATGGAGCCCCCACCATATTGACCAAAAAAGGAAGTCAGCTCCTAAAAGGGATCCAACGGGCAGATTCGTTGACCATCGATCCCCATAAATGGCTTTATCAACCCTATGAAATGGGATGCCTCTTGATCAAAAACCACAAATGGCTGAGCGCCGCTTTTCATCAAAACCCAGAATATTTAAGAGATATAGAGGGGAACGAATCGGAAATAAACTTCTATGACCACGGAATGCAGCTCACCCGTCGTTTTAGGGCACTCAAATTTTACATGTCCATAAAGACTTTTGGTCTGGGTGCGTTTAGAAGTGCGATTGAATACAATATTGATCTGGCCGAAAAGACGGAGCACATGCTCAGAAAAAGCCCGAATTGGGAAATTGTCTCCCCTGCCACCTTGGCAATTATAAATTTCCGATTCAATCCCGTAGGCTACGATCTATCCGAAAGGGATTTGGATCGGATAAATCAAGGAATTGTTGAGAAAATCACGGCAGCTCGGAAAGCGATATTGGCCACTACCGTACTACAGGGAAAAGTGGTCTTAAGAATGTGCCTTATAAATCCCAGAACCACCATGGAAGATATAAAGGATACTTTGGAATTATGTCAGGTTTTTGCCGAAGAAGTCCGTTGTTCGTTATGACAAGCTGCACCCTCAATATCTTATTATGAAAATCCCAGATTCCGATACACAAATACAACACGAACTGGTTAACAGTATCGTACATGGCTTTGGAATTATCTTTGGTATCGTAGGGATTCCTATTCTGATCGCCTTTGCTATAAAAAGCAATAATACGCCCGGCGTTATAGGCGCAGCGATTTATGGATTTTGTTTTTTACAACTCTTTACTTTTTCTACGCTCTACCATGGATTTCAACATGCCGGGGCAAAACGCGTTTTCAAGATCTTGGACCATATCAGCATTTATTTCCTGATAGCAGGCACTTATACTCCATTTTTATTGATCTATATGAACAATGCTTTTGGCATTACGTTACTAACGGTGCTTTGGAGCCTGACCGCGGTTGGAATTGTTTTTAAGATCTTTTTTACCGGCAAATGGAACCTTGTTTCCACCTTCGCCTACATAGGTATGGGATGCATTATGGTAGTTGGTGGACGTACTTTCTTTGAAGCTATTCCCTCTGGGATAATGGTTATGATCCTTATCGGAGCGGTGCTTTACCTTTTGGGGGTTATCTTTTACCTTTGGAAAAAATATCCCTACAACCATGCCGTTTGGCATTTCTTTGTGCTAGCGGCTGCCGTTTGCCACTATGTGGCCATTTTAATGTCGGTATAGCGAATGGATATTGACCAGAGGACAATAAAGAATAAAAGCACCTTAATACTTTATATAAAAAATTAATTTTATATTTGATAAAAATTTACCTTTTATAATGGATAATAGTACCATAAGGTTTTCCCGAAAAGATCCCGCTCATTTCTTCAACACTCTGAACAAGCGTGTTAATGAATATTTTAAGGAAAATAAGCTAAAAAAGACCGGAGATTGGCGTTTGTATCTAAAAACGGCAATCATGTTTGCTCTTTTCCTTACCCCCTATTTTTTGCTTTTGACGCTCAACCTGCCCAACTGGATCAATCTGCTTCTTACGGTGGTCATGGGAATCGGAATGGCAGGAGTGGGCATGAACGTGATGCACGATGGCAACCACGGAGGCAGGATCCTTAGATTTTCAGAACATGCCGAGTGGCACAAGTTTCATAAATTTCAGCAATACTATTCCTTTATTCTTTATGGATTGCTAACCTTTAACTGGGCCATCACCACCGATTTCCAACAAATGTACCGGTACATGAAGCGCAAGCTGTCCTACGGGAAACTGCCCAGCGCCGCAATCAATTGGAGTACTTTGTTAATTTCTAAAATACTGTACATGACCATTTGGATCGTACTGCCAATGGTATTTATGGAAATTGCATGGTGGAAAATCCTTTTAGGTTTCTTTGTGATGCACTATGTGGCCGGGGTTATTCTAAGCGTAACCTTTCAACTGGCGCATGTTATGGACGATGCCGAAACCCCTATGCCCGACGAAAATGGCACTATGAAGAATACTTGGGCCATACACCAGCTATTTACCACGGTAAATTTCGATACGAAAAACAAGGTGGTAAATTGGTTCACGGGAGGTTTGAACCATCAGGTAGAGCATCACCTCTATCCAAATATCTGCCATATACACTACACAAAAATTGCCAAAATCGTAAAACAAACGGCAAATGAATTCAATTTACCCTACCACGAGTATAAAACTACCCGAAAAGCCATAATTTCCCACTTCAAACATTTAAAGAAACTAGGCGAAAAGCCCGTATTACAATTGCCTTGAAAATAGTGAACTGGTTTAAACTTTTTTCAATTGGCTGCAAAATGGTATTTTTCACTTCAATTAAAAAAGTTTAATCCAGTTCAGTGTGAAAGAATACTTTTCCGCCATGCCCAATCAATCTATCGACCCTAATTTTATTGACAAACATCAACGTGTTATTGCTCTTTGGCTGCTGGTAGGAGTCGTAATGATCATTATCCAAGTGCTGCTGGGAGGCATTACCCGCCTCACCGGTTCCGGACTGTCTATCACAGACTGGGATCCGATAATGGGAATTATTCCTCCCCTTAGCCATGAAGATTGGATGGCAGTTTTTCTAAAATACCAGGGAACGCCCCAGTTTCAACTTGTAAATTCGAGCTTTACACTCGCCGATTTTAAGGAAATCTTTTTCTGGGAGTGGTTTCATCGATTTTGGGCCCGACTGCTTGGCTTCGTATTTCTTATCCCCTTTGTTTTCTTTATAGTTAAAAAATGGTTTACCCGCCCCATGGTAAAACCGATGTTTATTCTATTTCTTTTGGGTGCGCTACAGGGTTTGGTAGGATGGATCATGGTGGCCAGCGGACTGTCGGGGGACAACATCAGCGTTAACTATTATAAATTGGCAATACATTTTATCTCGGCGATGGTCCTACTTTGCTATACCCTGTGGTTCGCCCTTACTTTGCTTTTTGTCGAACGTCAAAGAACCTACGCCCCCGGCCTTCGGCGTTTTACATTATTTATTCTAATCGTGTTAGGTATACAGCTGACTTACGGAGGTTTTATGGCTGGGTTACATGCGGCACTTGTGGCCCCAAACTGGCCTGGTGTAAATGGACACTTCTTTCCTTCCTATCTACTTGGTGATGGGAGGTGGTGGAAGGAACTCACCGGTTCCAGGATCATCGTACAATGGATCCACCGTGGATTGGCCTATCTTTTGGTCATTTTCGTGCTGATGTGGTGGTGGAATGCCAGGAAGACCGAGAGAACCAAGCCGTTATTTGGCTTTGCAATAGTCCCATTGCTGCTGGTACTGTTCCAGTTTGTCTTGGGTGTATTGACCGTATTGAATAGCACTACCCATATCCCCGTAGTTCTTGCAGTATCCCATCAATTTAATGGAATGTTGCTGTTGATAGCACTTTTTGTTTCCTTGTTCCTCTTAAAGAGAACGAATCCCTTTTCCTCTTCAGCAACAGAAAAGCAATCGAATTCTACTGTTCGTTCAAAGATTCGCAGTCATACTACATAAAAATTCGGTCTTTTAAAACGATATAAAGAAAAAAAGCACTTCTATACTTTCTTATGATAATTTAATTTTACATTTGTTTACATTGAAAACCCAAAAACGCCCAGAACTTTAATTCGCCTTGGGGATTCTAAGGATGATATTTGTAGAACAATAAATTCCATCAAACCCTTTCGTATGATAAGCAACACTTGCAAGACTGCCATAAAAGCTGTTATCTACATCGCTTCCAGGGAAGAATCTGGAGATAAATCGGGTGTAAAGGAAATAGCGAAGTTCATTAATACAAGTGGGCACACCGTTAGTAAAATATTGCAAAATCTCGTACGTCAAAATATAATCAATAGTATTAAAGGCCCAAACGGCGGGTTTTACATTACGGATAAACAACGTAGGCAACCTATTCTTACCATTGTAGATACCGTTGATGGAAAGGACCTGTTCAATTCCTGTGGATTGGGCCTGAGCGAATGTTCTTCTGAACATCCTTGTCCCATTCATAACGATTATAAAAAAGGAAAAGAGATTATTAAGGAATTATTTGCAACCAAAACCATTGATGAGCTTTGTAAGCCTGTTGAAAGTGGTGTGGCATATCTAATTGGGTAAAAGGTTATAGGAGAAAAAGAGACACTATACACCGATTAAAAATGAGCCGTGAATTATACATATTTACTGTTTTTCTACACGTCGTGGCCGCGTGTTTGTGGCTCGGCGGGATGTTGTTTTTAATTCTCGCATTTATTCCCGGTATTAAAAATCATCCCGACAAAATAAACTTAATCGGAAAAGTATCGCTAAAATATAGGGCGGTAGGTTCTGTAGCACTTGTTATTCTACTGGTTACAGGTATCGTCCAACTACAATATAGAGGGGTGCAATGGAACATGGAATATTTTACTGGATCTCCCTTTGGCAGGGCCGCTGGTTTAAAACTTCTTGTTTTTATCGGTATTGTAGTTATCAGTTTAGTTCACGATTATTATATAGGTACACGTGCTATTGAAGTATGGAAAGCTCAAGGCGAACAGCCTAAAGCCATTAGACTAAGAAACCTGTCCCGCTTACTTGGCAGGGTAAGTTTTACACTTGCTATAGTTGCTGTACTGCTAGGGGTGATTTTGGCGAGAGGAGGATAATAAATCCTTCCCCACATGTAGGACAGATAAAAAAAATGTGGCGATCCAAAAAATAAAAACATGTCTTTCGGCCGTATCGGGAAGGAAAACCTAAAAATATCTTTATCTTGACATAAAAAAATATGGCAAAAACAGAAAATACAATCTCCGGATCCCTTGTGCCGGAGAATAAAAAATGGTGGGCCTACTTGTTGGTGGGGTGTCTGTTTATACTTATTGGATTATGGATATTCATAACGCCGACTGCAAGCATTCTATCCCTCAGTCTTTTTCTTAGTCTAGCCCTTATCGTTATTGGAATATTCGAAATAATCTTCTCTATAAGGATTATACGCGAATCCAAAAATTGGTTAGGGTTCTTCGCTAGAGGATTATTCGACCTTATCATTGGGGCCTTACTTTTGTTAAATCCGTTCTTTGCCATCGATCTTCTACCCTATTTAATGGGCTTATGGATTATCTACAGAAGCATAATGGCCATATTTTTTGCCTATAGGATTAAATCGTATGGAATCAAAAAATGGTCTCGGAACCTGGCGTTTGGAACCGCGACCTTAGTTTTTGGGATAATAATCGTGATATATCCAGTTTTGGGAGGATACGGTATCACATATGCGGTCGCAGTGGCATTTTTATCACTCGGATTTTTCAATTTCTCGAAGGCCCATCAATTGAATACAATCAACAAACAATATAATTCCCATAAACAGCCAGAAAATCTAACAACGTAAAAGATGGAATATACCCATTAATAGGAATTGCATAAATGACATGACGATTATCATTTGAAGCCTTAGGTCCATAGCATACTTTTGTGTTCTAAACCAAGATTTCTACCCGCATGCAACAAATTTTGATACCCACCGATTTCTCCGACAACGCATGGAACGCGCTAAAATATGCGCTGGAATTGTTTAAGGAAAGCAAATGTACCTTTTACCTTTTGCACGTAAATCCCATTCCCCCATATTCCGGTGCGGGAACTGCGGTACATTCGGCAGCAGAAAACTTTAAGGAAGCAATTCTAAAGGATAGTAAGGAAGGCCTCCAAAAGTTGTTAGACCGTATTAAAAAGGAACTCCCTAGTAATACCAAACACACCTTTGTACCCATCGCGCTATACGATTATTTTGTGGATGCCTTAAAGCGGGAATCGATAAACAAAAAAATAGATTTGATCATCATGGGTACCAAGGGCGCATCCGGGTTAAAAAAGGTCACCATAGGGAGCAATACCGGCGATGTGATTACCAAGGTTAAATGTCCATTGCTGGCCATACCGGAAGAAGCCGAATTTACCGATATCCGCGAAATTGCCTTTCCAACGGATTACCAAATCGGATTCGATGTGAAAGTGCTGGATACCCTGATAAAAATGGCCGTGATGAACAAAGCGGAGCTACGAATTCTACACATTTCGAAGAAAGGGGATAAATTGAGCGAAGAGCAACAAAATAACAAGGATTTTCTGAATGATTATCTGGCAGATGTAGATCATAGTTTCCATTCCCTCACTGGCGCCGACCTGGAAACCTCCGTACAATGCTTTACCGAAAGCAGGGAAATTGATATGATCGCGATGGTGGCAAAGAACCTAAACTTTTTTCAACGGATATTGTTCCGACCCGAAGTCGAGAAAATTAGCTACCACACCAAGGTCCCGTTTCTGGTACTTCACGAGTAGTCTTACCAAACAATTTGGTATTTAAATGAGTTCAGTGGTAAATATCAAGGCATTTGATATAGAATTGAGATGTTTTTGAATGATAATCAAAGTAAAAAGCTATGCGAACTGTATTGATTCCTACAGATTTTTCCACAAATGCCATGCGGGCGATAGACTATGCGTTAAATCTCTACAAAAATGAACGTACGGATTTTTACTTGCTTCATGCCTATGCCGATCAGGTATATGGACCCGTTAAAGAAAATAATGACGAAACCTTTGAGGACCGGAAAGATAAAATTAAAAAAGAGGTGGACCTGTCCTTAGAAAAATTGGTTGCAGACCTGGTTTTAAAATATCCTAATCCCAAGCATTCCTACAAGAGCATTTCCGCTTTTGAGTCTTTGGTAGATGCTGCAAACGAATACGTCAACCAAATCAATATTGATTTAGTGGTCATGGGCACCCAAGGAGAAACGGACGATAAAAAAGTGACCTTTGGCAGCTATACGGTACAGGTTTTTAAATATGTGCAATGCCCGGTTTTGGCCGTCCCTGGCAACTACGTATATCGGCAGCCAAAGAAAATTCT
>CAJDXC010000027.1_pt2 | contig 15422 bp, 13 predicted proteins | sample 7391681 | NCBI WGS metagenome assembly CAJDXC01 (sample SAMEA7055742, study PRJEB34461) | soil metagenome | biome: terrestrial ecosystem; feature: Peninsula; material: soil | place: Antarctica | collected 2016 | reverse complement strand
TTCCAAAAAATCTATCATTTGAAAATTAGCTCCTGTCAGTACCGGGATATGGTAGTAATAAAACGGGGTTTCTGGGGCACATTTAGCAATTTCTGCACAGTATTCCAACAGCTTCTCCATAGAATTTAACCTAAAATAGTAGGGTGCCAAGGCCGCAATACCATCCACTTTATCCTCCGCATGCGACGCCAACTCTTTGGCTTCCTTAAGGTTGTTGTGGCCGACATGACAGACCAAGCGAAAATCGTTCGGTTTAATTTTGGACCAAGCCTCGGTTATTTGCTTGCGCTCTTCCGTACTAAGCGATACAAAATCCCCAGTAGAACCGTTTACGAAGGCCCCGGCTACTTTGTTCGATTTTAGAAATTCCCCATAGGACTTAACTATATCAAGATTTAGGGAACCATCTTTGTGCATGGGCGCATAAGTGGCAGCAATTAGGTTTTTCATAAAAATATTATGTAATACATAAACAAAGGTATAATTTTATTTTTTGTTAAACTTATCGATCAGCAGGGAGGAAACTTCCTTTTGTCCTTCATCAATGGCTACGAATTGAGTTTTCGCATTGAATTCAAAAGTACCTTCCCCAAGAACTATTTGGGCCGGTTCAGGGATAATAGCGATATTTTGGAGGCTTGGAACCTCGTGTTTTTTTTCGTTAGAAGCAAGAAATAGGAAGCAACCTATTACAAGAATAAATATTTTTAACAGTTTTACCATAATTGCATTATGTTATACCTGCCAAAAGTATTATAATTTTTTATAGTAAGCTAACTAGGGAAAAGCCAACAGGATATCAAAATTACTCTGTACATTTCGGGACCAAAAAATAAATTCGTGGCCGGTGGCTTCCTATTGAAACCGGATAGGATACACAATAAATTTTCTTACGTAAAAAAAGTATCTTTGCTCAAAATTTACCTATGGCCGATAATGTTACTCCCTACAAAGATTCCAATCTTGGCAAGAAGGAGCAAGTCACCCAAATGTTCGACAAAATTTCAAAAAACTATGATGGACTCAATAGGGTGATTTCCTTTGGAGCAGACGTAAAATGGCGTAAAAAGGTGGTTGCTATTCTAAAAGAAAAGCAACCAAAGACCATCTTGGACATTGCTACTGGAACAGGGGACCTGGCCATTAATTTGGTAAAAACAGGCGCCGAAAAAATTGTGGGACTCGATATCTCTCCAGGCATGCTAGAAGTTGGCAAGAAAAAAATCGTAAAAAAAAATCTGGACCAAATAATAGAAATGCTGGTCGGGGACAGTGAAAATCTTCCGTTCGATGACAATTCCTTCGATGCCATTACCGTAGCTTTTGGGGTGCGCAATTTTGAAGACCTCGAGAAAGGGCTTTCCGAAATCTTTAGGGTCCTTAAGCGCACCGGCACCTTTGTGGTGCTGGAAACTTCGGTACCTACAAAAATACCCTACAAACAAGGGTATCGTTTTTACACCAGATACGTGCTTCCTATGATCGGCAAACTCTTTTCGCGAGACCAATCGGCTTACTCCTATTTATCCAAATCGGCTGCAGTTTTTCCTTATGGGGAGAGCTTCAACAATATTTTGGGCGAAATTGGGTTTATAGGTATAGAGAACAAACCTCAAACTTTTGGGGTAGCCTCAATTTATGTCGCCACAAAATAAAAATTATCTGTCTATAAAGTCCGATAGCTGCGTTATGCTTGTTTTGAAAACAGTCATCCCGACGTTTACAGTCGAGACTCCTTGGTTTTCAAAACCTGCCCGTACCGGTTGGGCGGGCTTCGCAAGCCTTGTTCTCGAACTTTCTAGTTCGGACACTCGATTGTATGGTCAAACACTAAATATATGAAATACATTTTGTTTATATGGATCGGTTTGCTGTTCACCTGCCATACGATCCGGGCCCAATTTAACGAAAGACCAGTTATAAATTTAGAGAACGAGGATGAACGATTATTAAATTGGGGATATTTTCTAGGTTTTAATCAATACGATTTTAAGTTCGATTATAAGGAGAACCTTGAGAATACGGATATTCTGGTGCAAAAATCCTTTGGTTTTAATGTGGGGCTCATTGGCGAACTTCGGCTAAACAGATTTTTGGACCTACGTTTTGAGCCCGGTCTTTTCTACAACCAGCGGAATTTGGGATTTCCCGGTTTCACTGATAAAAACGACGCCATTCGAAATGTAAAATCGACCTACATCAATTTTCCTCTACTGTTAAAAGTGAGTACATTGCGCTTGGGCAACTGGAAACCCTTTCTTATCGGTGGTGCCTCTGCTTCCATCAATTTGGGGAGCAACATGGACAGTTTGGACGATAACAGCTCTGGGACATTCCGGATGAAAAAAACTACTTACTACTACGAACTGGGATTTGGCATTGATTTTTATACGGAATATTTCAAATTTGCCCCTTCAATTCGCGGAGTTTTTGCCTTAAATGATGAATTGATCAAGGACGCCAATCCGAATAGTCCATGGACGGGGAATGTGAACTCCATGAAAACACGGGGTATTTTTGTGAACTTTACTTTTGAGTAAGCCCTACAAACTTAAGTTCAACTTCAAACTCAAGCTCAATTAATAAGTTTGGATTTATGAAAATTGTATATACCACAGAAGGGTTTATTGTACTTAGCTATTTCCTTGTACGCTCCAAAGCCATAAACTTATGAACTCATAAACTTTTCAATTCACCCCCTTCTGATCTCGTTCAATAAAATGGCGGTGGCGGTGGCAACATTCAAGCTTTCCGACGTTTTTGAAGCATACTGTGGAATTCCGATTTTTTTTGTAACGAGTTTTTCAATTTCCGGAGAGATACCGTTGGCCTCATTACCCATCACCAATATTCCCGAAGTTGGTATTTTTTCATCGTAAACGGGTTCACCGTCCATAAAACTACCATAGACCGGAACATCCGTGTTTTGAAATAACCTTTGCAAATCGGCGTAAATGATATTTACTCTGGCAATAGAGCCCATTGTAGCCTGTAGTACTTTTGGATTGTAACAGTCCACGGTGTGGGGAGAACAGAGCAAGTGATTTATCCCAAACCAATCGCACAGCCGAATGATAGTTCCGAGGTTTCCCGGATCCCGGACATCATCCAAGGCAACGACCCAATCGTTAAAATCCACTTGCTTTGGTACGGGTATATGAAAAACACCCAATACTTGGTTTGGGGCCCTTAAGCTGCTCATCTGCTTTAGCACCGAAGCCGATATCCTTTCCAAAAACCCAATATCCACCTCTTCCAAATCTGAATCGATGCTATAAATTCTGTAGGGTTCCACAGCAGAACGATATAGTTCTAGAACCATCTTTAAGCCTTCGACAACGAACAGCTTCTGCTCTGTCCGATTTTTTTTTTGCTGAAGACTTTTTATAAATTTTATTTGGCTTTTAACAACCATTCAAATAACGTATTTTTGGCCTCTATGGGGATTTTTGTGAACTTAAAGAAACATAGGGCAAAAATAAGCTTATTCTTGCTTGGGTTTGCAATTGTCTCCTGCAATAGCCTTAAAAAGGTCCAGGATTATGAGGTTCTGGTCACTAAAAACACTCTTTATGCCAACGATAAGAAGATAAACGACGAGGATATACGCAGTCTAATTATCCAAGCACCAAACAGCACTTTTCTGGGATACCCTTTGCGTCTTAACTTGTATAATCTTGCCAAAAAAGATCCAGATTCCTCCTATCGGGCATGGTTGGATAGAAAGCCCGAAAGGGAACAACGCCTTGCATATCTTTTGTCCCAGAAACAGGTCTCACGTTTGGGAGAATCATTCGTGGTAAAGGGCATGAGCGATTGGCTCAAAAAAATTGGTGAGACACCCGTAATCCTAGATACATCTAGAACAAGAAAATCTTTGGAACGATTGAAACTCTACTATGGGACCAAAGGATATTTTAATGACAATGCCACCTACCAAATAGACACCATAGCAAAACAAAAAGTGGAGGTGGCCTATAAAATATCCTTGGGCAAGCCGTTTATTATCGATTCCATTTCCAAGAAAATAGCTTCTATACCCATAGATTCGCTATACGAGCTTCATAGAGTCGGTTCCTTAATTAAAAAAGGAGAACAATTTAACCTTGTCAATTTTAACATGGAAAGGGAAAGGCTTACTAACATTTTTAGAAACAATGGGGTCTACAATTTTCAAGAAAGCTCCGTAACGTATGATATTGTTAGGGACACCACCAAATTGGCCGATGATCAAAAAATGGAGGTTGAGTTGAATATCGAAAATTTGAGGTCACGGGGGGAGAACAATGTAACCACCTCGGAGTATAAAATATATCGCTTTGGCCAAGTGAACATCTATACCGACTACCTTAACAACAATACAACGGATTCATTAAAATCGTTCAAACAAGGGGATTACAATATCTTTTATCACGGAAAGCTAAAATATAGACCGAAAGCACTCACAGATGCGATTTTCCTAAAAAAGGACAGTATTTATAGGGATGTGGATAAAATACGTACCTATAGGCGCATCGCTAACCTGAACAATTTTAAGTATCCCAACATCGAAATGTTAGAGGATAGTACAGAGGCCAAACTCATTACCAATATCTACCTTGCATCTAGATCTAAGTTCTCGTTAGGTTTGGATACGGATTTTACCCATTCCAACATCCAATATGCGGGAATTTCCCTTAGTCCATCCCTACAGGCAAGGAACGTCTTTAAGGGCGCGGAGAATCTTAGCCTTGCAGGTAGAGTAAATCTTGGGGCTTCTAAAGACCCCAATATTGTAGACAACAGTTTCTTCAATATCTTGGAGTTTGGAGTAGATTTAAACTTAACCATACCAAGAATATGGTTTCCCTTTATAAATTCAAAAAAAATCATTCCCTACTATATGCTCCCTCAAACCAGGATTTCAATAGGGACGGATTTTCAAAAGAATATAGGTCTGGACAAACAGAGCCTCAATGCCATGTATAGTTTTAACTGGTCACCGAACGATAGGGTCAAACATATGGTCCAATTGTTGGATATCCAATACGTACGCAACCTAAACCCTGACCGTTACTTTTATGTTTACAAAAATGCATACAAAAATCTAAATTCCATCGCTGACAACTATCAGAACGATCCCAGTCTAAACGATTTTTATGTGCAGCCCATAGACCCGGATAACCCCCAGTTGACTGTTCCCGAAGGGACCACCGGGTTTACCAATGCGGTGTTGAAGGATAATTTGATTCCTCCTGGAACCGTACAGCATGAAGAAGTTAGAAGTATTGAAGAACGAAGGGAAAGACTTACGGAGAACAACTTGATATTTGCCACCAACTACACGTTTGCAAAGAACAACAAACAAGGATTGAACGATAATAACTTTTATAGGTTTCTCTTTAAAGTGGAGGGTGCAGGCAATATACTTTCCTTATTGACCAATGTTGTTACGTTCAATAAAAACGAAAACGGCAATAGTTTAGTCTTCGGTGTACCCTACTCCCAATACTTTAAAATAGAATTCGATTATATAAAACACTGGGACCTGTCCCATTCCAATGTATTGGCCTTCCGTGCGTTTGCAGGAATTGCGGTACCCTATGGAAACGCCAATAGCATTCCATTTGTACGCAGCTACTTTGCCGGTGGTTCCAATGACAATCGGGCTTGGACCGCTTACTCTCTTGGTCCTGGGAGGACAGACGACCTAAATGACTTTAACGAGGCCAATTTAAAGATTGCCCTAAATCTCGAATATCGCTTTCCCATCATGAAGAATTTTAAAGGGGCTCTTTTTGCCGATGTGGGCAACATTTGGAACATCTGGGACAATGTAGAAAATCCACAGGCCAAATTCACAGGTATAAGTTCCTTGGGAGATGTAGGCCTTGCTACCGGTTTCGGAATCCGGTATGACTTTACCTATTTTGTAATTCGATTAGACACCGGTTTTAAAACCTATAACCCCGCCTTGGCTTATTCTGACAGATGGTTTACCGATTTCAATTTTGGAGAGGCGGTACTTAATATAGGTATAAACTACCCCTTTTGATATTAATGTTTTATACCAGAAAAATTCATTTATCTTTTTGACTTTAATTTGATTTGCTGCTTGCCGAACACAATACGAAAAAAATCTATAGCCTTACTCAAGTACAATAGGGAAAAAGAACATAAAATCCATGGATAGATTATAAAAACAGTCTTTTGGCCCTAATAATTTTATTACTTTTGTCCCACTCAATTCGTTTAAACGAGTTCACTAATAAATAATTTTTGAAACAAACATATAATAGTTATGGCCCACAATATTAAACCAGGAGTTGCAACTGGTGATGAAGTACAGGAAATTTTTAAATATGCAAAAGAGAAAGGATTTGCTGTCCCTGCGGTAAACGTAATTGGCTCCGACACGATCAATGGCGTACTGGAAACCGCAGCTAGTCTTAACTCCCCCGTAATTATCCAATTTTCTAATGGTGGCGCCCAGTTCAATGCTGGAAAGGGATTGTCCAACGAAGGACAAAAAGCTGCTGTTTTAGGAGCTGTTGCCGGTGCGAAACACATCCACGAATTGGCCGAGGCCTACGGAGCTACTGTAATTTTGCACACAGACCATTGTGCCAAAAAATTATTGCCATGGCTAGACGGACTTTTGGATGCTAGCGAAGTTCACTTTGCACAAACCGGAAAACCGTTGTACAGTTCCCATATGATCGATCTTTCGGAGGAACCTATCGAGGAAAATATTGAAATCTGCAAAAAATATCTTGCAAGAATGAGCAAGATGGGAATGACCTTGGAAATTGAGCTCGGCATTACAGGAGGTGAAGAGGATGGTGTAGACAATTCTGATGTGGACGATTCCAAATTGTATACCCAGCCCGAGGAAGTGGCCTATGCCTATGAAGAACTGTCCAAAGTAAGTCCAAGGTTTACTATAGCAGCGGCCTTCGGCAACGTGCATGGTGTTTACAAACCAGGTAACGTAAAATTGACACCGAAAATCCTTAAGAATTCCCAAGAATATATCACGAAAAAATATGGGGTAGAACACAACCATATCGATTTTGTGTTTCATGGGGGATCAGGTTCCTCAGTAGAGGAAATTAGGGAAGCTATCGGATACGGTGTTATTAAAATGAATATAGATACCGATCTACAATATGCATTCTTGGAAGGGATAAGGAACTATATCCAGGACAAAAAGGATTATTTACAATCCCAAATCGGGAATCCCGACGGGCCGCATGAGCCCAACAAGAAGTTCTATGACCCAAGGGTATGGCTCCGAGAAGGGGAAAAGACCTTTATTACCCGCCTAAAAAAGGCATTTGAAGACCTGAACAACGTAAACACTTTATAGGATCTCAATCCTCCAAATCTAAAGCTTAACTTATGTCGTCTTGGTTTAAAAGAAAGGAAAAAGGAATACAGACTTCTACCGAACAAAAGAAGGACACCCCAAAGGGGTTGTGGTACAAATCGCCCACTGGAAAAATAGTAGAGGCAGACGAGCTTGCCAAAAACTTTTATGTAAGCCCGGAAGATGATTACCATGTGAGGATCGGTAGCAAGGAGTATTTCGAAATTCTATTTGATGACAACAAGTTTACGGAACTGGATGCCAAACTTACCTCCAAGGATCCGTTAAAATTTGTAGACACTAAAAAATATTCCGAACGCCTTAAGGCTGCCCAGCAAAAAACAGGCCTCAAGGATGCAGTACGTACAGGTGTCGGAAAATCATTGGGCAAGGACATAGTGGTATGCTGTATGGACTTTGCGTTTATTGGGGGGTCCATGGGCAGTGTGGTAGGAGAAAAAATAGCGCGGGGAATAGACTATTCTATCAAGAAGAAAATCCCTTTTGTGATGATATCAAAGTCTGGAGGGGCCAGGATGATGGAGGCTGCACTTTCACTTATGCAGTTGGCTAAAACTTCGGCTAAATTGGCACAGCTCGCCGATGCGGGAATCCCTTACATTTCTTTATGCACCGACCCTACAACTGGGGGAACCACTGCATCTTATGCCATGTTAGGGGATATAAATATATCCGAACCCGGGGCTTTGATCGGGTTTGCGGGACCAAGAGTAGTCAAGGAAGCTACCGGGAAGGAACTACCCGAAGGCTTTCAAACAGCAGAATTTGTCTTGGAACATGGGTTCTTGGACTTTATCATCCACCGTAAAGACCTAAAGAAGAAAATCAATCTTTATATAGATCTAATACAAAATAATCCAGTTAGGTCCTAGGAGGAGAATTTCCGAATAAAATTCCCAAAATTCCCAGATTTCTATCTGAATTGAGTCCATACCCCTTTCAGATAGAAATCTGAGTTTTTCTGTCTTTCTTTTTAACTTTCCCTGCGTTAAAATTTTGAACCGTAACTAAGCTATGCTTAAAAATTTTGCCTTGGGAAAGGAAAAAATAAAATTCCCAAAATTCCCAGATTTCTATCTGAATTGAGTATATTTGCGCCCTGATTGAAAATTCAATCAATTGAACGCAAGAAGTACTTGCAATACATAAAAATCATTAAATTAATATTGGAATGTATTTAACTAAAGAAGTAAAAGCCGAAATTTTCAAGAAACACGGCGGGGAAGAAAAGAACACAGGTTCTGCGGAAGGGCAGATCGCTTTGTTTACCCACAGGATCAATCACCTTACGGAACACTTAAAAAATAACCGTAAGGATTATAACACCGAGCGTTCCTTGGTAATGCTGGTTGGTAAAAGAAGAAGTCTTTTGGACTATTTGATCAAAAAGGATATCACCAGATATCGTGCTATCATCAAAGAATTGAGTATACGTAAATAAAAAAGATGTTAGGGACCGAAAGTTTTCGGTCCCTAACTATTTTCAGTTCCTTTCTATTTTATCACCTACACAAAAAGCTTACACCTAGTTTTTCATTGGTCAACACAACAACACAACACAACCCGGCCGTCCGGAAGACGGCAGACCATTGTTTAACAGACCTATCCTGAATAGGTTTTAATTCAAATTTATGATTCCAAAAGTATTTAAAGAGGTCATCGACCTAGGGGATGGTAGGACCATTTCTATCGAGACCGGCAAATTGGCTAAACAGGCCCATGGCTCTGTTGTTGTCCAATCCGGAAAATGTATGTTGCTGTGTACGGTTGTTTCTAATTACCAACAAAGTGACGTCGATTTTCTACCCTTGACAGTAGATTATCGTGAGAAATTCGCCGCTTCTGGCCGTTATCCTGGTGGTTTTTTCAAAAGGGAAGCACGCCCAAGTGATGGTGAAGTATTGACCATGAGATTGGTAGACCGGGTATTGCGCCCGCTTTTCCCAAAGGATTATCATGCAGAAACCCAAGTGATGATCCAATTAATGTCCCATGACGAGGACGTTATGCCAGATGCTATGGCAGGATTGGCAGCTTCCGCAGCTATCCAACTTTCCGATTTCCCGTTTGAATGTGCCATCTCCGAATGTCGGGTAGGTAGAATAGACGGAAAATTCATTATTAACCCGAGCCGCGCCCAGTTAGAGCAATCTGATGTCGACATGGTAATCGGTGCTTCTGCAGATTCCGTTATGATGGTTGAAGGGGAATTGAAAGAGATTTCCGAAGAAGAAATGGTCGAGGCTATAAAATTTGCCCATGAAGCCATAAAGTTACAGATCGACGCCCAAATGCGACTCGCCGATGCCTTTGGCAGAAAAGAGGTAAGGGAATACGATGGTGAAAATGAAAACGAGTTACTGGACAAAAGGATTCGGAATTTGGCTTACGATAAAGTCTATGAAATTGCAAAAGCCGGATCTGCCAAGCATGAGAGAAGTGCCGCCTTTGCTGCTATAGAAGAGGAAGTAGTTGCCAATTTCTCAGAAGTAGAAAGGGAAGATTTTGGAGATTTGATTTCCAAATACTACCATAAGGCCGAAAAGGCCGCCGTTCGTGACCTTACACTCAATGAAGGTCTGCGCTTGGACGGTCGTAAAACCGATGAAATCCGGCCTATCTGGTGCGAGGTAGATTACCTACCCTCCACCCATGGTTCCGCCATCTTTACAAGGGGAGAAACCCAGGCATTGGCCACGGTTACCCTTGGTACATCTAGGGAAGCCAACAAAATAGACATGCCTTCCTATGAAGGTGAAGAGACATTTTATTTACACTATAACTTCCCTCCCTTCTCTACCGGAGAGGCAAGACCTATAAGGGGCACTTCCCGCAGGGAAGTTGGGCATGGAAACTTGGCGCAACGTGCCTTAAAAGGAATGATTCCTGCAGATTGCCCCTATACCGTTCGTGTAGTGAGCGAAGTACTGGAATCTAACGGTTCTTCTTCCATGGCTACAGTTTGTGCGGGAACAATGGCTCTTATGGATGCAGGCATACAATTAAAGAAACCAGTTTCCGGTATTGCCATGGGATTGATTTCCGATGCCGAAACAGGAAAATATGCTGTATTGTCCGATATTTTAGGAGATGAAGACCACCTAGGGGATATGGACTTTAAGGTAACCGGTACCGCTGATGGTATCACAGCCTGTCAAATGGATATCAAGGTAAAGGGACTATCCTACGAAATCTTGGTAAATGCCTTAAAGCAAGCATCAGCAGGACGTTTGCACATCTTGGGCATATTGAGCGAAGCGATCGCTCAACCAAATGCGGATGTAAAACCTTATGCTCCGAAAATGGTTACGGTAACCATTCCTGGAGAATTTATCGGCGCCCTTATCGGACCTGGAGGGAAAGTAATCCAAGAACTTCAAAAAGCGACCAAAACAACCATTGTGATCAACGAAGATCCTATTACCGAAGAAGGGTTGGTAGAAATTTTGGGAACCAGTCAAGAAGGTATCGATGCCGTATTGGCCAAAATTGATTCCCTCACCTTTAAGCCAGAAGTAGGCAGTATTTATGAGGTAAAAGTTATCAAAATCTTAGATTTTGGTGCCGTTGTGGAATATTTGGACGCTCCAGGAAACGAAGTACTGCTCCATGTATCCGAACTGGATTGGAAACGTACAGAAAATGTAACCGATGTGGTAAACATGGGCGATGTATTTGATGTAAAGTATTTCGGTCTAGATCCAAGAACAAGAAAGGACAAGGTTTCTCGAAAGGCTCTATTGCCAAAACCGGAAGGTTATGTCGAAAGACCACCGCGTAGCAACGATCGCGACCGTGGAGGTAGAAATGATAGGAACGACAGAAGCCGTGATCGTAAGCCGCCGAGACGGGATTAGTTTTCTTTAGAAATCAGACAAATGTAGACCCCAACTGTAATAGTTGGGGTTTTTTAATGCATTTAAGGCGAAAAATATAAAATTGTTGAGTCAAATTGTAACTTTTCTATCTTTTTTACGTATAAACATATGCACCCTTTGGGATGCTGAAACAATTTGATACGAAAAATTTAGATGAGACAGCTAAAAATTACAAAACAGGTTACCAACAGGGAAACTGCTTCCTTGGACAAGTATTTGCAGGAAATTGGTAAAGTAGACCTTATTACCGCTGACGAAGAGGTAGAATTGGCACAGCGAATCAAGGCTGGAGACCAAATGGCCCTGGAAAAATTGACCAAGGCCAATCTTCGGTTTGTGGTATCGGTAGCAAAACAGTACCAAAACCAAGGCCTTACCCTACCCGATTTGATCAACGAGGGAAATTTAGGTCTGATCAAAGCAGCACAACGTTTTGACGAAACCCGTGGATTTAAATTTATCTCCTATGCCGTATGGTGGATTCGTCAATCCATACTACAGGCACTGGCAGAACAGTCCCGTATCGTGCGTTTGCCCTTGAACAAGATCGGTTCTATAAACAAAATCAACAAGACCTTTGCCTTTTTGGAGCAGGCCCACGAGCGTCAGCCTTCCGCGGAGGAAATTGCCAAAGAGCTAGACATGACCGTTGAGGATGTAAAACAGTCCTTGAAAAACTCTGGGCGTCACGTATCCATGGATGCTCCTTTAATCGATGGCGAGGATTCTAACCTCTACGATGTATTGCGCAGTGGGGAGTCGCCCAATCCGGATAGGGAATTATTGCACGAATCCCTCAGGACAGAAATTGAAAGGGCATTGGAAACATTGACCCCAAGGGAAGCCGATGTGATCCGTTTGTATTTTGGCCTAGCAGGACAACATTCCATGACCTTGGAAGAAATAGGAGAAACTTTCGATCTAACTCGGGAAAGAGTCCGCCAGATCAAGGAAAAAGCAATCCGAAGATTGAAACATACCTCCAGAAGCAAAATTTTAAAAACCTATCTTGGATAATCCAAGGCACAATATACCGAATCTGTAAGCTCTCTTCTCAATTTGAGGAATTGGCATAAAAATTGTATATTGTGAATAAAGAGCAACAGTTTATCATGACTGTTCGTTTTTTGATTGATGAATGAACTCCGGCTGATTACCGGAGTTTTTTTATGCCCCTTATTGGTTCAAGTAATTATATCATATATCAACCTAAAATCCTTCGTCAACCGAAAATGATACATGAAGGTGTTCACAAGTCCACAAGGCTTAAAAATTCAAAACACCAAAATCCAAATCCCAAAAAAATAAAACTAAAAACCAGGAAAGCCTCAGGGTATGAAACTAAAATCGACTTAAACTCTACTATCTTACTCAGCGCTCTACACCTATCGTTGTTTGCTTTCTTTGTTTATGGTGTATGGCGAAAAGCATATCAATGTCGTGTCACCCTAAAAATCCAGGTCTTGTCCGGGTATTTGCCGTTAAGCTTGCTATCCCTGGCCTGTTCTGCTTCTTCCAAAGTATTGTAGTGCCCCAAGTAAACATAATTGTACTTAGTTTCTTCACGATAGAAAGATTGTGGATTCAATCCTTTCGTAGTCAAAGTTTTCATAAAAGCCTCAAAGTATTTCTTGGTTCCAAAAACATTGGCAATCAAATAGTAACCCGGTGCCATCCCTTCCAACTTATCGACTTCCTCATAATGACCCTTGGTCTTACGAGTAGCGGGCTTTGGTTGTTGAGCCAAGGCGGCCGGTTTTTTCTTCAGTTGCGCTATACTATCAGCAATCTTTTGTTGTTTGGCGGCTTCTGCCTCGGCTAGCTTTATATTGTTAAGGGAATCGAGCTCCATTTGCTTTTTCTGCAGCATCTCGGCGGCTAAGGCCTGTTCCTTTCTAACGGCCGCAATGGAATCATAGGCAGATTGCTGTTTTTCCATATTTGCCTGTTTTTCGGCTTCAATTTCGGCTTTTGTAAGGATTTGGGTATCTTCCTTCAAAGAAAGGTCATCTACTTTTAGGTCCTTCATTTGTCGGCCAAAGTTAAAGGCTGTAACTATCTCAATGGTAGGATCCTTACCCTTAAGGTCCTGATCCGTACCAAATTCTACCAAAGCTCCCAATGATATCTTTTTAAAGAAATGTCCGCCTGCCCCCACAGAAATGCCGTAAAAACTATTATATCCTGTCTGGGCCCAAAAATAGGTGGTAGATAAATATCCGTTTAAACCAAATTGTGTGTTGTTGTTAGGCACGGTACGAACGTATACGCTGGGCCTAACAAAAGTGTTTTCACTGGTTCCGAAAAGGGACAACGGAAATGTATAGTCTACCAATCCCATTATTACTTTTTCTGAATTATAAGTTTCCGCTTCCTTTTTGGTGAAATTGTAGTCAAATAAATTATCGGAAGACACTCCTATCCCAAACCGATCATAAGTATAGCGGATCCCAGGCGCCAGTTGCATGATAAAATTATTGGACACCTGCAGTTCTGGCAAGGGTATATCCTGACCTGGACTAAAACGGTCATCGGCCAATTCCTGCTGGAACCCAAACACATTGACCCCAAGAGCTAAGTGCGATTTTTCGCCAAAACTAAAAACGTAGGCATAGTTTATTACGCCACCTTGATCCAAGTAAACCCCTGTGTTGTTCTGAAAATAACCGGCGCTAAATGCCGATTTAGAATTGATGGGCCTGGTATAGTTCAAAAACAATGTCGTAGGATCGGCATCGATAGCCTGCCATTGCCAACGTGTCCATAGAGCAAGGGACTGTGGTTCGTTCCGATCTAACGAAAAAGTGGGATTTACCAAACTAGAATTGAAGTTGGTAATATTGTGCTGTCTTAAATCCCTGGGCAAAGTAACTTCTTGGGCCAGTGCCGTATAGGTTATTCCCAAAACCAATAAAATGACTCGAAATTTTACCATATACAAAACAACAAAAAAACGTCGTATAACATACTATTTTAAACGAATTTTAGTTAGATAAAAGAGAAGTTTCCGATTTGCAGGGAAAGATCTCTGTAACCGGGGTCTTCGAAATAAGATAAATACAGCTTTTCGGGGCATATACAGTGAAAAAAGCAGTAGTAAGAGCATAGAGGGATGCGGGAATAGAATAGAGACATGATCGCCATGTAAAAATTATATAGAAAAAAGTCCTCCTCAATGTTCTATCATCTATTTTCTGTCGTCCATTTTAAAATCGGGTAATTTCCTTAGTGACCAAAGACATAATATAATTTATATGAAGAACCTCAAAATTTTATTCGTCCTCTCGATCCTGTTATTTTTTGGAGGCTGTAAGAAAGATATAAAAATACCCGAGAGCAATATTGGGGATGTTGTTTCTACCTTCTATTTTATTCGCCATGCGGAAAAAGATCGGACGGATCCCAATAATATAGATCCAGAGCTGAACCAAGACGGTTTGGGCAGGGCCATGCGTTGGGCAGAAGTACTGGATCCCATTCCCCTGGATGCCATCTACTCCACAGATTTTGAACGGACATCCATGACGGCCGCACCTACATCGGTAAAAAAGGATATTAATATCCAGTATTACAACACGGACAACCTAAATATAGATCAGTTCAGGGCCGATAATCTTGGCAAGAAGGTTCTAGTCGTTGGCCATCTTGATACTACCCCCGAATTCGTCAACAAATTGATCGGGGATCATAAATATGAAAGCTTGGACGATGCGGACAACGGTAGTCTTTTTATCGTAGAAATCGTAGGGGACAAGGCCACAGCAATGCGGTTAAAGATAGACTAGTACCTGTTAACACACATTTATTTATTTGCTTATTTCCTGTTCTATCGATTCTAAAATGGTCTCTTCTTTGCCTCTTTCCGAAAAATTAACGGCGCATTCGATCAACGCCAAATGGGAATAGGCCTGTGGAAAGTTCCCCAAAAGGCGTTTGGTCTTAAAATCGATATCCTCGCTAAAAAGACCCAAGTGGTTGCTGTACGAAAGCAATTTTTTAAAGTGATCCAAAGCCTTTTTTTCTTCGCCAATTTGGAACAAACTATTGATAAACCAAAAAGTGCACACCGTAAACGAAGATGAAGGCAACCCAAAATCGTCCTTGTTTTTGTATCGATACATTAAGCCGTCATGGCTTAGGTCCTTCTCAATAGCCTTAACCGTACTTATATATTT
>CAJDXC010000042.1_pt1 | contig 15493 bp, 16 predicted proteins | sample 7391681 | NCBI WGS metagenome assembly CAJDXC01 (sample SAMEA7055742, study PRJEB34461) | soil metagenome | biome: terrestrial ecosystem; feature: Peninsula; material: soil | place: Antarctica | collected 2016 | reverse complement strand
TTTTTAGCCAATTGAAAAAGTTTAAATGAATTCTAAAAATAGATTTAAGTAGGATGACTCGGATTAGGCACTAAAAATAGAACATCTTGCCACAAGATTATCAAAAATTCGATTAAATGCCAGTTTCTCGGAGTAATATAACAAGTGCAAGTTCAAGTTCAAGCTCGAGTATCAAGTGCAAGTTCAAGTATCAAGCTCAAATTCCAAATGCAAAGTTGAACCATACTGCACAACACTACACAGGAAGTAAGGTATACAGCGAATAGCCTAAGACAAATGTTAATTAGACGTAATTTATACTAAAAACTTGATTGTCAACGGCATTCGTACTAGCACCAGGATATTTTAAGGCAATAAGGTCAACTTCTTATGTTTTTGAGTCAAGCCTTGACGTCGAATTTCAAGAAATTTGTAATCATAATAAATGGGTAATGTGTGCCCAAAGAATAAATTAACCTTTAAAATTTGAAAGATGCAGAATAACACAAATACGGTACTAGGAATATTGGCAGGAACTGCCATTGGTGGATTATTGGGAATTTTGTTCGCCCCGGAAAAGGGAGTGAATACAAGGAAGAGGATTGCCAAGCAAGCGGCATCTACCAAGGATTCGCTTACCGAAAGTGCCGAACATTTAAAACACCGGGTAGTAGACAACTTTGGTTCAAAGAAAGACAATTTGGAAAATAGGTTGGAAGACGTGCTGTCCGATGCCAAGTATAAAACAGAGGATGTAATCGGGCAATTGGAAAAAAAATTGTCCCATTTAAAATCGCAGACCAAAAAAAGCCTAAAAAAGGCATAGACGGATTTAACTCATTTAAAGCAGTCCAAGAAACTCCAGGACGATCAATTCCACTAGTGGGAATGGTCAATGTCCTGGAGTTTTTTGATGTCCAATTTTTTAAATAATTTCAGCACGCGGGCTTTGTCTACTGGATTGTCAACATTTTTTTCCAAATCATATTTCAAGGCAACCAGTTCTTCGCGAACCACTTGCTTATTTTCTTCGGATACATGAGGCTCATTAATTGCAAATGTCAAAGCTTCGATCAAAATGGAAAGTACTAAAGTATCATTTTTTGAATAGAGACGAATAGGCTGAACAATGGTAGCCATAAGTACTTGTGCAGAAATGTTGGTTTTTATGACAATTACTTCCCCATCTTCTAAATTGTTTGAGGTTAAGGGTGGAAATTGTAATATTTTGCTTAATAATTGCCCTAGGTTTATAACCACATCCACAGCAGTCCCCGGATCATTAATACCGGGTGACATGGCTTTTACCGCAATTTCCATAAGTTTTACCATACCAGCGATTCCGCCATCATCCTCATGCCTATCTGATAAGATGTCCAAACAAAAAATAAGGGATGGCAACTCCTCCTTAAGGATTGGATCTTTTGATTTAAGGACTGGATTACCTTTCCAAATGTGCTGGTTGAGGTAGGGGAGAACCTCTATTTGATTGGATGTGCTCCTTAAATAATTATTCATTAGGGAAATATCGAACCCCCTAAAATATCCAGTTTTTTCACTGTAAATGACAGTCCAACCTTCAGAATCAATTTTATTTAAAGCTGTGGTTTCTTCCATTTGCCGTTCCAGTTCCCTATCCAAAAATTCGGAACTTTTTTTAAATATTCGATCTATAATATTGTGTATTTGTATCGCTTTTGAAATGCTATTAATAAAGTAAACGAACAAGCCAACGCATAGAACTCCGAGAAGGGCGCCGAACATGGTGGAAAGACCCAAGGAATTGGAATCTACACCGTAAGCTCCCAACGAAATGAGTATGATGATACAGTACAGCAAAGTCCCAATATAAATGCCCAGGATAATCTGGTGCCGTTTGTCGGAAATTAGTCCGGGCAAAAGTCGAGGTGAAAAATCAGAGGATGCCTGGTTTAGCACCACCATCACCATGGTAAAACTAAAAACGGTCAAGGAGAGAATGCCTCCGATCAAGGTAGAAAGGATAGAGCGTGCAGTTTCGTAGTCCTGTATAAAAAGGGAGGGAATATTTTCCTTAATATTCTTAACTATCTCAAGATTTTCAATATTTAATCCAATTAATGCCAGCGCAAAGAAACACATGCTTATGAGTACGGGATAAAAAGCAATGCTATGCAGTACGTCCTTGTAGGTGTTCTTTATGAATTTTAGAATGGACTTCATTAAGTAAAATTAACACAACAGATGTCTTTTAGCTGCCAATCCGTTCTTCGCAATGAAATTTACGCCATTCCTAAAGGTTTTCCCATTTTTCTCTATGGATTCCCCATTTGAGTTAAATTTTTAACGGATGCCGTTAATTCAAATGTTAAAATGTACACATCTTTGTAATAGTGATATTATAATTTTAAAAAATGAACTCTAGCAGGTTCGAAAGTTAGTATTAATCCTAAAAATACAATATTATGCTACGTTGGACAGTAACATTTGTAATTCTTGCAATTATTGCGGCTATATTCGGATTTGGAGGCATCGCAGCCGGTGCGGCCAGTATTGCCAAAATCCTTTTCTTTATTTTCTTGATACTTGTTGTTATCTCCCTGTTTACGGGAAGAAAGAAAATTTAATTTGTAAAAATCTAGAACAGTATAGTTCGATAAATTCAAGTACAAATCTTTTTAAAACACTAAAAATGAAAAAAGTAATATATCTATTTCTAATAGCAATGATGACTACTGTATCCCTTTCCACCTTTTCAAGTTGTCGGGAGGTTAAAAAAACACCCGGAGAAAAAATTGAGTCGGGTTTGAAGGAAGCTGGTGATGGGGTCAAGGACGCCGCCAAGAAGACAGGCGACAAAATAGATGACGCCGCTGATAAAGTGCATGATAAAGTCAAGGATGCTACCGATGACAACTAGGTAGCCTTTTAAGATAGTTTGGTTGGTTATTTTGGAAAACGGACAATTCCTCTCGGAAGCGTCCGTTTTCCGTTTTTAATGAGTTCCTGGTCAAGATGTAGATGGTCAAAAAGAAGGGTCGTTTATTTCTTGATTTCCTTAATAATAAGTTGATCCAAATAGGCCACCGTGTTTAATAAATACTTTTTGTCACCCGTGATTGTTGCCATGGCTACGGCACCTTGGATCATGGTGTACAGTTGTTTGGCAAATTGCAATGGGGTTACGGGAATTCTCAATTCGTTGTTGTTGACCCCGTTTTCTATAACCAAGGCTATCTTGCCTTCAATACTTTTTACGATTTCCTTGGTCGCTGCGGATAAGAGGGAATTGTTGTGTTTGGCATCCACTCCTACATTTAGTACGGGACACCCACCCAGATCATTAGTGAAGTCATCGTAGTGACGATAAAAATTGGTGAGGACAAAGAGTTTTTCCAGGGAAGTGCCTTGGCTGTTTAGTTTTCCGTCGATTTCTGCTAATAATAATTTGCTATTGCGCTCAAAAGCAGCTAACGCCAATGCTTCCTTGTTTTCAAAATTTCCATACAATGCGCCTTTTGTAAGACCGGTCGCTTGGGTGAGGTCGCTCATACTGGTGCCGACATAACCAAGTTTGTTAAAAATAGGGGCAACGGTCTCGACAATATAGGCAGTGGTTCTTTCAGCTTTGGTCGGCATAGTTTTCTATTTTTTCACCAATATAAAAAATATAAATACTGCATGGTATATATTTTTCATAAAAATTACAGATACAGCGCTTTTTTTCACTTTAACCAATTTAAACATAGAGAAATTAGGAGGCCTCCGTTTTTATGGACAGAGGCTATACTAAAATCTATTCAAAATCACTTTACCGCCTTATCCGGATCCACCGTTACTCTATGGGATTGGTTTGCTACCTCCCAAGCCGTATAGAAGACCAAGCGGGCCCTGTTTTGCAACAGGTCATAATTAATTTTGTCTGGGGTGTCGCCTGGCCGGTGGTAATCCTCATGGACTCCGCTAAAATAGAATATGATGGGGATGTTGTTCTTGGCAAAGTTATAGTGGTCACTCCTATAATAAAATCGGTTTGGATCATTTTCGTCATTAAAAGTGTAATCTAGCTCCAAATGACAATATTTTTTATTTACTTCTTCAGAAAGATTATGCAGTTCGGAGCTCAATTTATCCGAACCAATAAGATAAACATAGTTGCGGTCGCCTTGGCGCTTGGGATCAATCCGGCCGATCATATCGATATTTAAATCGGCCACGGTTTGCGAAAGCGGGAAGATAGGATCTACATCTGTATAATATCTTGATCCCAACAAGCCTTTTTCCTCTCCTGTAACATGCAAGAAAACAACTGATCTTTTAGGACCATGTCCCTCATCAGCTGCTTTTTTAAAGGCTTTGGCCATTTCTAGTACAGCTACCGTACCCGATCCGTCATCATCGGCCCCGTTGTTGATTTCTCCATCCTTATTGATGCCTATATGGTCCAAATGTGATGAAATGATCAAATATTCATTAGGTTTTTCGGATCCCCTGATAATAGCGGCCACATTTTCCGATTGTATGTCCTTGTCCGCACTTTTCAAGTCCATTTTTATGGTCGCCGGGAGAATTTTTGTGCTATCGTCCGTGTCAATGCCTGGCAACAAACTCTTGGCGACGGTGGCATCTATATAAATCGTGGTCATTTTATCTTCCAGATTGGGGTCTTTTAGATCCATCCTGTCGTTGCCACTAGCTTTCATACGGTCAAAATAATTCTTATATCTTCCAAAGTTTGCTGGATCGTAGTATAAAAATCCCTTTGCCCCCTTATCCGATGCCAGTTGTTCACGTTTTTCGAGAGACTCGGTACCTTTACTCCAAATAGACTTTTCACTGGTTCCCGAGATGGTATAGGTACCATCCTCTGAAATAGGCTCCCCCATCTTTACCAGTACCAATTTCCCGGCAACATCCAATCCTTCGTAATCCGAGTAATCTCCCTCTTCAATTCCATATCCGGCGTATATAATTTGATTATAGCTCCCTATCAAGGCTCCTCTGGAGAGAAGATCACCGCCAACAGGATACTCGGTGCCGTTGATGGTAGCGGACCCAGTGGGCAATTGGGATTCGACCAACGGAACTTCCTGAAAATAATCCCCATCTGATTTTGCTGCGGGAATCCCCATTTTTTCGTATTGGGCTTTCAGGTAGGCAACCGCCTTTTTTTGGCCAGGTTTGCCTGTTTCCCGGCCTTCAAATTCGTCCGAGGCATAGATGTAAAGATGTTTCTTTAAGTCGGCTTCGGTTATTACCTCGGCGTAGGGTTTTGGGTCTACAACTTCTTGTTGAAATGTTTGATTTTGTTCTTCCACCGTTTTATGGGTAGAATTGCAGCAGGCCATGGCCAGGCCCACGGTAAGTACGAATAGTCTTTGCATGAATTTCGATTTGCTTCCAAAAATAGGTAAAAGTGGAAATATATTACCTTAAAAGGAAATTAATCAGTTAATTTTGGAATTGAAAGCGTTAGGACTTTTAAGATAGAAACCTATATTTGTTACGTACATAACAGGAAAAGGATTTGAAAAGCAGGCCTTCCAAAGAAAAAATTAATCATTGAACAAGAAACGCAACACAAGTCCTGATAAGAATTATGACCGACGGGATTTCTATTCGGTTGATAGATTTGTGCCAGGCAATTCTGTGGACTGCGTAATAATCGGATACGAAGAGCAGCAGCTCAAGTTACTTTTGTTGAAATGGAAATTCGATGGACTTTGGGGTCTTCCAGGCGGATTTATTGAGTATGATCAAGATTTGGACAGTGCTGCCCACAATGTTCTGGAAGAACGAACCGGATTAAATTCCATATTTCTACGGCAGTTTCACACCTTCGGGAAGTCGGACCGCCACATACTATATAAGGATCAAATGGATCATATTATAATGGTTGCCCGGAAGGTTGGCTTGCTGGATCCAAAGTTTTCGGAATGGCTCTCGCACCGGTTCATTACTTCTGGTTATTTTGCTTTGGTAGATATAAATAAGACTTGTCCCAAACCAGACCTTCTGAGCGAAAAATGCGAATGGGTGAGTTTGGAAAACATACCCGAACTGATGATGGATCACAACGAAATCGTGACTACAACCTTGAAACACCTCCGGATACAATTAAATTTCCTGCCCGTAGGCATATCGCTTATGCCCAAGAAGTTTACCATGCGAGACCTTCAGAAATTGTATGAAGCCATTTTACAACGTCCTTTGGAACGAAGTAATTTTCAACGAAAAATATTGAAATTGGGAATGCTGGACAGGAAGGGGAAATTGTTGACCGGGGCCGCTAACAAGGCACCTTATCTTTATTCCTTTAATCTGGAAAAATACTATACCATGGTAGAAAATGGAATTGGGTTAGCTGTTTAAGCCCCACAAAATACACCGATTATTTATTTTCGGGGCGACGCCGAAAACTTCAGTAAAATAATTGTTACTTTTACACCTTAATTTTGTTATGTAATGGTCGACGTAAGCCGAAAATATGTATTCGATTTTGATAGCACGCTCACCCGTGTAGAGGCGTTGGATATCTTGGCCGAATTAACGTTAAAGGACAATCCGAAGAGAGACGAAATAATTAAGGAAATCCAAGAAATCACCAATTTGGGGATCGATGGGGATATATCTTTTACGGAATCTTTGGAACGCAGGATCAAATTATTGCATGCCCACAAAGATGATCTGGAGTACTTAGTTGATGAACTTAGAAATAAGATATCTAAATCTATTGAGGCCAACAAGGAATTCTTTCAAAACTACTCTGATGATATTTATGTCATTTCCTGTGGTTTTAAAGAGTTTATTGACCCCATTGTCAAGGATTATGACATCCCTTCCAACAAAGTTTACGCCAATACCTTCAAGTTTGATAAGGATGGATATATTATTGGCTTTGACGAAGAAAATGTGCTTGCAACCCATAATGGGAAGATTGAATGTCTTAAACAACTGAACCTGGAAGGTGAGGTTCAGGTCATTGGCGATGGTTACAGCGATTATGTAATGCGCGAAGCCGGAATTGCCGATAAGTTTTTTGCCTATACCGAAAATGTACACCGCGAGAAGGCGGCCAACAAGGCCGACCATATTGTTTCTAACCTTGATGAATTTTTATTTGTGAACGATTTACCTAGAAAAATATCCTATCCAAAAAATAGGATCAAGATCTTATTGTTGGAGAATGTCCATCAAGCTGCCGTAGATAACCTTTCTAAAGATGGTTTTTCGGTAGAGTTGTTAAAAACAAGTCTAACCGAGGAAGAACTTATAGAAAAAATAAAGGGTATCCATGTCCTTGGAATTCGTTCCAAGACCCAGGTGACCAAGAAAGTCCTCGATGCAGCGGACAAGTTAATGGTAATTGGTGCATTCTGTATCGGCACTACCCAAATTGATTTGGATAGCTGTAAGAAGAAGGGGGTAGTGGTTTTCAACGCTCCCTATAGCAATACGCGCTCCGTGGTGGAATTGGCCATCGGCGAGATCATAATGTTGATGCGATGTGTTTTTACCCGAAGTATGGAAATCCACAGCGGTCAATGGAACAAGACTGCCGCCAACTCTCGGGAGGTTCGCGGCAAGAAATTGGGGATTGTAGGTTATGGGAATATCGGGAAACAATTATCCGTTTTGGCAGAAGCCATTGGGATGAGGGTTTATTATTACGATGTAGCCGACCAACTGGCATTAGGAAATGCCATAAAATGTAATACTCTGGAAGATTTACTGAGCGTTTCCGATGTTGTTACACTTCATATTGATGATAACCAGGCCAATAAGAATTTTATCGGGGCACGGGAAATCGCCCAAATGAAGGATGGTGCAATGCTTATCAATCTTTCCAGAGGTTTTGTGGTAGATATTGCCGCCTTGGTCGCCGCTCTAAAAAGTGGGAAACTAGCTGGAGCGGCCGTGGATGTTTATCCCACGGAACCTCGTGCAAACGGAGACTTCATTACAGAATTAAAAGGTTTGCCGAATGTTATCCTTACGCCCCATGTAGGTGGAAGCACAGAGGAGGCACAGCGAGATATAGCCGATTTTGTCCCTCATAAGATAATGGACTATATCAACATGGGAAATACCGTGGATGCCGTAAATTTCCCCAACATAAGATTACCAAAACAAAATGGCGGGCACCGTTTCCTGCACATCCATAAGAACGTTCCAGGGGTTATGGCCAAAATCAACAAAGTGCTAGCTTCTTACGAAATGAATGTTTCCCACCAATACCTGTCCACTGACAATGACGTGGGATATGTAATTATCGACTTGGACAAGGGATACAACAAGGAGGTTATGAAGGCTCTCAAAAAGATAGAGAACACGATTAAGTTCAGGGTGTTGTATTAAAATACCTTACCGATGATGATAAGGTTCGTTCTTTAGGATTGTAAAGGCCCTGTAGATCTGTTCCACCACAAAAAGCCGTACCATTTGATGGGAGAATGTCATCTTTGATAGACTGATCTTTCCATCGGTCTTTTCGTATATTGCATCGCTGAATCCATATGGTCCTCCTATAATAAGAACCAATTGCTTGGTGCCTACATTCATTTTCTTTTGTAGGAAATGTGAAAAATCAACGGAGGAATACTGCTTTCCAGTTTCATCCAATAAAACAACAGTATCGGTAGGATTCAATTTTTTAAGAATGGCCTCCCCCTCTTTTTCCTTCTGCTGGATCTCGGATAAATTCTTCGCGTTCTTGATATCCGGAATTATCTCCAGTTCAAACTTTATATAGTGTTTTAACCGGCTTTCATATTCCGAAATCAATTGCAGTAGGGACTTACTGTCTGTTTTTCCTAAGGCAAGGAGCTTTATGGTCATGGGGTAAAGATAATATGACTTTCAAAATTCCAATACACAAAATCCAAATTCCAAACATCATTTAGAAGATAGGATCCAATGAGCCGATAGAAAAGTGAAGAGCATGGGCGCGCAGCTTTATCCCAACATCCTACAACCAACATCCACTAAACTTAGAAACCATTTTACTAATTTAGCATATAACAATAGAACACCATGATTACAAAAGAACAATTTCAAAAAGAGGTAGATATTATTATTGCCAATGCCGTACGTGAGGATATAGGGGATGGGGACCACAGTTCTTTGGCTTGTATTCCTGCTGCCGCCCAAGGAAAGGCCAAACTCTTGGTCAAGGATAAGGGCATTATTGCCGGGGTAGATTTTGCCAAACAGGTGTTTTCATATATTGATGAAGAACTTCGGGTAGAAGTATTGATTCCCGATGGTAGTCCTGTAAAACATGGCGATATCGTTTTTTACGTTAGCGGAGCTTCCCGAAGCATTCTTAAGGCAGAACGGTTGGTGCTCAACGCAATGCAGCGGATGAGTGCCATTGCCACCAAAACACACGATTTTGTCAAATTACTTGAAGGAACTAAAACTAAGGTTTTGGACACTCGTAAGACTACCCCGGGCATACGGGCATTGGAAAAATGGGCCGTAAAAATAGGTGGCGGCAAAAACCATCGCTTTGCGCTATACGATATGATAATGCTCAAAGACAACCATATCGATTTTGCGGGGGGCATTACCAAAGCGATTGCTAAGACCCAGGATTACTTAACGGAGACACATAGGGACCTTAAAATTATTGTAGAGGCCAGAAATTTGGAAGAAGTGAAGGAGATTTTACAAACTGGGGGGATAACCCGAATATTGCTAGACAATTTTAATTTTGAAGATACTCGAAAAGCAGTAGAAATGATAGGGGACAAGTGCCAAACGGAATCCTCGGGTGGCATTAATGCTAGTACCATGAGGGCCTTTGCGGAATGTGGGGTAAATTTTATATCGTCCGGTGCCCTTACCCATTCCGTTTACAATATGGATCTAAGTCTTAAAGCCGTGTAGATGTCAGAGGAAATCGAGAAGGATTTGGGGAAAGTGCCAATAATCAATTGGTTGGTCTTATTATTAAAAAGGATAAAACTCCCTGGCTTTGAAGGTTTGTCCTTTTACGATCTTATCGAAATGTATTTTCTCGGAATTATAAATGGAGCTCTGTCCACAAGGGCAAGTTCCATTGCCTTTAGTTTGTTTATGGCACTTTTCCCGCTACTTATTTTCTTGATTACCTTGATACCGTTCGTAATTCCGTATGTTAGCATAGGTAACGAAAATTTTGATTACCAGTTTCTAGCCTTCTTGGAAGCGTTCCTTCCAAGGGCCACGGGGGACTACTTCAGTGAAATTTACCAACAAATTAAGGATCAGAAGCAGGGCGGGCTGCTATCATCGGCCTTTGTCATTTCCATTTTTTTAATGACCAATGGGGTAAATGCAATATTTGCCGGCTTTGAGACCTCCTACCACGTGGCGCTTACGCGTAATTTTTTTAGACAATATGCCTTTGCTCTAATGGTCGGACTCATTTTGTCCATTTTATTGATTGTCGGCGCTGTAGCCTTCGTTTATGTGGACTTCTATATCTTGGGGTACGTTAACAAATTTGCCTCCCAGTCTAGTGATATCAATTTGGGGCAAAGGGATATTTTTGTGGTAAAAGTGTTTAAAGTCCTGTTCTTTGCCGGCCTATCCTACCTTACTACGGCAATCCTCTATTATTTTGGAACCGCAGAAGGCAAGAATGCCAAGTTCTTTTCTGCGGGAGCTCTTATGACAACGCTGCTGTTTTTGTTGACATCTTATTTGTTCGGGGTATACGTCGAAAAATTTGCAAGGTATAATGAATTGTATGGAGCTTTAGGAGGCCTTTTGATTCTTATGGTCTTTATTTGGTTGAACTCAAACATATTAATATTGGGATTTGAATTGAATGCGACCCTTAATACCCTTAGGAAGAATATGATGGGCAGTGGAATGAAGGATAAATTGTAACGAATCATATGCCGTATTTTGTAAATGTTATTTTACCGATTCCCTTGGAAAAGCTGTTCACTTACAGTATTTCCGATGCTGAGGCCAATTTCCTAAAACCTGGAATGCGGGTGGCAGTATCTTTTGGGAAGACCAAGATATACACGGCCCTCGTGTTTGAGGTCCATACAACGGCCCCTACAGTCTACGAGGCTAAGGAGATCCATCAAATTTTGGACGATTACCCCATTGTAAACCCCATCCAGCTAAAACATTGGTCCTGGATTGCGAATTACTATATGTGTTCCCTTGGCGAAGTATTCAGAAGTGCAGTGCCCGGTGCTTTTCTGTTAGAGAGTGAAACGTTGATCATAAGAAACGAGAAGGCCGATTTTGATGAGAGCTCATTGTTGGACGATGATTTTTTGGTCGTTGAAGCACTCCAAAACCAGTCAGTGCTCCGGGTAAAGGACATAAGTGACATTGTAGATAAAAAGAACGTGCTACCCATCCTGAATCGACTTTTAGAAAAGAACATTGTTGTTCTAAAGGAAGAAATTTATGAGCAGTACCGGCCCAAGATGGTAAGGTACGTTCGCTTAGGGAAGAATTATTCCTCAGAAGAAAATTTGGCCGACCTCTTAGATTCAATGTCTCGTGCCCCAAAACAGCGACAAGTGGTGCTTGCCTTGTTCCAATTACAAGGTGGTAATTCCAAGCCCATAAAGGTTGCCGATTTGGAGAGGGCATCCAATAGTTCGGGGACAACGGTCAAAGCACTTGTGGAAAAGTCGATTTTAGAGGAGTACTTTGTGCAGACCGATAGGGTAATCTATGAGGGTGATGAGGGAAACTCAGGAGATGTTGAATTGAACGAGTTTCAGGAGCAGGCTTTAAAGGATATCGAGCATAGTTTTGAAAACGGTAAAGTGGCACTTTTACACGGGGTTACCTCCTCGGGTAAAACAGAGGTCTATGTAAAACTGCTGGAAAAATGTATCCGATCTGGGAAACAAGGTCTCTACTTGTTGCCGGAGATTGCACTTACTACCCAATTGATCGGTAGGCTGCAAAATTATTTTGGCGAAAAAGTATCGGTTTATCATTCCAAATACAATGTGCAAGAGAGAGTGGAGGTTTGGAACAATGTGTTGGCACAAAAATCCAAGACACAGATTGTTATAGGGGCCAGATCGGCCCTTTTCCTTCCGTTTCCGAACCTAGGTTTAATTATTGTGGACGAGGAACACGAAAGTTCCTTTAAACAATTTGATCCCGCTCCTAGATACCATGCCAGGGATTCGGCCATAGTACTCGCCCAATTGCACCAAAGTCCGGCTATATTGGGTTCCGCCACCCCGAGTATTGAAAGTTTTTACAATGTGAAAACGGGTAAATATGGCTACGCAAGTATGACAAGGCGTTACGGAAATGCCTTGATGCCAGATATAGAATTGGTAGATATTAAGGAACAGACCCGAAAAAAACGAATGCAGGGCCATTTTTCCGGACGATTATTGGAAGAGATAACGCAAGCGTTGGAACTAGGGGAACAGATAATCTTGTTCCAGAACCGAAGGGGTTATGCGCCCATTGTGGAATGCACTACTTGTGGACATTCCCCCCAATGTCCCAATTGCGATGTGAGCCTTACCTATCATCAGTTCAAAAAACAGCTGCGCTGTCATTATTGTGGATACCAGACACTCCTCCAGGAAAACTGCGAGGCCTGCGGAAGTTTCACCTTGGATACTAAAGGATTCGGAACGGAACAGGTGGAACAGGAACTGAAAACTCTTTTTCCCAAGGCCAAAGTGGGACGGATGGATCTGGACACCACCCGAAAAAAACATGGTTACGAAAAGATAATCAATGCTTTTGAACAGCAGGAGCTAGACATTTTGGTGGGTACGCAAATGCTTACCAAAGGCTTGGATTTTAGAAATGTGGGACTTGTGGGGATTATGAATGCAGACAGTTTGTTAAACTTTCCGGATTTTCGTGCACACGAACGCAGTTTTCAATTGTTGACCCAGGTGGCCGGTAGGGCAGGACGTACCAAAAAGAGGGGTAAAGTCCTTATACAGACTTATAATCCGTACCATCAAATTCTAAAACAGGTTTCCACAAACGATTATGAAGGTATGTTCCAGGACCAATTATACGAACGGGAACAGTATAAATACCCACCTGTCAATAAAATTATTAAGATTACCCTAAAACACAAGGATTATAATAAACTGAACGAGGCAGCACATTGGTTTGGCCAATCGATGCGCGGTTATTTTAAGGAAAATGTACTTGGACCGGAATTTCCTCCGGTTTCCCGTATTCGCAATCAGTATTTAAAGAATATCATACTGAAGATTCCAACAAAACAATCCTTGGTTAAAACAAAAAATTGCATTGGCAGGATCGAAAAATCCTTCAATGCAATTTCCCAGTATAAGGGTGTACGGTTAATCTACAATGTAGACTAATTCCCGCTTCCGCGGGAATCTATTGTCGTATCACGTTATTATATTTTGAAAACCCGATAGCTCCCGATAAATATCGGGATGGGGAATCTTAATTCCTTAAACGTTATTGAGCGCTTCTGCTAATTCCGTTTTTTTGTTTCGGCTCAATGGTATCTGTCTTCCTCCAACCTCAACATTTTTACTATTGAACTTCTCTACCTTTTCCAGATTTACTATATAAGACTTGTGGATCCTCAGGAATTTATCCTCGGGCAACTGTTGCTCAAAGGATTTCATGGTAGAAAGGATGACGATATTGGCTTCATCGGTTACCAATTTAATATAATCACCGAGAGCTTCGATCCATTTAATATCGTTAAGAACAACTTTACGTTTCTTTAGGTTGCTTTTCACGAAGATATGCTCCTCATCTTCGTTTACCTTGTGAATTTGTTCATATTTGGCTACCGCTCTTTTCGCGGAAGCATCAAAACGTGCCAAGGTAATGGGTTTGTGAAGATAATCGGTTACGTCATAATCAAAAGCCTTGAGGGCATAATCCGGTTTACCGGTAATCAAAATTACCTGTGGTGGGTTGTCCAGGGATTCCAGAAGATCAAAACCATTGATAATCGGCATTTCGACATCGAGGAAAATAAGATCGATCTCATTGTTTTTGATGCCGCTTTTTGCTTCAATGGCATTGCTGTACTCCGCAACTAGTGCTAAGTTTGGGTGATTGTTCACTAATTTGGCCACGGCCATCCGCTGCATAGACGAATCGTCTACAATAATACATCTTAATTTCATAAGGGGTGATTTGTGGGGTTAAATCATCGACAAAGTACGCAAATAACATTCTTAACCACAACAAAAGATGTAAACATGGTATTAAATGTTGTGTAAATGGCGATAATCATGGTTTCAAAGATTTGGTTAAGTTCATTTATTTTTAATTGCTTCTATTCATTTAATTTTGGTTGCTTTAATCCATAACGAAGATTTTTTGATTTTCTTGTAAATAGTCATAAATATTCTTACTTTTGCGATCCAAAAAACATAATTAATATGAACAATTACGAAACTGTTTTCATTTTAAATCCCGTTCTATCAGATGTACAGATAGAGGAAACAGTTAAGAAATTCGAGGATTTCTTAATTAACAGAGGTGCCAAGATGGTAGCCAAGGAAAATTGGGGGCTAAAGAAGCTGGCCTACCCGATTCAACACAAGAAAAGTGGTTTTTACCATTTGTTCGAGTTCACCGCCCCAGGTGAGGCCATAGCTCCTTATGAGCTAGAATTTAGGAGGGACGAGCGCATGATGCGTTTCTTGACCGTAAAATTGGACAAGCATGCTGTTTCATGGGCAGAGAGAAGAAGAACAAAGTTAAAAGCTAAAGCATAAGGATATGTCATCTATAGAACAACAAGCTAAAGGTAAAAAAGATGGGGAAATCAGGTATCTGACCCCTTTGAACATTGAGACCAGTCAAAAGAAGAAATATTGCCGTTTTAAAAAATCGGGCATTAAATATGTGGATTATAAGGATCCCGATTTCTTGATCAAATTGGTAAACGAACAAGGAAAATTACTTCCTAGAAGACTTACCGGTACTTCTTTGAAATATCAAAGGAAAGTGGCCGTGGCCGTTAAAAGGGCACGTCATTTGGCATTAATGCCTTATGTAGGTGATTTATTAAAATAAAAAGAAACGGATCATGGAACTTATATTAAAGGAAGACATACAGAACTTGGGATTTAAGGACGATATGGTAACCGTAAAGAACGGTTATGGTAGAAATTACCTTATCCCTCATGGTTTGGCCCAGTTGGCTACACCATCTGCCAAAAAAGTACTGGCAGAAAATTTGAAGCAAAAGGCGCACAAAGAAAAGAAAATCGTGTCGGAAGCCAACAAAATGGCAGAGGCGATAAAAGTTTTGGAGTTGAAGATCAGTGCCAAAGCAGGTGCAGGCGATAAATTGTTTGGTTCTATTACCAATATGGATTTGGCAGAAGCTTTAGGAAAAGAAGGTCACGAAATCGATAGGAAGTTTATCATTATACAAGGTGGGATCATAAAAAGAACCGGTCCTTACAACGCCCAAATAAGATTGCACCGCGAAGTAATCGTGGACTTTCCTTTTGAGGTAGTTGCCGAAAAATAATTTACGATATATTATAAAACAACCGCCTACTCGGCGGTTTTTTTATGA
>CAJDXC010000068.1_pt1 | contig 15533 bp, 16 predicted proteins | sample 7391681 | NCBI WGS metagenome assembly CAJDXC01 (sample SAMEA7055742, study PRJEB34461) | soil metagenome | biome: terrestrial ecosystem; feature: Peninsula; material: soil | place: Antarctica | collected 2016 | reverse complement strand
CTTTCTGTCATCGAAGACCAAGAATTTGAAAATATAGATTTTACCAAAGATGCCTTGACCAGGGGCAATTACGAGAATTGTACGTTTGTCAATTGCAACCTTTCCCAGGTCAACTTGGGCAATTTTGGATTTACGGAATGCAAATTTGTGGATTGTGACCTTAGTATGGCACACATAAAGCAGACCACTTTTAATGATATTTCTTTCGAAAGATGTAAAATGTTGGGGCTGCGTTTCGACTTGTGCAACGATTTTCTGCTGTCGTTCCAGTTTAAAGAGTGTACATTAAACCTTTCTTCTTTTTACGGACTCAAATTAAAAAAATTACGCTTTGTGAATTGTAAATTACAGGAAGTAGATTTTACGGAAACAGATCTAACAGCGTCTATTTTTGATAGCTGTGACCTGCAACGTGCCATTTTTGACCGCAGTACATTGGACAAGGTCGATTTTAGAACTGCTTACAATTTTGGTATAGATCCGGAACGGAACAAATTGCGGAAAGCCAGATTCTCTGTGAATGGAGTTGTGGGTTTGTTAGGAAAATACGATATTGTAGTAGATTAACCCGAAAAATCATGGAGGAAAAGCAGTGCTTGGAATGTGGGGAAAAGATTATTGGACGTGCCGATAAAAAGTTTTGTTCGGATTATTGCCGCAACGCCTACAATAACAGTCTGAACAAGGACAGCAAAAACCTGATCCGCAATATCAATAACCGGTTGCGGAAAAACCATCGTATCCTCGAAAGTTTTCCATTAAATGATGGCAAAACCAAAACCACTAAAACTCGATTGATGGACCGTGGCTTCGATTTCGATCACTTTACTAGTCTCTACACCACCCAGAAGGGCACCGTTTATTATTTTGTATACGACATGGGCTATCTACCCCTGGACAATGATTTTTATATGATAGTGAAGCGAGATAGCTAGGGGGCTAGGCTTACCAGTTTTGCCCCGTAAGTTTTAGAGCGGCGATTACAATATCCTTTCGGCTGATCTGGCCTACCAAAATGCCATCACGCATTACTGGTAATCGGCGTCTGTGGTGTTTGTCGAAGATTCCGGCTGCATCGAAGATACTGATGTCATGCGGAATCGTCTCCACATCTTTGGTCATAAAGCGTTCCACACTTTTATCCAAGATGGGCATATTAAAATATCGGCTTTCGGAAATCTGCTTCATACAATCTGCTTCCGAAATAATTCCTACAAGAAAACCGTCTAAAAGTTCCATCACGTGCAAAATGGACTGGTCCGGTGTAAAGGTGATTAACTTTTTGGTCATATAATCCGACACAAGTATAGGGGCGTTATATTCTTTTCTGGAAACTTCTTTAGGCCTAGCACCTCGAAAACTCTTGATTGCCATACAGTTGATTTTTAGGTAGACTTGAAAGATAGTATTTTTTTCGACATATTGTAAAATAAATTCTCATTTCTTGATATTTCTCCATCAATTTTAAGAATTAATATGTTATATAACATGGAGAGCCGGATTGTGTTGCATTTTAAATAAATTATAAGGGGATGCCGTTGAAATTTTGTATTTTTATTATTTAACCTTTCAACATGAAGAGATATGCTGCCACTATAACTTTTCTCTTGATCCTGTTAGCCATTTACTGGAGTTTTAGGGATTCTATGCCAGCATATCAGCCCGACCTCAATCTTCCCGAAACTTCTTTCTCCACGGATAGGGTGCTGGCACATGTTAAAGAGATAGCCAAAGAACCTCACGCCGTGGGATTTCCTGCACACAAGGAGGTACGGGATTATATAGTGGGCCAACTAGAGGGGATGGGATTGGAAACCACGCTACAAACCGGATATATTGCTGGCGATTGGGGCAATTTGAGCAAGGTCACCAATATTTTAGCCCGCATTAAGGGCAGCGGCTCTGGGAAAGCCTTATTGTTATTGTCCCACTATGACAGCAGTCCACATTCTTCCCTAGGAGCCAGTGATGATGCTAGTGGCGTAGCTGCTATTTTGGAGGGAATCCGTGCCTTTTTATCCGAAAAAGGGGCTCCAAAAAATGATATTATAATCTTGATTAGTGATGCAGAGGAGCTCGGTCTCAACGGGGCTGATCTGTTCGTAAACGGGCATCCATGGGCCAAGGACGTTGGTCTGGCACTTAATTTTGAAGCTCGTGGCAGCGGGGGGCCCAGTTATATGTTGATCGAGACCAAAGGGGGGAATGCCAATCTTATCGTGGAGTTCACTGCTGCAAATCCTAAATATCCCGTAGCGAATTCCCTGGTCTATAGTATCTATAAAATGCTCCCTAATGATACCGATCTAACAGTGTTCCGAAAAGATGGGGACATCGAAGGAATTAACTTTGCCTTTATCGACGATCATTTTGACTACCATACCGTGCACGATAATTACGACCGATTGGATCGCAACTCCTTGGCTCATCAAGGTAGCTACCTGATGCCACTATTGAATTACTTTAGCGATTCCGATTTGGGCGACCTTAAAAGTACTTCCGACGATGCCTATTTTAATTTTCCTTTTTATGGTATGGTTTCCTTCCCCTTCGCATGGATTTGGCCCATGTTCGGATTAGTAGCTTTTGTTTTCTTGATTTTATTGATCTATGGTTTCCGTAAAGACCTACTAAACCTTAAGGACATCGCCAAAGGTTTTATTCCGATGTTTTTGGCTTTGGTTATCAATGGGATCGTGGGCTTTTATAGTTGGCCAGTGCTTAATAAGTTATATCCACAATATGCGGATATGCTGCAGGGTTTCACCTATAATGGGTACACTTATATCCTTGCTTTTACGCTTTTTTCGATCGGGATATGTTTTTGGGCCTATCACAAATTTGGAAAGGTCAGCGTGCCTAACCTTTTGGTGCCGCCGTTATTTTTGTGGTTGGTCATATGTGGTGCTGTATCCATCTACTTGCCTGGGGCCAGCTTTTTTTTGGTTCCCTTGGTTGCAGCACTTATTTCTTTCATGATCGTTATAAAGCAAAAATCACCAAGTCTTTTTTTGTTAATGTTTCTAGCTTTACCGGCACTTTGGATTTACGTTCCGTTTATTAAAATGTTTCCAGTCGGTCTAGGCCTAAAGATGATGGTTGCGGCGACGCTACTCACCACCCTTACTTTTTTTCTGTTGTTACCTCTGTTCGGGTTTTATAAGTATAAAAATCGATTTGCCTGGTTTGGGATGGTATTGTTTGTAGGCTTTATGGTATCCGCCCATCTCAATTCGGGTTTTTCCAAGGAAGGCGCAAAGCCCAGTAGTCTGTTGTACGTGCTTAATTTGGACGATAAAAACGCAAATTGGGCTACCTACGATCATTATCTGAACGATTGGACGGCACAATATTTGGGTGCGGACAAACAAGTACCACAAGAGGGAGATGCTAGAACCTTGCGCAGCAAGTACGCTACCAATTTTACCTATATGGCCAAAGCACCATTAAAGGAAATCAAGGCGCCTATGGTGGAAAAGTTGTTGGATACTGTTATAAATGAGGAAAGAATGTTGAAGATTAAGATTACCCCACAGCGTTCGGTTAACCGATTGGATGTATTCGTCAACGATATTGAAATAAAAAGTGTTAGTGTGAACGATGTTTCTTTGTCCAAGGGCTATCTTGAAAATAGGAAAGGGAATAGATTGATTACCCATTATATTAGTGATAACGACGCTACATTGCTCCATTTTATAATACCAAAGGATTCCCCATTGCAACTGGGCATGTACGAAGCTTCCAACGATTTACTGAAAAATCCGTTGTTCACCGTTCCAGAGAGACCGGCAAATAGCATTCCCATGCCGTTTGTTTTGAACGATGCAATTATGACCATACAAACCATTTCATTTTGAAAAATACAATTGGTGTAATCGGATGTGGCTGGCTGGGATTGCCTTTGGCAATTGCCTTGGTGAATGATGGTTATACAGTTCACGGAAGTACAACATCTGAGGAAAAAATAGAACCTCTGAGAAAAGTGGGTATCCAACCGTTCCTGGTCAGATTGTCGGAAGATCGTATAGAAGGTCCCATTGCAGAATTTCTTCATGGGATACAGATATTGATTATCAATGTTCCTCCAAAACTCAGGTACGGTAACACGGAAGACTATGTAAAGAAAATGGAGTTACTGCACGAGTCTGTTTCCGCATCGGCTGTGAAGAAGATTGTTTTTGTAAGTAGCACCTCGGTTTACGGTGATGTGGAAGGCGAAGTTACCGAAGAAACACCTCCTCACCCAACAACAGAATCGGGCAAGCAGCTCCTCATTTCCGAACATATTTTTCTTGATGATCCAAATCTACAAACAACGATAGTAAGGTATGGTGGACTCATAGGTCCTGATCGTCATCCGGTAACCTATTTAGCTAATAAGAGCAATCTGACAAATGGAAATTTCCCTGTAAACCTTATTCATTTAAACGATGCTGTTGCCATAATTAGCAACATTGTTTCCCAAGGATTTTGGGGAGAAATCTTTAACGGGGTATATCCTCAGCATCCTTCCAAGCTTGATTATTTTACCTCAGAAGCTAAAAAAAGGAACTTGCAATTGCCCGAGTTTTCATCAAATAGCACTAAAGAAGGTAAGATAATCACCTCTTGTAGGCTAATTAATGTTAAAAAATTTGATTTTACCACTTCGATTTTTAGTTGACTCACAACAGAAAAGTACACTTTCACAACAAATACAGGGGGTGAGCGTTAAATTACACCCCTGATATTGAGCAGTTTATCGATCATGCCTTATCTTTACAGTAAATTTAAAACAGAGTTGCCATGAGAAATTCAAAATTACAAGAGGAGATTTCAATGGAAATTGAAGACATGATCTCACAAAGCTGCACTGACCAGAAAATGACCGCTAAGGCCAAAAGCCTTCATATTGCCATCATAAAGAAACACTACAATGCCACCGATGTAAACATTGACTATCATCGAAAGCGGGTTGCGTTAGATATTGTGATGGACGATACTGATTATGACCCCAACAAGGTGAACCTGTACGTTCCTACCTTACATGCCAATCTATTGTTCAAAAGTCTTTGCGATTTTCTAAAATCCTGTATTGACAAGGACCGTAGGAGCTTGGCGTTTTACACTAGCTTGCTGCGTACGTTTAAGAAAAAAGAGTCAGAATACACTTTTGCTTAGCAAATTGATTTTTATACAAAAAATTCTGAAAAGGATACCCTAGGGTATCCTTTTTTGTTTCCTAAGGATTAAAGATATTATTAACAGATTGTTATGGAATAATTTAATAGTTTTGGCGCATTATTTTTGCTCTTACTATAACGGTCAACATAATCTCAATCGAATGAAGAAATTAACTTTCTTGTTTTTATTTACAATTGCCTTTTTTGGTAATGCCCAAACCAAAAGTGAACTACTAAAGCACTACGAAGCCTACTACAAGGCAATGCAGCAACAAGCGGACATGGATGGGGTGGTCAATGCGCTTACCCACCTAAATGTTATTTCCCCTTCCAAAGAACGAAAAGATACTTTAGCCTATGTGTATTCATCTACCAATAGGTATATGCAGGCCCTGAATACTATCGGTATAGATAAAGACGATTCCGATTCCGATTTGGCCATACAGGTAAAAGCTGTTTCCTTAAAGGCACTTAATCAGCCCAAAAGGTCTTTGGAGCAGTTTGAAATTCTTTACAAACGTAGTCCCAATCCATATTTGGCCTATGAGGTAGCCGATTTAATGATCCAAACGGGGGATAGCAACGGAGCCAATACGGAGATCGATTATGGCTTGGCAAACTCTACCGACGAAATGAAACACGCCTTTTACGAGCGGCAACAGCCTTATGAGGTGCCACTTAAGGCCGCCTTTTTGCATTTAAAAGGCTTGGTAGAATACAATTTGGACAAGAATAATATAGATGAAGCGATAGCTTCCATTGATGCCGCTTTAAAAATCGACCCCAATTTTAATTTGGCCAGTCTTAGCAAACAAGCGTTGGAATCCCGTAAGGCTAAACCTGAAGATGCAGCCAAACCTGCAGAACCTGCAGAACCGGCTAAGGCCAAGGGTAAGACCAAGGGCAAGAAATAGAAAAGGGAATAACTAAACCGACCTACTTGCCCAATAGTTGTTGGGTGTCTAACGTATTGTTTACGGTAACCATAAATTGATCGCTCATGGCATTATAGGCGCTGACCATTTCATCTAGTGGAGTGGCTGTTTCTATGCCATATCCCATATTGGCCTTGACTTTTAGAATATAGGTTTTAAAGACTTTTAGTCGGCTCTGTACCTGAGGGGTATCAAATGTTTCTGGAAATTTGGAAGCTTCCAACAATTTCTGTTTTTCTACTAAATCCTCTATCACCACGCTTAGTCCTTCGTTGTCCTTTACATTATAAAGTGCTTTAAAACTGGTTTCTAGGGCATTGTATTCTGGCCAATCTTTTAGTACATCCATGGCATTTTGACTAATGTTTAATAGCTTCGGTAGCTTTTCGGCATGAAAAACAACCGAGGTTTCATTTTTGGCCTCTTCTTTTTTATCCTGCGAACAAGAGAACAAGAATAAGGCGAGCACTCCAAGAATGATGGATCTTCCCATAGCGCTAAAGTACAAATTTTGATGTAAAAGTGGTATAAGTTACCATGAGTCCTAATTGGAAATGTTTAAATGGGTTACAGAAAAAAAGTATCTTTATAATTCGGTAACATGATAGTACGGGACCCGGTCAACATAAACTTGTATGCGTAACAATATTTTAATAATAGGGGCTTGTGGGCAAATTGGTACCGAACTTACCCTTGCCTTGCGAGATCGGTACGGTAATGGACGCGTAATCGCTAGTGATATTAGGGAGGGATCCAAGGATTTAATGGCTTCGGGACCTTTTGAGCTATTAGACGCTACAAATTATGATGCTGTTGAGGAGATTGTGGCACATTATGAGATCGATGAGGTGTTTTTGATGGCGGCAATGTTGAGCGCCGCGGCCGAGAAGTTTCCCATGAGAGCTTGGAACCTGAATATGGGTTCTCTCTTTCACGTGCTCAATTTGGCTAAGGATAAGAAGATCAAAAAAGTCTTTTGGCCCTCGAGCATTGCCGTTTTTGGAAGTTCTACCCAGAAGGAAAATACCCCACAGAGTACATTAATGGAACCCAGTACCGTTTATGGGATCAGCAAACAAGCGGGAGAGCGCTGGTGCGCCTACTATTTTGAGAAATATGGGGTCGATGTTCGCAGTGTTCGCTATCCGGGACTTATAAGTTGGAAGACGTTGCCCGGCGGGGGTACAACGGACTACGCGGTGGAAATCTATCTTCGAGCCCTTGCCGATAAAAAGTATACTTGTTTTTTAAAAGAAGATACCCGATTGCCGATGATGTTTATGGACGATGCGATCCGTGCTACCATGGAACTCATGGACAGCGACCCGGTGGGTCTTCATATACACTCCTCCTACAACCTTGCGGCCATGAGCTTTAGCCCCAGGGAAATCGCCCAAAGTATCAAAGCACATATTCCCGAATTTGAAATTACTTATCGCCCGGATTTTAGACAAGCTATTGCCGATTCTTGGCCCTGTAGTATAGACGATTCTGATGCCAGAACGGATTGGGGCTGGGAACCCGAGTTTGATTTGGAAAGTACTACAAAGGAGATGTTGAGGAATTTAAGGAGTTCAATTTAACTTCTCAGAAAAAGTAGTGAAGATCGATCCTGCAAAAGCACATTGATCAAAATTTCGTTATCCATGAAACTTCAGCTTCTTTTCGATGGCCATAATCATGGTATTGGCAATATCCTTGCCCGTTGCGTTTTCTATCCCTTCCAGACCGGGTGAGGAATTGACTTCTAACAAAAGCGGACCCTTGTTGGATCGGATGATATCGACTCCTGCTACCGCAAGGTTAAGGACCTTGGCAGCCTTTAGGGCTAATTTTTTTTCTTCAGGGGTTATTTTTATTACCGAAGCCGTTCCTCCTTGATGGATATTGGCCCTGAACTCACCTTTTTCCGCCTGCCGCTGAATAGATGCCACTACTTTGCCATTTACTACAAAACAGCGTATATCCTGGCCGTTGGCCTCCTTGATGAATTCCTGCACCAAAATATTGGTCTGAACGCTCTTAAACGCGTTGATTACACTTTCCGCAGCCTTGTTGGTTTCTGCCAAGACCACTCCCTTTCCCTGGGTGCTTTCCAATAGTTTGATGATCAAAGGGGCACCGTTAACCATGCGGATAAGATCCTTGGTATCCATTGGTGATTTGGCAAATCCTGTTATCGGGATGTGGATGTCATTTTTTGAAAATAATTGGGAAGCAAATAATTTGTCCCTGGATTGGGCGATAGCTTCGGCCGAATTGAGGCAATATACCCCCAGATGGTCAAACTGACGGATTAGTGCACAGCCGTAAAAGGTGACCGATGGCTTGATCCTTGGGATAATGGCATCGAACTCATTAAGGATATTCCCTCCCCTGTACCGTATTTCCGGGGAATAGGCATCCAACTTCATATAGGAATGTTCCACGTTTAGGAACACGATCTCGTGTCCCCGTGCCACAGCTGCCTCCATCAGCCTTTTGTTGCTATAGAGTTCTGGATTGCTGGCCAAAAGGGCAATCTTCAGGCCTGTTTTTTCCTTGATGTAACGTGCGTATTTTTGGGCTATCACCTCTGGGGGAATAACTCCCAGGCAATAAGTTTCGGCAGGATTTACCACAAAGCGTTCGTTCATTGCCTCCCTACCGAGCAACATCCGAAATTCCATCGCTTCCCTATTGGCCAGGGTGAGTTCTATCTCGAATTTATGTTCTCCCATGGTCACGGGAGTTTTGATTACCAATCGCTCCTCAGAAATTCCAGAAGAGCTTTTTACCGTTCTTCTATCGATCAGTTTTGCTTCACAAGATAGGTTGATGCTGCGGTTATCCTGAATGGGGTTCACTTCGAATTTTACAAATTCTTGTGCCCCCTTAGAATAGATTTTTATTGCACTGGCCTGAATGGAAGAGGTTTTTGCCCCGGAATCTACCCTAGCTTTAATGGCAGGAATGCCCAACTCTTCAAATTGGCACCACTCCTCACTGCCTATAATGCTAAATTCGCTTAATTCCATAATTATTTAATCTCTTTATTAGGCAATTTAATTGACAGGGTTCAACAACATATTTCGAAGATTTTAAACGCCCAATCCAGTCCTCCCCCAACCCCCTCCGGTAGAGGGGAAGAGGATATCGCATTATAAATGGTAATTCCGTTAATATCGAAAACGCATCCCTCCCTTCTGGGGAGGGTTAGGGTGGGGACAATACTAGCCAAATACATCATTTATAGCTCAATTTTCAGGAATTGTCATGTCCCTTGGGCAAAAGTTTCCTTGTTGTTTGCAAAAGTCTTGAACTCCAAGGTGTACCCGTTGGGGTCTGTTATAAAAAATGCGGTGTGCTCTCCTTTTTTATCTTTGAGAAAAGTGACAGCTAAGATGTGATCGTTCTTTAAAGTATTTATTTTTTTATAAAGCTTTTCCCAAGTCTTTTTATCCACAATAACCCCAAAATGAAAGGACGGCAAAACATGATCGTCCAGTTTATACGGTTTAGAGGAAAAGCTGAATTCCCCTGTCTTTGTATAGGTAATTTGATTCCCGAACAAATCGATATCTACCCATTGGGTGGTATTTCTCCCCAATTGTACGCCGATTACATTCTGATAAAAATCCTTGGTTTTATCAATACTGATACAGGGCAGGGACAAATGGAAAGGGGAAACGTCTTTCATACCAATGTGTTTTTTAAAGAAATTAATCCTCGTCTTCCATCTCCTCGTCATCAGCAATCTCAACATCCGGGATGGCTTCTGGATCATCGTCGTCAAAATCCTCGTAATCGTCCTCGTCGTAGTTGGCCATCGTTTTTTCTAGTTTGGCACTGATCTTCACAAGGTACTTGGTGTCCTCGGTGGTCACTTCAACGGCTTCTATTCGTTCCCCTTGGGCGTTCCTAAAGGTAATAATGTTGGTGTCGTCATATCCATCGGGATATCTTTCCACCAATAATTTTAGGACTTCGGGGGTCAACTTCTTAAAATCTACAATAACTCTTTTTAAATTGTCCATAATCACATGTCTAATAGGTAAGCAAAAATCAATGGGGCAACAATGGTCGCATCACTTTCTATAATAAATTTTGGGGTGTTGATATCAAGCTTTCCCCAGGTAATCTTTTCGTTGGGGACGGCACCGGAATAAGATCCATAACTAGTGGTCGAGTCACTTATCTGACAAAAATAGCTCCAAAAGGGAGTATTTGGGCGTTCCATATCCTGGTATAGCATAGGTACCACGCAGATAGGGAAATCGCCAGCTATCCCTCCGCCAATTTGGAAAAAGCCGATACCCTTTTCAGAGTTATTGGTATACCAATCGGCCAAGAAGGTCATATATTCTATTCCAGATTTCACAGTACTAACTTTCAATTCACCTTTAAGGACATAGGAGGCAAAAATGTTGCCCATGGTGCTATCCTCCCAGCCCGGACAAATGATGGGCAGGTTTTTTTCGGCAGCTGCGTACATCCAAGAGTTCTTAATGTCTATCTCATAGTATTCCTCTAAGACCCCGGAAAGTAACATTTTGTACATATATTCATGCGGTAGGTAACGCTCGCCCTTATCATCGGCCTCTTTCCATATCTTGAAGATATGTTTTTGTAACCTTCGGAAAGCTTCTTCCTCCGGGATACAGGTGTCCGTAACACGGTTGAGTCCTTTCTCCATAAGGTCCCATTCGTCCTGTGGGGTAAGATCTCTGTAATGGGGTACCCGCTTATAATGGGAATGGGCGACGAGGTTCATGATATCCTCTTCCAAATTGGCGCCAGTGCAGGAAATGATCTGTACCTTGTCCTGTCTTATAAATTCGGCAAAGATCTTGCCCAGTATCCCTTTGCTGCATCAACCAGTGCTGCCGCGTTAAAGTGTAGATAGTATTTTTCAATAAAATCGGAAATTGCTCCTTTATTCTTCATCTTCATCAAACCTTGAATGATTATTACCCGCTTTGTATTCCACGTCATAGGTGTTGTCATATTCCTGATCAATATCGACACCCATGAATTTATAGCTCAACATTTTATAATACAATTTGGCAGCTAGAAAGTCGGAAGACTTGTCTACTTGATTCGGGCAAAGTTCCACCAAATCAAACCCTACGACATTTTTTTCCTTGAATACCAATTTTAAGAAATCCAACGTTTCATAGTAGAACAACCCACCTGGTTCCGGAGTCCCCGTAGAGGGCATAATGGATGGGTCTAAGGCATCTAGGTCAAAGGTGACAAATACATTGTCGGACATTAGGTCGATGACCTTGTCCGGCCAATATTCATCATTGACCATATCATGCGCAAAGAATGTCTTTTCTTCGTCCATAAATGTTTTTTCTATGGCATCCATGCTCCTTATACCGACCTGTATAAGATTTGTGGTTTGGCTCGCCTCATGAACAGCACAGGCATGGCTATATTTTGTACCGTCATAGGATTTCCTAAGATCGGCATGGGCATCAATGTGTAGCACCGTCAGGTTGTCGAAGCACTCGCTAAAAGCCCTGATGGTTCCTATGGAAATAGAATGTTCCCCACCGACCACTGTAACGAACTTATTTCGCTTTATATAGTCTTTGGTAGTTTTGTGTACAGAATTGACCATTGCTTCCGGAGAGCTGTTTTCCTCAATCGCGGAAGCCAAATAGACACCCTGTCGGTATACTTCACTATCCGTTTCAATATCATAAAGCTCCATGTTTTCGGAGGCTTTCAAGAAAGCTTGAGGGCCTTTGTCCGCTCCTTTGCCCCAAGTGCTAGTACCATCATAGGGCACAGGGATCAATACTATCTTTGCCGTTTCCAATTGTGCAAATTCGGCTTCTATGCCCGCATAATTGTTGTTTGTGCTCATTCTAATAAACTTAGGTTAATATTATAATTATCGATTGTTTAAACTATTTAGTAAAACCTGGAAAACTCAGCTGACAGTTGGGCAAGGAATGACGGGGTAAATAGAAAAGACTTTCTTTTAGAAATTCTCAGTGATATCACTCCCTATCGTTCAAAGCCTACCGTCTGCTGTCTGATTTATACATTCTTTTTATTGCTCTTTTATTATGGCAACCTACCATTTAGCGGTTACTCGAATATTTGGAGACCAAAGTGATTTTCTTCGTTTTTTAAAGTTCCCGACTACAATTAGACATGGGGAATGGAGCTCTTGGCCTTTTTTACTCTGTTGACCTTTTCTTCGGATGCAATTTTATAACCTAAAATTTTAAGCAAATCTTCCGCTGTCTGTTCTTCACTGAACAATTTAGTGGTTATATTCCCTTCTTTGTCCTTATCGATCAATATTTGTTTGGGTTGGGGGATCAGGCAATGCTGCAATCCTCCAAATCCACCAATAGATTCCTGGTAGGCACCAGTATTAAAAAAGCCAATATACAAGGGTTTTTCCTTCTTGTATTTGGGCAGGTATATGGCGTTCATGTTCTGCTCACTGTTGTAATAATCGTCACTATCGCAAGTAAGGCCGCCCAGTAGCACCCTTTCATATTCGTCTTCCCACCTATTGATCGGCAACATAATAAACCTTTTGTTGATGGCCCAAGTGTCCGGTAGAGTGGTAATAAAGGAGGAATCGATCATATTCCATTTTTCCCTATCGTTTTGTTGTTTTTGGTACAACACCTCATAAATAGCTCCCCCGCTTTCCCCAACGGTAAAACTACCAAATTCCGTAAAAATATGGGGAACAGGTACTTCGGCTTCACTGCAGGTAATATTGATCTGGTTGATAATCTCGTCTACCATATATTGGTAATCATATTCAAAAGCCAACGAGTTTTTAATCGGAAATCCACCACCAATATTTAAACTGTCCAATGAAGGGCAAATTTTCTTTAGCCGTACATAAACTTTTAAGCACTTTACCAATTCGTTCCAATAATAGGCATTGTCCCGTATCCCGGTATTGATGAAAAAATGGAGCATTTTTAATTCCACCTTGTCATTGTTCTTTATTTGATCTTCATAAAACGGCACAATGTTCTTGTATCCTATACCCAACCGAGAGGTATAAAATTCGAATTTTGGCTCTTCTTCCGAAGCTATTCGGATACCTACCTTGTAATCTCCTTCAATTGCATTGGAAAGGAGCGATATTTCCTCATAATTATCAATAATAGGAATGCAATTTTGATGACCTTCGTTAATAAGGCGCGCAATGTTATCTATGTACTGATCGCGCTTAAAGCCGTTGCAAAGCACATAGGTGTCGTCCTTAATCTTTCCTGATTTTTTTAGTTTTTCAACAATATTGATATCAAAGGCCGAGGAGGTTTCAATATGGATATCGTTTTCTAGCGCCCTGTTGAGCACCGCCTCAAAATGAGAGCTTTTGGTACAGTAGCAATAATGATAATCGCCCTTATAGGCGTGTTTGTCCATGGACTTCTTAAACCAACTTTTGGCTTTGTGTATGTTTTCGGAAATCTTTGGCAAGTAGGTGAACTTAAGTGGACTTCCGTATTCTTCGATGACCTTCATAAGGTCTATACCATGAAAAAGTAGGTTCTCACCATCCAAGGTAAATTCTTCTTGGGGAAAATAATAGGTTTGATCGATTAGATCTACATATTTTATGTTCATTAAAATAATTTTTAAAAAAGGAAACAGATTATGGGTGCCTTCTAAAGCTCTCGTTAGCCATTAAAGAAATGCGGTCTACTATGGTCTGCAAAATGCAGGAACAAATGAAAACAAAATATTTGAAAAAACAAGGATGATAACAGAAATATTGGATAAAATTGGCATACCCTTGGGTATTATCTGTACGGCTCCATAAACATATTGTAAATAATTGATTTGTAAAGGTTTAATTTATATTTTTACTATTAAAACTAGACGATATGTTAAATTATAAGACCATACAGTTGACATGGATGCTACTTTTTATTGCATCGATCCATGGAATCAAGGCACAATTGTCACCAAATGTTTATCAATCCGTAGATAAAGGAGGAAATAACCCCGTAGTTTATCAATTGACGATAGATGACGTATACGCGATTCTTTCCGTATATAAAACTTCCCCTCCGGAATTTGTTAAGACCCTGGGTGGATATTATAACATTAAGAACGGGGCTCTCGTAATACAATTGGAGTTCAACACCAATTTTGCAAGTGATTCGCGGACACAGTTAAATATTCCTTTTTCTAAAAAGAAAAATGGGCTACAGCTTAGCCTGGATGGTAAAAAAGCCTTTAAAGCAGTCCCAAAAGTGAAGCAGGATCTGGATGGAAAATGGCTATTTGCCTCTAGAATTGCCGATTCGGACAAGAGTAAAAGAGATTCTACCAACCCAAGGAAGACGTTAAAATTTCTTTTGGATGGCCACTTTCAATGGATAGCCTACAATACGGAGACCTACGAATTTTTTGGTACAGGCGGAGGTACGTTTACCGCCAAGGATGGCCGATATGAGGAAACTATTGAATTCTTTTCCAAGGACAACTCCAGAGTGGGCCAAAAATTAGGATTTACTTACGAGCTGCGCGGTAACGACTGGTACCAAACTGGCAAGAGTAGTAAAGGAGATCCTTTGGGTGAGATCTGGACAAGGAGGCAATAGCCTTGGTTATACTCCTCCAATTAGAAACCCGAGTTTTTCTGCCATAAATTTTAATACTCTAAGACCGTAAGCACTGGATAGTGATCTGAAGGTAGCCGTGCTTCATTTTCAAAGAGTGAGATATCCTTGGGAAAGGTACCAGAGTTTTCTAATTTTCTCAGGTCCTTCATGTCCGTTTGATAAGTGTCCGTCAGAACCCCATGTTTGATAACCTTAAAATCCTTGGTTATAAAAATATGGTCTATCCGGCTTTCGGAACGGGAATTAACCTTAAAACGATTAAAAGTACCATCGGCACCATAGCGCAGTCCGGCAGTATCGTACGCATCTGCCAGTTTATTCGAATTTTCAAGAACATTGTAGCTGGGACTATGCTGGTCTACGTTAAAATCACCAGTAACTATGGTAGGCGCTGCGCCGGTAATCCCGTTGATCTTGTTCAGTATAAGTTTGGCACTTTCCTTACGTGCTATTGTTCCGATATGATCAAAATGGGTATTAAAAAAGAAGAATACCAGTCCAGAACTTTTTTCCTTGAACTTGCCCCAGGAACAGATACGGGGCAATACGGCATCCCAGCCCTTATTTGGTTTTGTAGTATCTTCGGACAGCCAGAAATTTCCTTGGTCCAACAACTCAAAAAGATCCTTTTTATAAAAAATAGCGGAGTATTCCCCGGCTTCCTTGCCATCGTCACGGCCTACTCCAATATATACATAACCGGGCATTTCCTCCCCAAGATAATCCAATTGATGTTTTAAGCCTTCCTGGGTTCCAAAAATATCGAAGTCATGGAAGCGTATCAGTTTTGCTACCGTGCTTTTTCGGTATTGCCAGTTGTTTAGGGAATCCTG
>CAJDXC010000030.1_pt1 | contig 15747 bp, 8 predicted proteins | sample 7391681 | NCBI WGS metagenome assembly CAJDXC01 (sample SAMEA7055742, study PRJEB34461) | soil metagenome | biome: terrestrial ecosystem; feature: Peninsula; material: soil | place: Antarctica | collected 2016 | reverse complement strand
ACGTCTTGTAGATAGAGCTGCACAACTTCCTCTCCGTCGTAATCCCCTGTATTTTTAAGGGTAACACTGGCGGTAATCGATTCGTTGGGACTAATTTCTTTTTTGTCCAACGCTAGATTAGAATATTCAAACTTGGTATAGCTCAACCCATATCCAAAGGGTAGGAGGGGAGTATTTGGCGCATCTAAGTAATTGGATTTGAACTTCTGGAATTCGTCTCCAGATGCCGGTCGCCCTGTAATTTTTTCGCTGTAATAAATTGGAATTTGTCCCACGTTTCGCGGCCAGGTGGCAGTGAGTTTACCGGATGGGTTATAATCGCCGAACAGTACGTCGGCAACGGCATTGCCCGCTTCCACGCCCGGAAACCAAACTTGAAGAATGCTTACCGGAAGGCCAAATTCCTCAGGAATGGTCAACGGCCGGCCGCTCATAAGCACAAGGACCACTGGTTTTCCGGTGTCCACTAGGGCACGGATTAATTTTTTCTGGTTTTCCGGAATGGAAATATCGGTGCGACTGGCGGCTTCTCCAGTCATTTCACTGGCCTCGCCCACCACGGCAACGACCACATCGGATTGTTTGGCCACTCTGATGGCTTCTTGCAGCATCGCTTCGGGGGAACGTTTATCGATTTCTACTCGAGTCCCGAACACATTTACATTTTTGGCCATGACGGTATCGTTGGTAATATTGGCACCCTTTGCATAAGTGATGACGGCATTGGGAGCCACATTTTTAAACCCGTCCAAAATGGGAACGGACAATTGTGGATCGCCCGTAGGTGCCCAAGTGCCCAACATATTGTTCTTGTTGTTTGCCAGAGGACCAATAAGGGCAATTTTGACTGTTTTTTTCAAGGGCAGTATGTCGTTGTGGTTTTTGAGTAGGACAAAGGAATGTGCTGCAATCTCCCGTGCGGCCTTTCTATGCGATCAAGCGACACGCTTTGGTGATAGCCTCTTCGCTGACCAAGCCTTCGTCAACTGACTTTTTCAAGGTGGTCAAGAAACCCTCACCCACCATATCCATATCTAACCCAGCGTTCAAGGCAAGGACCGAAACCTGTTGTAGGTCCCCCAGCCCATGGGCTATCATTTCGTTTAACGAGGTGTAATCGGAAACCACAAACCCTTTAAAGCCCCAACGATCTCGGAGCACATCCGCAATCAGCCATTTGTTGCCCGTAGCGGGAATTCCGTCCACATCGTTGAAGGAAGTCATCACACTGGCCACCCCAGCATCCACAGCGGCCTTGTAAGGTGGAAAATATTGGTTGAACATCTTAACATGGTCCATGCTTACACTGTTGTAGTCCCTGCCGGCTTCGGAAGCTCCATATAGTGCAAAGTGTTTTACACAGGCTAACATAGTCGTAGAGCCAGTCAGGTCGTTACCCTGATAGCCTTTGATCATGGCCCGAGCCACGGCCGAACCCAAGAATGGATCTTCTCCTGAACCCTCGGCAATCCTGCCCCATCGGGGGTCGCGGGAAATATCTACCATAGGTGAAAAATTCCAGTTGATACCATCTGCAGTTGCTTCAGTGGCAGCGATTCGGGCAACCTTTTCCAGTAATTCCATATCCCAACTACTTGAAAGTCCTAAGGGAATGGGGAAGGTGGTCTTATAGCCATGAATGATATCCGACCCAATGAGCAGGGGTATTTTTAAGCGGGAGTTTTTTAGGGCGATTTCCTGTGCTTGCCTTACTTTATCAGGACCTGCTACTCCAAAAAGACCTCCAACCTGACCAGCTTTTATTTTTTCCTCTACATTTTTACTAACTACAGATCCCGTTGCTACCCCACCTCCTGGGGTCAACAGGTTAAGTTGACCTATTTTTTCCTCGAGGGTCATTTTTTTCAAGAGTGATTCCACCTCGGGGATGGTACTCTGCGCCTGTATCTGGACCGAAAGAAGACAAATAAGAAGTGAAACGATAATCTGAAAGTATTTTGTATGTTTCATTTTATGTGTTTTTGAATCGGTTTGATTGTGCCCTTTGCAAGGATGCAAGAATCCCACAGATTTTACATACCTGATTGTTCTATTTTTCAGAAGTAAACCCCAATTTCACCAATCCCATTTTTACATCCTCGTTTTGCATGAACAAATTCCAAAGTAGTTGGGTCCTGTAATTTTCAATCATAATGAGCTCCGGACCTTGGTCGATGGCCAGATACGCCTTGGCTACCCAAAAGTTATACTGTGGGCTAAAGGCGTCATAAAACCCTGCCGGTCCCAATAATTTATTCTTATGACTATAAAAATAGTGCATCGCTTTTAAGGATTCCTCGGGTGTATAGGGGATAGAGCTAATGGCAGCCGTAGGGGAAATCACCCCAGTATCATTACCCGGTTTATGGGCCGTATATCCCATGCTGCCATCAGTGTTTCTGGTATAACTGGCCGTTAATCCCCAACAATTCTCCCCATAATCCTTGTATCTTTTTGGGTTTTCCACGCAATATTGATAATCGATCTTTACCTGGTTTTCGTTTACCTCCCAATAATTCACGTATTGATCCTTAAGTCCACGGGGATCCAATCCTAGGTAGGAGTAATGCGCCCAAAATAGGGGCCCTCCATATTCTTCGGAGCCTGCATGCTTTACATAGAGTGGCAGGCCATATTTGGTATTGTTAGATTTAGTGCCTCCGTTGGATGCCCACCCGCTGGTATATACTTCTTTGGTTATGGAATGATCTGGAGAGGACGCTGCCAAAATATAGGTGATCAATGTTTCATTATAACCTTTAAGTTGCAGATTGATGGCAAAATCATAATTGGGGCTCCAATGCCAATATAATACGTCTTGACCTTGGGTGTACCAGTCCCATTCCACCCCTTTCCATAATACGTCCGCCTTATTTGCCAACGCTTTTTCATCATCATTGCCTTCCTTAAAATATTCTTTAATACAGATTAGCCCTTCGGCCAAAAAAGCGGTTTCTACCAAATCGCCCCCATTATCCTTAGTGCTAAAAGGGATAACGTTTCCGTTGGAACCGTTCATCCAATGGGGCCATGCCCCGTGAAAGCGGTCCGCCTGATCCAAAAAACCAAGGATCTTCGTTAATCTTGCTAAGCCTTCGGCCCTTGTAACAAATCCTCTATTGATCCCTACCAAAATTCCCATCAAACCAAAACCAGTGCCTCCGGTGGTCACCGTATTGGCATCATTGGAAGGGTCTTCGGGATGATATCTTTCCTTAGCGGCGCCTGAAGTATTATGGGCAAAATCCCAAAAATATTTAAATGTCTCTTTTTGGGTAAGGTCTAGCAGTTCTTCATCGCTTATTTTAGGATCTACTACAGTTACCGTATCCTTGGGCTGTTCCGGTAATTGGGATCCACCAATAGGGCCGTTTCCGTTGTCATTGGAGGAACAGGATGCCAAGAAATAAAATACGAAAAGAAAGTAAGCGATTTTGTTCATTGGTACTTTATAGGATTCAGTTTTTAACTTCCAAGTCGCCCCTCGAGTAGGGGTGAGTACACTAAGATTGATTATCTAGTTTTAAAAATTTGTTGTAATACCCTATTCATTTTGGAGCAAAGGACTTCTAAACCCCAATTTCTCGAGTCCGTTTTGAACATCTCCGTTCGCCATAAACAGTTTCCAAAGCAGACCACTTCTATAGTTTTCTATCATTACCGAAATCGGCCCTTGGTCTATCGCCAAGTATCTTGGCACATACCAATTATACTGCAAGCTAAAAGCATCATAAGGACCATATTTTCCGATTAGACTATCCTGTTCCTGATACATAAAGCGCAAAAAGTCCATGCTATGTTCCGGGGTATAAGGCATGGAAGACAGTGCCGCAGTAGGGGATATGACTCCAAGGTCGTTACCTGGACGGTGTACGTCATATCCTTTTATGGAGTAACTCGAAGTCAATCCCCAGCAGTCATTACCATAGCCTTTATAATCGTGTGGATTGTCCACTGCGTAACGATATTGGATCAAGGCGTGATTGACGTTCAATTTCCAATAATCCGCATATTGATCGGACAACCCTTTGGGATCCAGTCCCAAGTACGAATAATGTGCCCAAAACATGGGGCCCACCGCGGCTTTGTCGCCTTCGTAATGGTCCAATATGGTCCTCAGCCCATAATACGTTGTATCTTTAGTAATGGCACCATCCCTTGCCCATCCTTTTTCGTAAACCTCCTTGGAAATGGGGTGCGTGGGCGATGCTGCCGCAAGAACGTACATCACCAAACATTCATTATAGCCACCTACGGGAAAGTTCATCTCCCATCCATAATCTGGGGACCAGTGCCAATACAATACATCCTTACCTTGGGTATACCAATCCCATTCCACTTCTTCCCAAAGCTGTTGGATATTATCTACTAACCTTTGTTCCCTTTCGTCCCCGTTCTTAAAATACTCCTTTACAGTTAGTAGGCCCTGTATTAAAAAGGCGGTCTCCGCTAAATCACCTCCATCATCTTTTTTGCTAAATGGTGCCACCTTGACGTTGGGCAGTAGCCAGTGGGGCCAGGCTCCGTGAAACCTATCCGCCTTCGCAAGAAAGTCAACCGCTAGTTCGTACCGTTCAAGAGCCTGTTGGCGAGTAATGAACCCCCTTTCTACTCCGACCAAGATGGCCATAAGTCCAAAACCAGATCCTCCGGTAGTAATTATATCCTTGTCATGGACCGGATATAAGTTATCCATATGGATACGTTCCCTGGCAAGACCTGATACGGGTTCTGCCCCTTCCCAGAAATAATCAAAGGTTTGGTATTGGACTGTGTCCAGCAATTGCTGGTCGGTAAGCTCCATCCAAGCATTCCCGAGATCTTTCGCCTGTTCTTTTTTAGTAGAATGGCCACTGCATCCAACTAACAAAGTTGCAATGGCCATTTTTACTACAATTAACCTCATACTAATGAAGATAAAAATTAGACTAACTTAAAACCAACTAACTGTAATTTCTTATTCCCATTGTATGTCATCTATATAATACGTATCAGCCGTGGTGCCATCAGTTTCACCTCCATTGAAAAAGAATACGATGCTTTGGTGGTTTTCCGTGGCTTGTGCACCAAAATCTATGGTATATTCCGCCCAAGCATTTATTGTATCTATATCGATAAATATTTCAGCGGGAGTCGAGGTTCCTCCTTCCAGTTTTACCAAGAGGGGAACCGCTTTGATGGACCAGACTTTGATTTTTAACTTGTTTTTTGTGGTAAGGTCAATAGGACTTCCCAGAGCGAAGACCAGAGCATCATATGGCTCGGTACCATTATCCGTGACCTCAAGTACTTTAAGACTTGTATTTATACCACTAGCATCGGGATTGTCTATGATGGATGTGTCTATGCAACAGGTTATTGCATAGTTCTGCTGGCATTCAAAATCGTCAACAATACTTAGATCTGGCTCTACACCTGCGCAGGGGTCGAAGGAAGCAAAGCGTATATCATCGATATAGTAAGTATCGGTGGGCGTACCGTCATCTGCACCACCATTGAAGAAGAATACCACCTTGGTTTGATTTTCTGTGGCCTGGTCACTAAAATCAAAGGTATATTCCTTCCATTCTCCAACAGTATCTATTGCTCCCCATACTTCTTTTGCAGGAGATGTGCCTCCTTCCAATTTGACCAATAGAGGAACTTCTTTATCGGACCACACCTTAATATGCAAATAGTTGTTGGACGATAAATCTATTGCTCCACCATAGTCAAATATCAAGGCATCCCAAGGTTCAGTGCCATTATCGATTACTTCAAGTACATGATCGCTATCGTTAACAACCGAAGTATCAGGATTTTCTACAATGATATTGGTCACAAAACCAGGTATGGTAGAATTTTGTTGACAATCAAAATCATTAATGACCGAGGCATCCTTCACTACGCCATCACAGGGGTCGGACAGTTCTGTGAACCTTAGGTCGTCAATATAATATACATCGGTGCCATCGGTATCCACTCCCGCATTGATAAACAGTACGATTTTGGTAAAATTATCATTGGCCACACTGCTAAAATCATAAGAATACTCAACCCATTCCCCGGTTACCAAAATATTGGCATCCACTTCTATGGGATTGGATGTGCCCCCTTCAAGTTTAGCTTTTAAAATCCCAGTAACGGGTGCTAACACCTTTATTTTGAAGTTGTTGTAATTGGTAAGATCGATGGGTGCTCCGTAATCTATGATGATGGCATCCCAGGCACCGGTCTCGTCCACGTATTTGCCCGCAAACTTACTGCTATCTAAATCCGATTTCGCGGGATTTGCTGCTATTTCTACCTCCGGAACGGCAATGTTCTGTTGGCAATCGAAGTCATTGATGATGGTTGGATCCGCTGTAACGCCCACACAGGGGTCTTGGGCTATCGTATATTCCAGGTCGTCAATATAATACATATCGGTTCCTTGAGTGTCCACCCCGGCATTAAAGAAAAGTACGAGGTCCGTGTGGTCCTGATTGAACTGGTCGCTGAAATCAAAGGTGTATTCCACCCATTGACCCGTGGTAGTTATATTGGTGCCGATCTCAACTGGCGCGGAAGTGCCCCCTTCCAATTTCGCTATAAAAGGACCAGCAAGAGGTGCCCAAATTTTTATAGTGAAAACGTTGTAGGTCGAGAGATCGATGGGAATGTCATTAGCAATGATCAATGCGTCCCAAGGCGCCGACGGATCGGTGTATTCCCCGACAAACCTACTGATGTTAACACCCGCCTCATCTGGGTTTAATACCGCTTCCACATTAGGCAATACCCGATTGGCCTGACATTCAAAATCGGAAATGATATTGGGATCCACGGCTACATCGGTCTGATTGCAGGGTATAGATTCAATAAAAGGAAAATATTGTTCTTCTTCCTTACAGGAAAATAGAATTGTAAATAGGAACAATAATATAAATTTTGAGGAAAATCTAATTTTTTTCATAGCTCAGTACGTTTTGATTGCAATTGAATTTCTTTTACCATTATGGGTCTTTTGTTTCTATTTATTATTTCCTGTAACTGAAAATGAGGGCTTGTGAAATTTAACTTTTTTTAGTCTGGTCACTATTTAGGGACAGGACATGAACAAATTCCAAAGTAATCCTGTCCACTATATCATAAAGAGTTTTAAATTTTAAATACGTTTGCCGGATTAGGACAAAAATATCAATATCCGGGATTTTGTGTCAGTTGTCCCTTACTCAGATCAATTTGGGCCTGTGGTATCGGGTACAGTTCATTTTTACCGTCTACGAATGCCTTGCCATTGGCGCGCATTACCTCCCCCGCCCTTCCCTGGCGTATCAGATCGAACCAACGATCATGCTCAAAGGCCAGTTCAAATCTGCGTTCCTTCCAAACCGCCATTTGGTCTACAATGGGTGCATCGCCCAATCCTGCCCTATGTCTTACGGCGTTAAGCGGAGTTGCGGCATCACCGCCTACTTGAAGGGCCGCTTCGGCGTTCAACAACAGCACCTCGCCATATCTTAGGATCCGAATGTTCTTATTGGTTTCCCAATCGTCGCCATTAAAAGTCTCATTGGTTTTACTTACATAAGCTTTTTGATTATACATAGGATTAGCGACGGTCTCTGGAACATAAAGTCCATCCCATAGGGTCTCGCCCCTAAATATAATAGTGGCATCGCGACGAACATCGCCCGGCTCATAACCATTGGCAAGATCTTCGGAAGGCGTATTGAAACCCCAACCCCATCCGCCGGCACCGCGGGCACCTTGGGTTACAAAATACCCCTGGACCCCTTTGTTGGGGGACTCTCCCCGAGCTTGGATCTCAAAGATAGATTCGGAGTTGTTCTCGCCGATTTCCCTCCAAATATCCTCATAATTGGGCGTAAGAACATAACCCATTCCCATAACCTGATTAGTAAGATCATATACCTGTTGCCAGTTGCCTTGGTACATGTTCACTTTGGCCAAAAGTGTCAAGGCTGCCCCTTTGGTGGCCCTACCAATATCGGAACCACTATAGGAAGCAGGAAGCTTTTGCGAAGCATCGTTGAGGTCGGCCATGATGAAATCATAGACCTCCTGTTCGGTCGACCTGGTATTTGCCGCATTAATATCATCTTGGTTTTGGATATCCGGCACTCCCTTTATCAAAGGTACACCCCCGTACATTCTTACCAGTCTAAAATAAAAAAGGGCCCTTAGAAATTCGCTTTCGCCTACAAGCCTATCCCTTAGTCCGGCATCAATGTCCAAATCAGGTAGATAGGCCAACGCCTGGTTTGCCCTTGCAATTCCCTGATAGTTGGCTTCCCAAATCTCGTTTAAAGATATGGTGTTAGACGTATAGGTAAGTGCGTCAAGTAGGTTTTTATCCGTTCCCGTATCGGTAGGGTCACTGCCCTTATCGGCATCATCAGAAGTAATGCTGGTTACCCCGTTCCAAGAAAAGGAACTCATGTTAAAATCCAATAATTTATTGTAAATGGCATTGACCAATTCGGTAGATGCTGTTGGACTTGAAAGTGCTTGATCTGGCGTTGCGACCGAAGGGGCGACTTCCAAAAATTCATTGTCGCTACAAGCTTGGAACCCAAATAGCAACAAAGCTCCGGCAAGGAGAGTACTTATATATTTTTTCATAACAGTATTTTTAAAAATTAACATTAATTCCAAAAAGATATGATTTTACGGATGGGTAAACGCCCAGTTCAATCCCTGAATTTCCCAGTGGGTTCCCATCGCCAGGAAGTTCTGGTGTATATCCTGTAAAACGCTTAAAGATCAATGGATTTTGCGCCATTGCATATAGCCTAATTTTTTCTATTCCTGAAATGACTTTGGGCAAGGTATATCCCAAAGCAATATTGTTTATCCTAAAAAAGTCGCCGTTCTCTAAAAAATAAGTCGAGGATAACGGCACGTCGTTCAAGGCCTTGGGACTAGGATTCTGGCTTGAAGGATTGGAGACTGAAAAAATATTATTGGCCACACGTTGCTCCACATTTTCACCCCCAAAACGTTGTGCCTTCTTGCCGTTATACACTTTGCTACCCTCTGTGCCATAACCGTCTATGTTAAAGTCCCATCGTCTATATTCAAAGCCCATGTTTACCCCAAAATAGCTATTTGGTTGAATGGATCCAAAAAATTGGCGATCATTATTATCGATAACCCCATCATTATTTATGTCGTTATATACGAAGTCGCCCCTTTCGTCAAAACCCAAAACCTCCAAGATAAAGAAGCTTCCCAAAGGTTGCCCTTCGCGCAATAATTTAGTAACCTGGCCATTTCCCATGTCTCCCCCAGTCTGCTCAAAGGCAAACGGGTTTGTTATTTTTTCGAGTTTGTTGTTGTTCGAGGTAAAATTGCCACCTATATGATAGGTAAAATCTTCTCCAATTTTATCTTTCCAGTCCAAGGCAATTTCCAAACCCTTGTTTCTGACCTTACCAGCATGGGTCAAGGTGACTCCACTGGCACCAAAGGCATCTGGCAGGCTTATGGGCAAAATGGCATTTTTGTTCAACCGGTCGTAATAGTCTACTTCCCCCGAGAGTCGGTTGTCCAACAGCGCAAATTCTAGCCCAAGATCGTATTCCTCGGTAACTTCCCAACTTACATTTGGGTCTATGATAGCCGTTATGGTGGATCCGGGCTCCAAAACTTGACCAGGCCCGAAGACGGCTCCCAGATTGGAGTCGAACGTTACCACGTTCAGCGGAATGTTCTGATTTCCCAATTGGCCCCAACTTCCCCTAAGTTTCAAAAGATTGACTGTTTTTGAGCTTTCCAAGAAGTTTTCGTTAGATATTACCCATCCGAGACCGACGGAGGGGAAGTTGCCCCATTTTTCATTGTTGTTCGCAAAAACGCTTGAACCGTCCCTTCGGATAGTCGCGGTCAATAGATATTTGTGTAAATAGTCATAGTTCAGCCTTGCAAAATAAGAACGTAGCCTCCCTTTATTGGATAATTGGGTACCATCGTTATTTATAACCTCAGAACCCACATCTCCATTTTGCAACGAAAACAGATCGGAGTCGTCCGGAACATTGTTTCTTCTTATTTTAATGGCATCGGATTGTTGCTCCTCGGTAGTAGTTCCTACGACAAGTTTTACGTCGTGCTTCTCATCGAAATTCTTATCAAAGGTCACAAAGGCATCGAATACCCAATGGTAATAATCGTTTTTTGCGACCTCAAAAGTGGTAAAGGGTTCTTGGGCAGAAAAATCCGTGGCCTGTCTATTGGGGTCTCCTGCAAGAAAGGATGCCAATTGGTCCGTGAAATTATAGGATTTGCCATACCCGCTTTCTATGCTGAAACGCGAATCGGCCTTTATATAATCGGTTATGGCATATTGTACGCCAAGATTGCCCTGCAACACTAGGTTTTTTTGCTTTTCATTGTTCAGTGCCAATGCCGCCACCGGATTGCCAACGTTATTGAATTGGGCTCCCGTATCGTCAAAAGGTACGCCCCAGCGGCCAATATAAGCGCCATCGGTATAGCTCACCGGAACAATGGGTGCTTGTTTATAGGCGGTGGTAAAAGCACCTTGGGGTTTAGGGATCGCACGATTTAAGGATAAGGAAATATTGTTATCGAACTTTAATTTTGGAGAAATGGTATAGGTGGTATTACTTCTAAGGGTTACCCTCCGATAATCGTTACCAAGTAGAATTCCCTCTTCGTCATAATAATTGGAACTAAAAAAAGATTTGACGGTTTCATTGCCCCCGCTGATAGACAAATTATAGTTGGCAACCGAACCCGTTCTGGTAATTTCATCGAACCAGTTGGTATTGTAGGTCGGGTTAGCGGGGAAACGTCCATATCCAAAGGCCAAGTTGGAGAAGTTGGAATAGGAAACACCATCTGCCATTCTTACCTTGCTCAATACATCTCTAAAACCGTAATAGGAAGAAAAATCGATTTTTGTCTTCCCGATTTTCCCCGTTTTGGTCGTGATTATAATAACTCCATTGGCACCTCTGGTGCCGTAGATAGCCAAAGAGGAAGCATCCTTCAAGATGTCCATGGACATAATGTCGTCACTGCTGATATTGTCAATTCTATCAGTTATCGTGCCGTCCACAACATAAATGGGGTCTCTCCCGGACAAAACGGTCCCCGTTCCTCTGATTCGCACTATTGGCGAACTACCTGGAGCACCGGAGGCTATAATTTGTACTCCTGACGCCTTACCCTGTAAAGACTGTGTTGGGGTAAGGGCAGGTTGTTTCAACAGTTCTTCCGAATTGATTCTGGTAATTGAACCCGTTACATCCATCTTTCGGGTGGTACCATAGCCCACGACGACCACTTCGGACAATGCCTGAGCATCTTCGATCAGAGTTACATTGATTGCCGATTGTCCGTTAACCGGAATCTCCTGGGTTGTAAACCCGAGGTAACTAATTACCAGGGTGGAGTTGGATGGGATATTATCCAAGATGAAATTCCCATCAAAATCTGTCTGGGTCCCCGTTGTCGTTCCCTTGACCACAACGCTTGCACCGGGTAACGGCCCCATGGAATCAGAAATAGTTCCTGTAACCGTAACCTCCTGTCCATAAACTGTAAACTGGAACAATAAAAATAAAATTAACAGTAATGAGTGTTTGATTTTCATAATTAGACAATAATTGAGTTAGATTACTGCTAAATTAATAAATACAATACACCAAATTAGATCGATGCAGTACATTACTTCTACATCATGTTAATTTACCTGTGGGAATCCTTGACCTATACAGTATATGCAGTAGTGTAAATCTTTAATTAATGTTAAATTTTAACACTGTGATGTAGGAATGATGAGTTGCGTTTTGCACAAATTCTACATAAATCTGTTAAAAAAGTACAGCTTGAAGTTATTGGATCTACTTGAATTTAATCAAGAAATTGGATATGTTCTCGGAATTATCGAGTTTCAATTTTTTTCGAAGTCTGTACCTATGTATCTCAACACCCCTGGTAGTGATAGCCATCAAAGGGGCAATATCTTTGGAAGAAAGGTTCATTTTTAGATAGGCAGAAAGCTTTAAGTCTTTCGGAGTCAAATCGGGAAAGGTTTTCAGAAGTGTTTCAAAAAAATCCTCATGTAGTTCCTTGAAATTGACTTCAAAACGCTTCCAGTCTTCCTGATCATTTATAGAGTTATCGAGTTTTTTAATAAAAGTCCTATATCGTTGTTGGTTGGCAAACTTATCTTTATTGACCAGCAACATGTTCTTGATATCTAGGATAACCTCATTTTTCTTGGCAATGTTCAAGGTGATATTTGCTAATTCCTTTTGTTTAATTTTAACTTCTTTGGCCAGTTTTTCCTTTTCCATAAGTGATATGCGTTTGGCCTGTTCTCGTTGGAATTTTTCTTTAAAGATGCTGTGCTTACGTTCCAATTTTTTCCGATTGTAACCTCTTATTAAAAACACGACAAGTACGAGGGCCAAAAAGTATCCGAATTTACTTGCCTTTGATAAATACCAAGGTGGTAGTATTTCGAAATCTACAATTTTGGGCTGTGATTTCTTATTGTCCATGCCGACAGTAGACACTATTAACCTATAATCTCCGTAGGGAAGGTTTTGAAAATTCAACAAACCATCGTCATGGTAAAGTGTTTGCTCCCTGGTACCTTGCAGGTTATAAAAGTACCGGGGTTGCATTAAACTTGGAGACGCAAAGTTTATAGTGAGGTTCTGCGATTTTTTGTAGGGAATTTCTATGGTAGCCCCATTAATTGTGTATCTTACTTTTCCCGCTTTAAAGCTGGTGAATTCTGGAATTGGAGCAGTAAAATCATCCAATTGTCGCTTTAGTTTGGATATATTTATTTTTCCATAACCATCGCTCAATGTAAATAAGTAAATGGAATCATTGATTTTTACGACATTTTCGGCTTCTGGCACCACCCGTTCCTTTAGTTGGGTCCCAGCGACAATTAAGTGGTCCTTTTTAAGATCAGTATAAATAATTTCTTTAGTGCTATTATTGTCAATAAACCAAAAGTGTTCATCGTCATGGTAAATAAGATCTTTATGGATATAGGACTTAAATTGCTCAAACGAAGTTATTTTGCCTAATATGGGATCGTATTTGTACCATAGCCCTTCACTGTTAAATAGAATCTGGTTTTTAATATTATAGATTTTTACATCGTAATTATTGGGAATGATGTCCGATTTCAATTCATGGATATCTAAAACTTTATCAAAATCTTCGTTTATTTTTATCTGATAAAATCCTTTGTATGGGTGAGCGGCCCAAAGGGTGGTTGGGTTTTCAAAACAAATTTGCTTAACGGGAAAATCCAGACCTGAAACCCTGTCTACCCGCCAACCTCCACTTGGAGCTCTGCTGTATTTGGCCAAACCATTGTAAGTGCCTTGAATGAACGTAGATTTTTCCCCGGGAACTTTTAGAATTTGGTAGCCACCGGCAAAATTGGAAACTCTTTCCAAAACTCCGTTCTTAATTGTAAATGTGCCCGTATTGTGGCCACAGAACAGTTCTCCATCCAGAACCTCTGTATCCCATACGTGGCCCTGAGAACCTTCAACGAAATTAAGGGTGTTGTTCTGAAAATAATAGATGCCCGTATTGCTCCCTAAATACAAAGCTCCGTTTTGGATGGCCATATCATACACGGTTCCAAGAACCCCAGAGAAATCGGTATAGTATGTGATCGGAGCATTCAGTTGTATTCTGTCGATTCCATTATCCAGCCCAACCCAAAGCTGCTCCCGAAATTGGAGAAGGGTAAGGACCGTATTATTCTGTAACCCAGCCTCCCGGTTTAGGTTAATCAGGTTATTATCTGAGGGATTGAATAAATAAATACCGTTTTTGATGGTGCCAAAGGCGATTTTACCATTGGTCAAGTGAAGTATTTTGTTGAGTTGATATAATTTTAATTCAGGATTTACCGATCCGGACCAGGGTTCAAGCATGTTGTCTCGCAACAGAAAACAGCCATGGAGTTTAGTCCCAATGAGTAAGCCTTCCTCAATTGCAACCATATCGATTACAATTTTATCCTCCAATAATTCCAGACCTTCCTGAGGTATCAATTTATCACCGGACATATAAAAAAGACCCTTATCACCTGCCACCATTACCTTGCCATCAAATAATGACATAGCGCTAACTATCATTTTGGGGTCAATTACCTCGATCTGTCCTTTTTGGTACAGGTAAATCTTGGAGAATGATCGGAATAGGATCGCTTGGCCGTATGGCAAGATCTGCCAAAATTCTTCGCTGGTGAAGATATGACCCTTTATTAAATGAGTTAGTGAGGTATAGTCCAGTTGCCCCAGGTCATTCTTTTGCCAATATCCAAATTCTTCATAAGAGCCGGTATATATTTTGTCTCCGATTTGAGCGACCGATCGGATTATGGTTTTATTGGGCAACCTGTTTAATGTCCACTCTTCCCCATTGTATTGAAGCAGTCCCATGTTGTTGGCGGCATAAAGTTCCCCATCCTTGTTTGCTGATAGTCCCCAATTCTTGCCAGAGGCCTTATACTCAAAAATCTTGTAATTATGGATGGGAGGTAGCAGATTTTGCCCAAATGAAAATACTGGGAAAATGAATAAAAGTAGAAATTGCTTAATTGTGGATTTCATTTTCAATATTCCTTAACTGGCTTCCCGTAAAATTAAGTTTAAATTAGGTAATCAAATGGGCAAGAGAGAACGGTTTTGGATACCATACCTTTATGGCGTCGCGCCAACATGTAAAGGCAGATGCTACCACGTGCAGCACGTCAATTCCCTGTATAACCGCAACAAGAAGTGGGTCTAGGAGTATTATGGTGTGCTGGACAAGTATCTGCAGAGCTACCGGAACTGGTCCGTGTTCCTGTAAGAGGTAAAGAAATCCGAATACAAAATTCTTACTCGTCTGGTTTTTAGTATTTCTACGCACTGTATTTTACTATAGGGTGCACGGAACATCACTTATTGAGGTTCTTCCTTACTTAATTTCGTTATGGGGGTAAGCACTACTTTTCTGAACTCAACCTCTGCTCCTTCCGCCTGTAGGGCAATTTGCCCATTATTTGCTGTGGCATTATATCCGTAGTTCACCAAATCCCCGTTAAGCCAAACCTTAATATTATTCTTAAGACATTCTATGGTCATGTAATTCCACTCCCCTAGCGGATTTTCCGAATCGTCGGTTAGGTTTTTTATCCGCCGTAATTTTCCTTCGGTTACGCCCCAATCTTCTTTCGGACCTCTCCTTTTCTCCATATTGTCAGTAGATATATCTTCAACAATACACCAAAAATCGCCCGCATTCTCATGCATCATTTGAACCTCGATAGATTTAGGGAACATATCATAAAGTGCTCTTGGGGTAGAGGCAAACACCAAAACTCCGCAATTTCCTGGTTTTCCTGGAAAACGATATTCTACCTTTAGCCTAAAATCGGAATAGTTGGCGTCTGTAATCAGATGGCCCTGTGGCTCACCAAGACTTACCAATTGGTGATTCCGGACTATAAATGGAGTTTTTAAATTTGGGTCATGGTCCATTTCTGGTACATCTATATGCCAGCCCGTAAGGTCCTTTCCATTAAAAAGATTAATGGATTCCTGGGCATTGCAGAGTGACAATGAAATAAAAAATGAAAGACCAAGTACAAGACTTCTCATAAATTGGGATTAAAATGAATTGATTAAACTTCTTGAAGCTATCACATAAATATAACCTTTAATTTGAAAGAAACATAAACCTATAGTCATTACCTAGACCCTGTTC
>CAJDXC010000070.1_pt2 | contig 16163 bp, 13 predicted proteins | sample 7391681 | NCBI WGS metagenome assembly CAJDXC01 (sample SAMEA7055742, study PRJEB34461) | soil metagenome | biome: terrestrial ecosystem; feature: Peninsula; material: soil | place: Antarctica | collected 2016 | reverse complement strand
TAATTCTCGAACCTCACTTTTGCCAATCCTTTGGATGTTTGCTTATTGTCCAACAAATAAGAGGTCTTGAACCAAGTGTCTCGAAGTGAGGCCACATTCAATCCCATTTTTACTCGATTGTGCTTTATGGACAAGGTGCCTTCTTCCAATACTTCACCTATTTTAACGAAATCGATGTTGGCATCTTTCAAAACCTTTTCGACGGAGTCGTTTTTAGCTTGAAATACGATACCGGAGTTCTCGGCAAATAACAATTTGATGGTGTCTTCCTCTCCTAAACCAGATAAATCGAGCTTAGCTCCCAAATCGTTATCTGCAAAGCACATCTCTAATAAAGTTGTTATCAATCCTCCCGATGCAACATCATGTCCTGCAATGATTTGAGTATTATTAATTAAAGGTTGAATTGAATTAAAAACAGTCTTAAAGTATGCGGAGTCGTTGATAGTTGGAGCTTCCTTTCCGATAGCATTTCTAATCTGGGCAAAGGAAGATCCGCCCAGTTTGTAGTTGTCCTTGGATAGATTGATATAATAAATGGATCCTCCATCTCTTTGTAAAACGGGCTCCACTACTTCCGTAATATCATTACAATTTCCAGCGGCGGAAATGATGACCGTTCCCGGAGCAATGACTTCCCCATCTTTATATTTCTGTTTCATGGAAAGGGAATCCTTTCCTGTGGGTATGTTGATGCCAAGATCAATGGCAAAATCCGAGGCGGCTTGTACAGCTTCGTACAAGCGTGCATCTTCACCTTCGTTCTTACAGGGCCACATCCAATTGGCGGATAGGGAAATAGATTTTAATCCGTCCTTCATCGGGGCCCAAATAATATTCGTCAAGGCTTCCGCAATACTATTTTTACTGCCTGCAGCAGGATCGATAAGTCCAGAAATGGGGGAGTGGCCGATGGAAGTCGCGATACCTTCTTTTCCTTTATAATCCAGTGCCATGACCCCACAATTGTTCAAAGGTAATTGAAGAGGACCGGCACATTGTTGTTTTGCCACTCGGCCTCCTACGCAACGGTCTACCTTGTTGGTCAACCAATCCTTGCAAGCCACTGCCTCCAATTGCAATACCTGCTCCAAATAATCGTGAAAATGCTCCAATACATAGGAAGGATCTTCATACTTTCTGTTGATTTTGGTGTCGGTAAGGACCGTTTTGGGAGAACTGCCAAATATGTCTTCCAAATCCAAATCCATGGGCTTTTCACCCGTGGAACTGGATTGAAAGGTAAACTTATGGTCGCCCGTCACATCGCCTACCTCATACATAGGAGACCGCTCGCGGTCGGCAATCCGATGCAGAAGATCCACATCGCCCCGGCCAATTACAAGCCCCATACGCTCTTGGGATTCGTTCCCGATGATTTCCTTCGCGGATAGGGTAGGGTCGCCGATCGGTAGTTTGTCCAAATCTATTTTTCCTCCGGTTTCCTCAACCAATTCCGACAAACAGTTGAGATGCCCACCGGCCCCGTGATCGTGGATGGATACTATAGGGTTGTGGTCGCTTTCTACCATACCTCGGATGGCATTGGCAGCTCTTTTTTGCATTTCGGGATTGGAGCGTTGTACGGCGTTTAATGTAATGACGGAATTGAATGCTCCGGTATCGGCGCTGGAAACGGCCGCGCCTCCCATCCCGATACGGTAGTTGTCCCCACCGAGGATCACAATTTTATCCCCGGATTTCGGTTTATCCTTTAAGGCTTGATCCGCCTTTCCGTACCCGATACCTCCGGCTTGCATGATTACCTTGTCATAACCGAGCCTTCGATCTTTCGGTTCCTGAGCGTCCGCCTGAATAGCTCCGTTGGGCGGGGAGTCGAAGGGAGCCGAAGCCTCATCATGCTCAAAAGTCAGTACTGAACCGGCAATAAGGGGCTGTCCAAATTTGTTGCCAAAGTCCGACGCTCCATTGGAGGCTTTTATCAAAATATCTATCGGGGTCTGATAAAGCCATTTCCGCTCGGGCATTGCCTTTTCCCACTCCCGATTATTATTGGGACCATTCGCTTCCAATCGAGAATACGAAGTCATATAGACCGCCGTACCTGCTAACGGAAGCGATCCTTTTCCACCTGCCAATCGGTCGCGGATTTCACCACCGGAGCCCGTGGCCGCTCCATTAAAAGGCTCTACGGTAGTAGGGAAATTATGGGTTTCCGCCTTTAGGGAAATAACGGATTCAAATTCTTTTTCCGTGTAGAAATCGGGTTTATCGGCACTTTTTGGTGCAAACTGCACCACTTTTGGACCCTTAACAAAAGCTACGTTGTCCTTGTATGCGGATACTATGTCGTTCGGGTGTTCCTTTGAGGTTTTCTTGATTAATTTAAAAAGTGAAGAAGGCATTTCCTGACCGTCGATAACAAATGTCCCATTGAATATCTTATGCCGGCAATGTTCGGAATTTACCTGACTAAAACCAAAAACCTCGGAATCGGTTAGTTTTCTATTCAATTTTTCGGAGAGATTTTGAAGATATTCCACCTCATCATCGCTTAATGCCAACCCCTCTTGCTTGTTGTAAGCCGCAATATCCTCGATTTCTAAAATGGGTTCTGGAGTAATATCAACTTTAAAGACAGCTTGATCCAAACCTGTAAATTTCTGGGAAAGCATCGGATCAAAATCCATAAAATCTTGTGCAACCGCTTGGAACTCTTCGATTCTAATGATTCCTTTAATCCCCATATTTTGGGTAATCTCCGTGGCGTTGGTACTCCAAGGAGTAACCATTGCCGCCCTGGGACCAACAAAAAAGGCGTCGAGAGACGCCAGATTGATCTTGGATCGATTGCCAAACAACCAAACGAGTTTATCGGTGGCTTCTTCAGATAAGACGTTATGTGTCTGTACAGCAAAAACTTTACTTTTGATATCTCCAAAAAAGTGAATCATGAAATCCGTTTTGTTAGGATCTTTTTTTTGATATTGTTCAAAGAAGACCCTTGGTTTTAGAAGCCACAAATTTACGATATTATACTATATTTTCGGCATTCATTTCCAGTGAACTTTTGGGCACTTTGGAGAAAATGCTTTTGCTGCCTTTAGCATATACATGCGCACTAGTTCACTCTATCTAAGGCATAGGTTTTTTCTCTAGTAGGGCCATGTAAAAGCCATCAAATCCAGATTTGGAAACGTAAATTTTCTTTTCTTTGGCCAGGGAAAAGTCCTTCCCTTCTTCGGAAGAAAGGAATTTTTTTACCTGAATCGTGTTTTCTTGGGGCAGAATGGAACAAGTGGCGTATACCATCTTCCCTCCTGGCTTCACCATTTTACTGTAATCCCTTAAAATCTGCTGTTGCGTGATGTTTAGCTTGTCTAAAAAATCGGGCTGCAGTTTCCATTTGGTATCGGGATTTCTACGCAGAACTCCCAATCCGCTACAGGGAGCATCGATTAAGACTCTATCGGCGCGGCCGTGCAATTTCTTTATGACCTTGGTGGTATCGATTACCTTGGTTTCTATGTTGAAGGCTCCATCGCGTTTCGCCCTGCGTTTAAGTTCATGAAGCTTATTGGCGTAGATGTCCATGGCGATCAATTGCCCCTTATTTTCCATAAGGGCCGCCAGATGCAGGGTTTTACCACCAGCTCCTGCGCAGGTATCGATTACACATTGCCCTGGGGAAACTTCCAGAAATGGTGCTACAAGCTGTGAGGATGCATCCTGAACCTCAAAAAAGCCATTTTTAAAGGCCTCTGTGGTAAAGACATTGCTTCGCTCCTTCAATTTTAATGCAGTAGGATAGCCCTTTATAGGGTCCGATTCTATATTTTCGGCTAGCAAGGTCTTACGCAAATTCTCCTTAGTAGTTTTTAGGGTATTGGCCCTAAGCACCACTTCTGCCTGTTGGTTTAAAGCGGCAAGCTCCTTGGACCATAAATCCTCACCCAAGGCTTTTTCGCCCAATTCGTCCAGCCAATCCGGAACGGATTCCCGATATTTTCTAATTTTGGAAAGTTCATCAAATCGACCCTTGATCCTGCGGGTGGGTGCGGGTTCCAATTGTTTCCAATCGGGCAACGGAATGCCGCGTAGCACTGCCCATACTGTGAAAAGACGAAAACAATCGGCTCGACTAAATGGTACCTTTACATCGGCAATTTCCGAGTAGAGCCTTTTCCATCGAACCATATCATACGTGGTTTCCGCAATAAATCCTCGATCTCTGGCACCCCAACGCTTGTCGTATTTTAACACTTTCTCCACCACCTTATCCGCATACTCCCCTTCATTGAATATGAGATTTAATGCATCTACAACTGCAAATACCAGATTTCTATGTAATTTCATCTACTAAAATTAAGGTTGCAAAGATATGGCATTGGGAGGGATTACTTTTACATTTGACAAAAAGTCGAAAGATAAAAGATAAAAGAGAAAGGATGAAATCCATTACTGCTGCAATTCTGACCCTTCTTGTTCTGTCCTCCTGTGGCAAAACAGAAAAACGTTCCCAATTTAACACTGTAGATGTAAAGACAATCTACGTGGATTCCCTGAGTATTCGTGCTATTGAGATCATGGATGGAAGCTTGGCCTTTGCCGCCGACAACGGGGAATTTGGCTCGATAGACTTAAAAACGGACCAAGTACGCTCCAATATCCAAAAATACGACAGTATTTTACCCGAATTTAGAGCAGTGGCCCATACTGCGACCGACTTTTTTATGCTCGCTGTTGGAAATCCTGCATTGCTTTATAAGACGGGAAATCGTGGAAAAATGGAACTAGTTTATAAGGAAGAAGGGGAAGAGGTTTTTTATGATGCGATGCACTTTTGGAATGACTTGGAAGGAATTGCAGTTGGGGATAGTCGTCCGGATGACGGTGGCATCAATTGTTTGTCCATCATTGTTACCAGGGATGGAGGCAATACTTGGGCGAAATTGGATTGTTCCGAATTACCTAAGGCAATAGTAGGCGAGGGGGCATTTGCCGCCAGCAATACCAATATAGCTACTGTCGGAGACAACACTTGGATCGCTACAACGAGTAGCAGAATTTACTATTCGGGGGATAAGGGAAAAACATGGGAGGTATTTACAACGCCCATTGTTAAGGAACAACCTACCCAAGGTATTTATTCCATTGCCTTTTACGACGAGAAAGTGGGAGTGGCCATAGGTGGGGATTATACAAAACCAGAGAACAATAAGGCAAACAAGGCTATGACAAGGGATGGAGGAAAGTCTTGGCAATTGATAGCCGATGGAGAGGAACCTACCTATAAGAGTTGTATTCAATTTGTTCCCAATTCCGAGGGAAAAGCTATGGTAGCTATTGGATTTACTGGAATTTCATATTCGGGGGATTCGGGTGTCCATTGGAAAAAACTCTCCAACGAACCGTTCTACACGCTCCGGTTTTTGAATGATACCGTTGCTTATGCAGCCGGAAAAGAAAGAATCTCCAAATTGACCTTTCGCTGATCTCTTTGGATTTTGGTCCCGATTGATATCAAGATTGTTTTGCCTCAAGATTTCTGAAGACACTTGGCATACTTGCATGGGATAACTCATTAGCAAACCCAAGTTTAATTTTTATCCTCGTGACTGTGCCTGTATTGTTTAATCAGTTGTCGTTTAAAATCGTCTTCGGTCTTAATCAGTAAAAAGGTTTTTTTAGCGGATAGTGCCTTGCTCAACTGTGCGTAAAGACCCTTGTCCAATTTCTGTTGGTCATCCTTCAAGTTGACAAAGGAGGTGAGCAGTTCACTGGCCTCTTTTTCCGAAAGACTGTCAATGTCCCTCATCTTTTTTCGTATTTCGCCCCATTCCTTTTCCCTGAGGACATTCATCTTGTCTTGGTATTGGTTATAAATGGGCCAAAAAGTTTGAGCCTCCTTGCTCGTCAAGTTTAAATGCTCAGTGATATAGGCGACCTTTAAAGTACCCATCAGGAAAATAGCTATAAACACAATTTTTTTTGCACTATTCATTGTAATTCAGGTTTAGTTCCTCTAAATCGTCCGTGTTGTTATCCAAATAATCCAAAATGGCAGCATCTTGTATCCGGTTATCCAGAATATCACTAATTTCCAATTGGTCTATCGGAAACATTTCTGCAATTTCGTAATAACTCATATCTACTTCGTTATTCTGAAAGTAGTTTTCTATGTCCTGTGCTGCAAGATCGCTGAAGGTCAATTGTTTTTCAAAAGATAATCGCAGTCCAAAGAACAATACAAGCCCTGCGGCAACAGCAGCTACAGCATAGTGTAATTTTTTACGTGAATATAATGGAATGACCTTGACTTCCTTATTATTCAGCCTTTCAAGTACTTTTTCATTCAGGTTTTCAAAATACCCCTCTGGAACGGTAAAGCCATCTTCTTTTGAAAACACCCTTGCTTTAAAAGAACCGTTTGTTTGGCCAACCTTATCCAAAATCTTCTCGGTGAAACCCGACAAATAGTTTTCGGGCACCTTAAATCCAGAATTTTTATTGATCTTTTTCATTATGACTAAGATTCATTTTAGGTTCAGCACTATACTTTGACTGTTGGCGAGCAAAAAGGTTTAATCTTTAAATGTTTAATTTCCCGTTGATTACATCTTTTTTTGGTTCCAAAATTTATGGAGGCTGTCTCCTTTAATATATTTTTATAGCGTAAGATCTATCGGCTTGAGGCAAATATCTCAGTTAGTCTGATTTGCTTTTCGCCTTGTGTTATACGCTATTCGAAAATAAAAAGCGTAAAGCGAGGGGACAGAGGGTTGAACTTTAGCCGACTTGCAGTAGACCTCAAATCTATCGCTAGTACAGCTGGCAATAGTTTAATTTCCTTTCAAGTATTCTTCCAACTTCTTCACTGCCAAATGGTAAGAGGCTTTTAGACCTCCAACAGAAGTCCCCAGTATTTCAGCTATTTCTTTATATTTTAGCTCATCAAAATACTTCATATTGAACACCATTTTTTGACGTTCAGGCAATGTAGCGATTGCCCTTTGCAATTTCAACTGAATTTCATCCCCTTCAAAATAAACATCGGCCTCCAATCTTCCTGCCATTTTTTCTTGCAGTTCGCTATTGTCAATTCCCATTTTTTTTGATTTTGTATTTAGAAAGGACAGCGCTTCATTGGTAGCGATGCGATAAAGCCATGAATACAATTTGCTTTCCCCTTTAAATCCATCAATGTGATTAAAAACCTTGATAAAGGTATTTTGTAACACGTCGTCTGTATCATCATGGTTCAGTACTATCCTACGGATATGCCAATATAGCCGTTCTTTATAGGTATTTACCAATACCTCAAAAGCCTTTGCTTGACTATCCTTTTGTTTTAATTGCTGAACTAAGGTTTCTTCCTTAACCAATAGAATCGACTTAAGTTGTGACTTGGACCATAAAAATAAGAAAAGGTTTATTCCCACTCCTTAATGGATAGGAATATTTTCTGTTAAGACAACTGATTTAATTGCCTAACCTCAAAATTGGGTCGATTGCAAGAAATAAGTAAATCTTATCTGAATTTAATGGTTTTTCAGCTATCGGATCAAAAATAAATTTTTTCAAGACGTCGGAAAAATTAACTTTTAAATAAATTTGAGTTAAATTTGTGGATTATTGTAAATAGATTAGAACACTATAATGTCATTAGCTATACAAACATATCTTGCCAATTTACCCATAGGATTTTGGCTAATTGCGTCTTTCTGTATTTCCTTTATAATCGCTGCAATAGCCTATCCGGGGATTATCTTTGTAGCGCATAGAAAAGATATTATGGCAGTGCCCAGTTCTAGGGGTGCGCACACCAAAAAAGTACCAAATCTTGGTGGCGTGGGTATTTTTATGGGCGTTGTTTTTGTCATCGCTTCTATTGGAGGCCTTTTGGGTCTCTCCGAACTTATGTTCTTGATGGCTGGTCTTATTATCCTGTTTTTTTTAGGAGTCAAGGACGATTTAGTAATCCTTACGGCAGGTAAAAAATTTGGTTCCCAAATATTAATCTCCCTGATGATCATTGTATTGATGGATGCCAGAATCCAAAATTTTGGTGGGGTTTTTGGTCTACAGGAACTGTCCTATATTTCATCGGTTAGTTTTAGCCTTTTTGTTTTTGTTTTGTTGATAAATGCTTATAATCTTATTGACGGTATCGATGGTCTTGCCGGTAGCGTTGGTCTTTTAACGAGTCTAACTTTTGGTGTCTTTTTCTTTTATTATGGGCAAACTGCGCCTGCCTTGGTTTCATTTGCTTTGATCGGTGCCTTGGTTCCCTTTCTATATTATAATTTTTCAGACAAAAAAAAGATCTTTATGGGAGATACGGGTACTATGATTGTAGGCTTTCTATTGGCTTACCTCTGTGTGTCCTTTATAAGCATGGGTCAAAACATGCTGATTTCCTCAACCTTGGGTAATAGTGCTATTTTGGGAATAGCTTTTGTCTTTTTTCCCTTGATGGACACCCTTAGAGTTTTTGTGGTTAGGACGTTTCAAGGCAAGAGCCCCTTTTCTGCCGATAAGAACCATATACATCATCGATTGTTAAACCTGGGTCTAAATCACGTCCAAGGCACCTTGTTGATCGTTCTTAGTTCCGTGGTTCTTGGAGCGATAGCTTATTACACCCAAAATATTAATATTAATCTGCAAGCCATCTTGATTATTGGTTCCGGAATGGTCATATTTCTTTTCCCTTTCTGTTTTGAACGTCGGGAGGGCAAGGTGTATTTTTTAAAGCACCTCAGATCTCGTATATTTGATATCAGCAATTAGTGTCAAATAAGCCCTAATTAATTCCCTTCCATCAATTCCTGGACAAGATCCGGTATACCGTTTACGGCAGTTTTGGAAATTACCCTCAGGTTTTTAAAATCCCCTGACCTAATATTCGGTTTGGGATCTACAAAATAGATTGGTGTGTCTTTGGGTGTGTAATGGACCAATCCTGCAGCGGGATATACTTGCATTGAGGTTCCAATTATAATTAATACATCTGCATTTTTAGTGATTTCCATAGCTTGTTCCATTAAGGGAACTTCTTCCCCGAACCAAACAATATGTGGCCGCAATTGATGTCCATGTTTACTGTAATCGCCCAAGTTTAAATCGGTATTCCAATCCAATATCAAATTCTTGTCATGGGTGCTCCTAGCCTTGAGCAATTCCCCATGTAGGTGAACCACACGCGTACTGCCAGCTCTTTCATGAAGGTCATCAACATTCTGGGTAACTATGGTCACTTCGTAATACTTTTCGAGATCTGCCAAGGCCAAATGTGCCTTGTTGGGTTTAACCGTCAAAAGTTGCCTTCTTCTTTGGTTATAAAAATCCAGGACCAAAGCAGGATTCCTTCTATACCCTTCGGGAGATGCCACTTCCATGACATCGTGACCTTCCCAGAGTCCATCTGCATCCCTAAAGGTCTTTAGGCCACTTTCGGCACTCATTCCAGCTCCAGTAAGAACCACTATTCTCTTTTTCATTGATTTCATTTTGTGTTTTTCTTTAAAAATAGGGGTAACTATCCAATCGAATAAATTATTCCAATGATTTCTTTTGGAACTGATTTAAATATAAGACATGTAACCATTTTAACCAATTTCTTTTTATTTTCGATTTTTAAACGAGTTCTATGGTAGATCTTCAATTACTAGAGTATCTGGAAGGCTTTCTAACCTCTGAACGGAAGAACCGTTTTTTGCAGGTGTTGGAAGAACGGACAAAATATCTGGCAATCGCTATTGAAGATGTCTACCAAATGCACAATACAAGCGCGGTTATTAGAACCTGTGAAGTTTTTGGAGTTCAAAATGTCCATGTTATCGAAAATAGATACGGAAAACGATTGGATAAGGATATCTCACTAGGTGCCGAAAAATGGGTGGATGTATATCGATATGGCGATGCGCTGGACTGTATGGATGCCCTGCGAACAGAAGGATATAGGATAGTTGCCACAACCCCACACCATGATGCTATTTTATTGGATGATTTTAAGTTTGATTCCAAGACTGCCCTGTTTTTTGGAACGGAAAAGGAAGGCCTGAGCCAAGCGGTATTGGATAATGCCGATTCTTTTCTGAAAGTTCCTATGGTAGGCTTTACGGAAAGTCTGAACATTTCGGTATCTGCAGCTATAATTTTACAAATACTGAGCTTTAAGCTTCGACAAACCGAATTGCCGTGGCGCCTGACTCACGCAGAAAAATTGGAAAAACGTTTGGATTGGGCCAAAAAGTCGGTCCGAAGTTTAGAGAGTATTTTGGCAAGGTATTCCGGAAAGGGATAGTATGACTAAACATAAAAAATAGCCGCTTCGGCCCTACACCAAAATCGAAATGGCAAACTGACCGTGCCTATGCCCTTGGATACATACATTTGGGTTTCTTTGGATCTATACCATCCTTTAACGTACCTACCACTCCCCGCTGGGGTAAAGAATGGCCGGCCAAAGAAAGTAATCTGCCCTCCATGGGTATGGCCGCAAAGGATAGCTTTTAAATTTATTTTGAGATCTCGATTGATCCTTTCAATATCGTCTCTATATTGGGGGCAATGGTTCAAAACGATTGTTTCCACGTTTTTATCCAAATTTTTCGCAGTCGTATAATAATCGGCGTTGGAACCTATATAATCATCCAGACCTATAATATTGATGGTTCTGTCCTTCAGTTTTATCTCCAATGTTTCATTGATCAGGAGCTTTCCATTGTGGGCTGCCAGTACTTTTTTGAATTGATCAATATCAACGTTTGACTTGTATTCCCAATTCCCCATGATTGCTATTTTTTGAATTTTTGGGTCGATGAGCTTTAGGAACTCATCCAATACAGGAAGTAAACTAGTGCGGTTAACGGAATCACCGGTAATAAAGATCAAATCTGGCTGCTCTTGGTTTATTCTTTTGGCTATGGAATGATGGAAGGAACGGATTTCATGGATGTGAAGATCGGTCAGTTGTATGGTTTTTATCTTGTTGGTGTCCCTATCGGAAATATCAAATTTATTCCACTGAATAATATATCGCTCGAACCAAAATGCATCTAGAAAGACCATCCCGACTGTCAAAGAAAATAATGAAAGCATTTTAAGAATAAAGTTTCTTCTGTTCACTGTACCAAATTTGTTCAACAAAAATCGGATCCAAAGTTACACCAACGAAATGGCGTTACCGGTATTCATTTTTACTTTAACGAAAGATTAAGTATGTATAGTGTATAGGTAGTAACAAGAGGAAAGCTAAGGTTTGGCCAATTCTAACAGCGCGATATCAAAATCGTTGTCTAAAGTTACTTGTCCGTTGGTTACTTCTACGGTTGTTTCGGAGAATGTGTCATATAACATTGTCTTGTCGCCAAAGAAACCTTTTACGCGGAGCAATTTTTTACCCTTGGGCAAATCCAATCCCACAACGACTTTGTCCTTGAATTCCCCATTTATATAGGTTCTGCTAAAGACATAGGGAGATTTAGACAAACGAAGGTGGAGCCCAGCACCAATTGCTGGATGGTCATGGCGGAATTTTCCGAGTTTTTGCCAATAATGTAGGATTTTTTGTTTTTCGGGCAGGCTGTCTACTGCGGCCCAATTCATGAACGACCGTAAAGTGGCATCCCCTTCGGCTCCCTCTATTGTTAGGTTTCTTGCAGTTTCGTCACCGTAATAAATCTGTGATGCGCCAGGGGTTAGTAACAAAACGTTGGCGTCGTGATAAGGAGATTTTCGTTCGTTGTCAAAAGGATCCATATCATCATGAGAGGTCAAATAATTCAGGACGCTCTTCCCTTTTAGTTTGGTCTGTAAAAGATCGCCATATTTTTTGAAGATGATTTCATAATCGTTTTGGGCGTCCGACTTCAATTCAAAATTGATAAGGCTCTTAAATCCGTAATTAAAATAATCTACCTTCTTGTCCCCAAAATTAAATTCCCTTCCGTTGGAAATGTTATAGCCATAAACCTCGCCGACCATATAGAATGGGGTACTGTCCAACACTTGGTCTGGATGTCTTTTTTTCCAGGATTCAAAGGCAAAGGATGCTTCCTTGTACAGTTCGGACCATGCTTGCTCGTTTACGTGTTTTGCGGTATCTACCCTAAATCCGTCTATGCCCAGGTCGTTCACATAATCCGTCAGCCATTTGATAAGATAAAATCGGGGCGCTCTGGAATACCCGGTACGCTCAAAGAAAAGTTGCAATTCGTCCAGTTCGTGACTCAATCGACCTTCTTCCTTCCACTTGGCCAAAAGGGCATCCGGGAGCTCTACTGCTTCATCTGTTTCGGTATCAATATCCGGCAGGTTCTTTACCAGGGTACATTCTGTCGTAGCCATATAGCTGGTGTAATCGCATAATGGACCGGTACGCACCCATTCCTTTGGCCATACGGGGTCCTCCTCCGTAACAGGGCCTGTATGGTTCATAACAACGTCCAAAATAACACGGATGCCTTTGGAATGCGCCGTACTTACCATCTTTTGCAAATCTTTTTTGGTGCCAAAATTGGGATCCAGGTCGGTCCAATCTTTTGCCCAATAGCCGTGATAACCGTAGGTTTTTCCGGTACCTTCGTCTACCACTCCGTGTATTTGCTCCACTGGAGGCGAAAACCAAATGGCATTTACTCCCAGTTTTGTAAAATATCCCTCTTCCAATTTTTTGGTAATCCCTGCAACATCACCTCCCATGAAACCTCGGAGAACTCCCGTAGTATCGGTTCTTCCAAAATTTATGTCATTTTCGGGATTTCCGTTATAAAAGCGGTCGGTCAACAAAAAATAGACGTTGGCGCCTTCCCAGAAAAAAGGAGCGGTCATTTTGGGTTTCGGGACGGAATCATGCTGAAAGGTAGATTCTTGGACTGTTGCATTCTTTTCCTGCCTACAGGAGAAAAGAAAGGTGATTATTGCAATGGCAACCAGTAGTTTCCGCATGTTGGATTCAAATGATTTAAAGATGCCCTAAAGCTATAAAATGATAACTTAAATAGAAAATTTCTTTTTTCTTTTTCTATTTTATTTACTGGATAAATAGGGGTAATTCAAATGCGAATCATTTACCACGGTTCAGGACCTTAAAGTCCTCATAGCAGCCGCTGATAGCATCTAGAATCTGAAGATCGTTAGCCGTAGCGATAAAGGATCTGGAGTAATTGCAATTGGTAAGGATATCCTCAATGTCCGCTTTATCTATGTGCAAAAGCTCGGTTAGAAGGTCCCGGTCAAATTTAGAGGCCAATAGATCGCGTATTTGGTCGTCCTGTTTCATCATCCGGAGCTTTTTCATCTGTTTGGCTTCTTTCCCAAAAAGGTTGCGCAACATATCCGCTGGGTTGAGGATAGCACCCAATACCTTGGTTACCGCACTTGGATTTTTACTACCGGCTTCATACCCCTTTTCGAGTCCCGAAATACTGTATTGATAACCATCGTTTATAGCTATGTTCTTAACGTCAATTTCAAGGAAACCTGTTAGTTCATTAGGTGTAACAATTACTTCTTCCAGAGCATAGGCCATTTCGGTAAGTGCAATTTTGTTGTTCTTAAACTTGAGCATGTCATTGGTGACCCTTATCTTTTGTGTTTTAAACCCCAGATAGGATAGGTATAAAGTGTCGTTTACGGAAGCCGTGATAGAAAATTCTCCCTTTTCATTTGTAATAGTGCCTATTACCTTATTCAGGTTTATGACGTGCACGCTTTCCAAGGCAAAGTCGGATTGTGCATTGATAACCAGTGCCTTTAACTTTTTCCCCTCGCCAGCCTCATCGTTGTCCTGTGCAAGCGCTGAAATACCCGTCAGGACAAAACATAACATTATAAACTTTCTCATGTATCAAAATCCAAAGCTAAAAATAATCAACTAATCAAAAAAATACGCCGAAGCGTATTTTTTTAATAAACAATTAACTTAAAAGAACCCTTGGTTCTTTTTGCCCTTACTGCGCCGTCCCGAGGATTCCTTTTTATGGGCCCATTCGGGGTTTCCGCTTCTTCTTTTGCTGCGGCCCCTATCCCTATCCTTTCCGCGATTTCGGTCACGGTCTTTACCGCCGCCACCGCTACTGCCGCCAGTTTTGGAAATCTCGACGTTCACAAATCTGCCGTCCACCTTAAAATCGGTAAAGGTGGCCAATATGGCTTCCGTAACTTGAGTATCGGTATTAAAAAATGAAAAGCTCTCCTTTACATCCACCTTGTAGACATCGTCCTTGCCCAAATTTACAGTATCCCTTAGAAAATCTTTTAGGGACATCCAATCGTATCCATCCTTTTCGCCTATGTTTATAAAATAGCGGACAGATCCATCCGACGCTACACCATTGCCCTCGCCGTTATCACTTCTTCTATCTCCCCGATCTGATGAACTTTCGGTGTTTAGGTCTTTAGTCTTGTTGTAATAGTTGGTGAATCGAGTGAACTCTACAGAAATCATTTTTTTAATGAGCTCCTCCCGATCCAAACCTTTTAAAACTTCGTTGATGGCAGGTAAATAGTTGTCCACCTCCGCGTTAATCTTGGTCTCCTTGATTTTATTGGCCAAATGGTACAACTGTATTTCACAGATTTCCATTCCTGTTGGAATCTTCTTGGCTATAAAATTCTGTTTGATCTTGGCTTCGATGGATTTAATCTTACGAAGTTCACTGCGAGTAATAATAACCATGGAAATCCCCGATTTACCCGCCCTTCCGGTTCTTCCGCTTCGGTGGGTATAAGTTTCGATCTCGTCCGGCAATTGGTAATTGATTACATGGGTGATGTCATCCACATCGATTCCACGGGCAGCCACATCAGTGGCGACCAACATCTGTACCTGTTTTTTTCGAAATGCGTTCATGACCAGATCGCGCTGGTTTTGACTTAGGTCACCATGGAGCGCTCCTGCATTATAGCCGTCTTCGATAAGGCTTTCCGCAACTTTTTGTGTATCCCTTTTGGTACGGCAAAAAACTAGGGAGAAAATATCCGGGTTGGCATCTGCCAAACGTTTTAGGGCATTATATCTGTCCCTACCACCCACAACGTAGTATTCGTGATGTACAGTGGATGTCCCTGCGTTTTTATCACCAACCGTAATTTCTTGTGGTGAGTGCATAAATTTTTTGGCTATGACCGAAACCTCCTTTGGCATGGTAGCAGAGAAAAGCCAAGTGGATTTTTCTTTTGGGGTGTTCGATAAGATATCCTGAATATCCTCGTAAAATCCCATATTGAGCATCTCATCGGCCTCGTCTAAAATGCAATAATCTATTTTGGAAATATCTACCAAACCACGGTTTATCATGTCTTTCATCCTACCTGGAGTAGCAACAATGATCTGGGCACCCCGCTTTATTTGCCGGGCCTGATCAGTAATGCTTGCTCCGCCATAAATGGCCACTACATTGACTCCTTTTACATATTTGGAATACAATTGCATTTCGTGGGTAATCTGCATGCAAAGTTCTCGCGTAGGGGATAGTATAAGGCCTTGTGTGGTTCTGCTATCCTTATCTATCTTTTGAATCAAAGGAAAGCCAAAAGCGGCAGTTTTTCCTGTGCCTGTCTGGGCCAGTCGGTAATGGCATCCAATAGAGGCTTGTCCAGCCCCAATGCTTCAAATGTTGTCATAAAGGGTTTTAGTTAATCGCAAATATGTATGTTGCATAGAGCGATTATTGTAATAACCCATTATGCCCAGCGCAACACATGCTATACCAGCGGCGTTAAAAAATTCGTGCAAAGGTACTGTTAATTATCTAATTATGGGCGATATGCTATAAATACTTTTGAACTTTGCTCGAATTCAAGGAGTAACTTTCCATTTATTGTGCACACTCATCTTTTTTTTTCTAGGCCTAATTTTAGATGATCTAATAGTAGGGCAAAGGCCTTCCCCCTGTGGCTTATTTTATTCTTTACGGATAAAGGAAGTTCTGCGAATGTTTTATCATATTCCCTGGGCAGAAAAACGGAATCGTACCCAAATCCCAAATTTCCACTTCTTTGATAGGTGATTTCACCTTCAACTGTTCCAGAAAAAAAATACGATTGACTGTCTAGATTTAGGGCGATTATGGTTTTAAACCGTGCAGATCTGCAGGGAGCATCCTTAAGCTCGTTCAATAGTTTGTCAATATTGTCTTCCGAATTCCCGTGTTCGCCGGCATAGCGTGCCGAATAAACTCCTGGAGCTCCAT
>CAJDXC010000184.1_pt1 | contig 16167 bp, 13 predicted proteins | sample 7391681 | NCBI WGS metagenome assembly CAJDXC01 (sample SAMEA7055742, study PRJEB34461) | soil metagenome | biome: terrestrial ecosystem; feature: Peninsula; material: soil | place: Antarctica | collected 2016 | reverse complement strand
ACTCTATAAAAAGGTACTTGCCCAACAGAAAAACAGCAAGAACAAGATATACAGCCTGCACGAGCCCGAGGTCTATTGTATGAGCAAGGGCAAGGCACATAAAAAATATGAATACGGCAACAAGGCCTCTGTGGTGCTTACCCAAAAGACGGGGATCATTGTCGGGGCGAAGACCTTCAGGACCAATGTGTACGATGGCCACACCTTGGAAGATGTACTGGCCCAGACCCGGGAGCTTACCGGAAAAACGCCCAAGACCGCCAGCGTGGACAGGGGCTATAAGGGAAAACAGACCGTAGGGGGGACACATATCAACATTCCCAGGCCCCCATTGAAAAGGGACAATGCCTACCAAAAACGGAAAAAGAGGAAACACTTTAGAAGAAGGGCGGCTATAGAACCGGTCATCGGGCATCTAAAATCGGATCACCGTGCGGCAAGGAACTTTCTCAAGGGGAAAACGGGCGACAGTATCAACTTTATGATGGCAGCGGTAGGGCTCAACTTCAAAAAGTTGATAGTAAAACTCAAAGAAGCGGTCCTTTGGCTATATTCTTACCTCAAAAATATGATCGATCCAGAACCATCGGGGAATCAAGTTAGCTTTAAACTCCTTTTTTAAGGTTCGACGAATTATTAAGATTAGGTTAATGTACATCGTAAAGGTTGTATAATTAGACGCAAATTATTGCATTTAATTGAATTTCAAACATTTAAACTTAAAATTCAAAATCAGAGGAATTACAATATATTAACATACTCCACAAAAAAATAAATTTTGTGCGGTAGTAACATTTGAAAAAGAATGCTAGGCAACAACAATAGTCCCTAAACAAAAGATGGAATAGAGACTAAGATAAGTTATAAAATACGGTTTTTATTCAATCAAGCCAAAAGCTCTGGGCAACCATAATGAAAGTTCGGGGACATAAGTAAGAATCAGTAAAACGACGACCATTGCGGCCAGTAAAGGCAATAACGGCTTAATTACCTTTGTAACTGGCACCTTGGCAACACCGCTGCCGACAAAGAGCAGAGTACCTACCGGTGGGGTACAGACACCGATGCACAGGTTCAGCACAATTACCATTCCAAATTGCACGGGGTGCATGCCCAGGGCGACCGCCACAGGCAAAAAAATAGGAGTGAATATCAATACGGCGGGGGTCATATCCATAAACGTGCCCACTATCAAGAGAATAATATTAATCAACAAGAAAATTAAAATGGGATTGCTCACGGAATCCAGCAGGGTTTCTGTTAACAATTGCGGAATTCCTTCAAAAGAGAACAACCAGGACATGGCCATGGAAGTAGCGATTAAGAACATTACAATGGCAGTGGTACGGGCACTGCTCAGTAGAATAGGCCGAAAATGGCTGAATTTTAGTTCCCTATTCAAAAAACCCAGAAAAACCGCATAGACCACCGCAATGGCCGCGGCCTCGGTAGCTGTGAAGATCCCCGCAACGATACCTCCTACCACAATTATCAATAAAGTCAAGCTCAAAAGGGCGTTCTTAAAATCCAGAAGTAACTTTTTAATACTGACCCTGCCGGCCTTCGGCAGCTTTTTTCGTTTGGCATAAACATACACCATGAGCAGGCGATGAACAGCGCGGCCACGGATGCGGCTCCCCCACTGGCCAAAGCATAGATTATAAGAACGTTGCTCGGAGGAATCAATAGTCCCGTAGTGGAGGAACTGATGTTAACCGCAGCACTAAATTCTCTGGGATAGCCTTCCTTCTCCATTTTATCGGTCAGCGTACTGCCAATGGCGGATGCGGCGGCAATGGCCGAACCGGAGATGGCCCCAAACAACATGGCCGCGATGATATTTACCAATGCCAGCCCACCCGGCAGGCTCCCAATAAGCGACTTGGCAAAATCGATAAGCCTTTTTGCGATACCGCCCCTGTTCATAATCTCGCCCGCCAATATAAAAAAGGGAATGGCCAGAAGTGCAAAATTATCTATCCCAGTAGTCATACGCTGACTGGCCGTAGTGGTCGCCGGTAAAAACGCAATGTTCAGTACCAGGGTCAATGTAGTCGAAATACCAATGGCATAAGCCACGGGAACGCCATATGCCAACAATCCCATAAAACTGACGAACAAAACCAAGATACTTATACTTTCTATACTCATATTAAAAATTCAATTTTCTAATGTTGTACAAGGAAAAAAACATAATGGCAAGACCGCAAACCGGTACAATTGCATACACCAATCCCAAGGACAAATGTAATGCCGATGAAGTTTGGCCCAATCTCAAGGTGGTATAGACCAAGTTGCCCCCTCCGATTACCATAACGATCAAGGCAAATACTGCCATAAAAACTTGGATAACCTTTTTTCTTTGAATTTTCTTATTTAAGGGCAGCTTCGAGAGTAAAAAATCCATCGCCAAATGCCCCTCCTTTTGGCCGTTGATATATGCAGCACCCAATACAGTGAGCCATATCAATGCAAAACGTGCGAACTCTTCGGTAAAGGAGCTTGATTGGCCCACTACATAACGGGAAAATACCTGCCATACCACGTCCAAGACCAAAAGTGCAAAAATAATGACCAATAGGTTTTCGATGGCCCTATTCAGAAAAATATAGGTCTTCTGCATCATTGTTCTTTTATTTTTTCGATCATTTCCTTCATTCTTGGGACGTTCATCATTTTTTCCAATACCGAGCGGGACTTTGCTGCAAAAAGTTCTTTATCCGGATATATAAAATTTACGTTCTCCTTTTCGAGGAGCTTCATGTTTTCCTTTACCGTTTCCTGCCAATAGCGCTTTTCTTTTACGACACTTTCGTCCGCTGCGGTCTGTAGCCATTGTTTTTCTTTATCGGTTAGGTGGTTCCAAAATTTGGTGCCGATTACAACCACATCAGGAGTCATAGTGTGTTCATCGAACGAATAGTATTTACAGACCTCGTAATGGTTGGAAGTCACAAAGGAAGGAATATTGTTCTCGGCACCGTCCACCACGTTTTGCTGTAGGGCGGTATAGAGTTCCCCGTAAGCCATTGGGGTCGCCGATGCCCCCAACGCATTGACCATATCTACGGACATCTGGTCGTTCATCACCCTAATTTTCATTCCTTTCAGGTCATCGGGCGTATGTATAGGTAGCTTTTTGGAATAGAAACTACGGCTACCAGCATCGTAAAAGCAAAGCCCGCGCAAAAGATATTCCGAGCCTCCCTCCAACAACTTCTTCCCCACTTCACCTTCTAGTACGCTGAACAACTGTTCGCTGTCACGGAACAAATAAGGAATCCCCAACACTTGGTATTCAGGGGCGAAATTAGACATGGAGGCCGCGCTCACCTTGGTCATGACCACACTACCGATCTGTAGCAGCTCTAACACTTCCCGTTCCGAGCCCAACTGGCCATCAGGGAAAATCTTGATCTGCATTTTGTCACCCGACAATTCTTTGAGACTGGCCTGCATGGCAACGATTCCTTTGTGCACCGGGTGTGAAGTGGGCAGAGCATGTGCAAAATACAGGACCTTACGATGTGGTACTTCGGCACAGGAACCCAATAGTATCAAAAAAACCAGGAACACGGCACATGTTCTCAGTAATCTGACCAAGTTTAATTTGTCCATAATTTTGCCCATAGTATATTCAGTTACGAACTCGTCTTGAGTTTCTCATTTATATGGTCACGTATCCCCTCCTCCAGACCTTTTCTCCAAACGGTGGACATCTGCTTTATTCCTACTTTCAAAATGTTTGATCTCTCCCCACAACACGCCGAAAGAAGGCCTGAACCCAACGAAAAGTTTTCTTAAGACACTCCATAATTTATATCCTTACACTCCAGAAAACGAGCTAAAACCTCCATCCACCTCAAAAATACCACCCGTTACAAAGCTGGAAGCATCACTTAGAAGGTAATGGACCATCCCGTTAAGCTGTTCTGGTTTCCGATAAAAAATCCCGGTGCTATGGCATTGACCCTCATTTTATCACCAAATCTTGTTGCCAGTTCCTCTGCCATCCATTTGGTAAAGATATCGACACCAGCTTTGGCCATGGAGTAACCCAATACCCTGGTAATAGATTGCTTGGATGCCATGGAAGAAATATTAATTATGGAACCGTAGCCTTGTTTGGCCATCAATTCCCCTAATACGATTGTAGGAAGAACGGTGCCGAATAAATTTAAATCCATTACCTTCCTAGTATCTTCAATTGTAATATCGAATATATTTTGATCGGTCTGCAATGTGGCACCTGGAATATTTCCTCCCGCCAAGTTTATAAGTCCATCCAGACTCTTGAATTCGGTTTCAATGATATTCTTCAGTGCTACCAATGCATTCTCGTCCATAACATCCGTTACAAAGATATAGGTACTATTGGCTTTTATAGCGTTAAGTGCATTCTGCTTTTTCTCCAATTTTTCAGAAGATCTTCCTAGTAAGATTACTTTTGCACCATTTTGGACTAGATATTCAGAAATGGAACCCCCAAGGGTTCCGGTGCCACCCGATAATGCGTAATATTTATCCTTAATTGAAAAAAGTTCAGCCATTTATTGATTTTTATCCAACGCGTGGTAAGAAGAGAATATATATCGGATTTAATGGATTCACAAATTCAATCCGATCCTATGGTCCGTTATTGTTGCGCCATCTTATAAGCTTCGATGGCGGTGTAATATTTTGATATCATATTGGGGACTTCCCATCCAGGCAATTCGCCTTTTCCCAAATACTCCAGATAATTTTGCGTAACCTGTGCAAAATGGGCTTCATGGCCTACCTTAAATTTTTCGGGGATATTGATTTTCCATAGGGAATCCGATAGTTTCTCGGCCGTGGTACCTGGAAACCTTTTTGCAACGTCGATTTCAACGGCTTTTTTTAATTCCGGTTCAAATCCATCCATTCCTTTGGAAGTTAAGTACAGCGTAGGCTTGAAATTTTCGTCCTTGCCTTGTTTGATGATCAGATCACTTTTGGTCCCCCGCATAATGCTGTAGTGGGTATCACCTGTACCTTCCGGAGCTTGAAAATTCCATATTACAGAGACCTTGGCATGCTTTCCTTTAATCTTATAGTTCATTTCTCCGTTGCTGTACACTTTTAATTTTCCGTCTACTACGTCCTTTTTTAGATACTCCGGAAAGGAAGATAGGCCGGTTACCTTTTGGAATTCTTCTTGGTCCAATACGGTTGGCCAATGTTTGGCCTCCAACATTATGATATCCGTAGAATCGATAATCTGGTTTGGGAAAGCTTCCCATTGAATTAAATCTACCAAATGGGTGGTAACGTCCACGATACCTTCGCCTTCCTCGTTTATATCAAAAAACCAAGCGGGACGCACCAACGGCTGACCGGATACGTATTTATAAAAATAGTGCACGCTTTCCTTACTTATTGCAGGTTCGGAGGGAGTACCATCTATCAGCTCGCCAAAAACATTGGGCAGGGTAGAAAAAAGTTTTTGCAATGCCGTTGTAGATTCGAAGCGCTCGGTCATAATGTCGTAAATCAATACTCCATTCTCCTCAGCTATTCTAAACGCCTGCTTTAATTTATCAAAGCCTTCAGCATTTATCACCAGTGGTTTATCTGCATACACATTGAGCCCCGCTTTTACCGCGGCTAAAATATAGTCTATCTTTTTGGAGTTTTTACCGGCAACGATCATAACATTACCCGGCTTCTCAGAAATCATTTTTTCCAAATAATCGTCGCCCAAATAGGTTTTCACCTTCCAGGCCGTCGGGGATTCTGTCCGCGTATTGTATTGATCTATTTTTCTTAGGAAATCCTCAACCTCGGGACCTTTGGGAGCATATACATGGATAGTAGAATCAACTTGTGGGTACATGGTCTTATGGACCAAAGCAGCATGAAAATGTCCTGGGTCCAAGGTCATCAGTTTTACTTTTTGCGGTGCTCCTTGGGTAGCTGCTCTTGGAGTTTGTTTTTTTTCTCCGCAAGCAAGACAAAGGCAAAGTATGGGGATGAGGATTTTGTATTTCATTTCGTATTATTGATTTTTATAAGCCCTTCTCCTCAGACGAGGAGGGGATTGAAAGAAGGAAAGGACTTTTAATCATCGCACAAATAGCATATCCATCCGAGTAAGCAAATTTCCCCTTTGAGGAGTTCGAGTGATGGTGGCTAAACCTTTACATAATCCGTTCCATAAGGTTTGCGTTGTGTTCGGTGCAACAGTGCGTTTGCCATACAAATGGGTTTCGTTCGGGCCTATTTCGGATTCCAATATTTTAGGATCTGAAGCATTCAGTGCCTTGCTACTTTTTTCCTTGTCCACGGGATCGGAGGCAGAAGCTTTGTAAGCGCCCCGCGAAACAAAAATCCAACCATCGGTACCTTCATATTTAATACCATTGGTGTATCCTTGGCTGGTATATACCGTTATTCCATTTTCATATTCATGTTTAACGAAAAAATCCTCGTGCACGTTCCATAGTCCAGATTTAGGAAATTCGGCCAGGGCCTCGACAGAAATCGGGCCTGTCAGTTCCGTGTTCATGCCCCATGCGGCGGAATCATAGTGATGCTGGCCCCATCCGGTGATCATCCCCGCACCGTAATTGCGGATTCTCAACCAACCTGGACGACTGTAACCTTCCTGAGGATGCACGCCAATCTCCGTATAGGGCACTTCGGGCGTAGAGCCCAACCACATATCGAAATTTAGGTTAGACGGTACGGGCATGGGATCAGCCTCGGGCCCTGAGGGATCTCCCGGCAGGCCTACTTTTACCGTATGCAACTTCCCAATGCGGCCGTTCCGTACTAGTTCGGCAGCGTACCGGAACTGGGGCATGGCCCTTTGCTGAGTTCCCACTTGTAGAATGACCCCTGTCTGCTCGACCACTTGGCGCAACTGCTGCCCCTCCCTTACGGTCAATGATGTAGGTTTTTGAAGGTAGATGTCCTTCCCCGCAAGAGCGGCCTCCATTGCAGGCTGGGAATGCCAATGATCCGGAGTACTAATCACAACGGCATCGATATCCTTGTTAAGTAACAGTTCCCGATAGTCGCCATAGGTTTTAACATTTACATAGTTGTCCTTTCCCGTTTTCATTTTATAGTATTTGTTGACCAAGGTTTTGGCATCTGCCAATCGATTGGAGTCCAAGTCGCATACGGCCATATAACGGGCATCATCAAACCGTATCGTATCATGAATATCATGATCTCTTGCAATGCGCCCGCAGCCGATTTGACCGATATTGATCTTATTGCTCGGGGCATCCTTGCCCAGTACATGGGCAGGCACAATCGTAGGGAAACCTACCATTGCCGCTGTGCCCAAGGCCGTTTTGTTGATAAACTTTCTTCGTTGCATATCTATTATAATTTTAATTTGAAATAATTTTTGCTTCGGGTGGTTGCGCAAATGCCTGCCAATAATCTTCGGCTTCCTTTGGAGTCAGTTCCCCGTCAAATACCACCATACGATATCTTAATCGGTAGTCCCTATGGGGCTCGATTTTCCATTCTTTATGTCGAATGGGACAAAACTCGAAGAACATATCTCCCCGTCCTCCATTAGCATCCAAGGGCCACACCCTCATGGGTTCGGGATGTTCACGATTCTCAGGATGGCTCATAAACAAAATTCCCTCTGATCCCTTACCATCCGCCGACGTACCGCTAACCAAGCACCAACGAGCATTACTACCATCCGCAGTAGATCGGTCCTTTCCTTCCGAGGTAATTACAGAACAATTGTCCTTATCCCATCTTTCAGTAAACCGCATCCCTATTCCACCCCCGTACCTATATTCCTCAAAGAGAATTCCATCTTCCAAAGGGCTATTAAAGGTAGTATTATAGTCGAACATATAACGATCCGAGCGTTCCAAATCCCAGACGGTAACCTTCAAGTTTTCGTTCAAAGCTACTTGGGATTCCTTTTCGGTGACAAAATCTAGATGTTCTTGGGCTGCATCAAAATCAGCAAAAACAGGACCCGAAGCCATAGCACCGAATTTTTTAAAATGAACTGTTCCCAGTCCGTCTCCCAAATTCCAAAAATCGACCCGTTTCCCGTCGATCTGCGTATGGGTCCATGGCCCCCAAATTCCGTAGTGGTGATGGTGATCTGGTGGATTTATACGCGTCAGCGTATCACCACTGGGCGTAAGCAAAGGGTGGATATAGCCAGATTTTCTAAAGATGGAATCCACGCCCAGAGGCGGGAAGTGCATTTGGTATCGGTATTGCAGCACCGGCTCGCCCTCGATGGATAATCGAAGATTACCGTCTTCCTTTGTAACCGCCAAACGTACCGCTTCTTTCCCCCTATTTTCCACACCTTCAACGGTATATGTGGACGAACGATTTGGATGATGGACAAACCACAATTTTTGCGATACGGTGTCAATTTGGTAAGGTATCGGTCTGCCATCCTCTAAAAGCATAAAATTCTTGTACTTTATATTGGCGAGGTCAATAGCTACGGGAACGGCGTTTAAATAACTGTTGTCCCCCCCAATATCAAATTGAAGTGTTTCCTTTTGGCTACATGAGACTACGGCGATCATTAGACAAATAAGACATGTACGCTTCATTTATATTTTTACTTTAGGTTTTGATGACGAATTTTAACTAAAACATCCCTAAAAATTCAATTTTGTTTGACAACTTGTTCCCCAGCTATTTCGTTACCAAAATAGTCATTTAACCCCAAAACTTCGGGGCCAAACTCCGTTTATAACACCTTGTATTCAAAAAAATCAAGCGTTTACATTTCAAAATGAATTATTAGAGATGTCAAAAGATCAACTTAAACCAACTCAATTTTAATCTGGTATGCTGGTCAAGGGGGGAATATTCTTCTCTGTCCCTGGATATCCTTTGTTCTGATTTATGATACCTTGGGTATTCGCATTGATTGCAGCCGCCGGAACGGGCCACAGCACATGGTAAGGGCTCATTGTATATTCATCGCCATGAATGGTTTTAACGCCTTTGTTATAGAAATCTGTCACCTCCATGATACGGTCGTAAAAAAAGTTTTTCTCCGAAAAATTATCCAAACTATAGGTCTGCCCGTTGTAAGCCGTCTTCCCTGTTTTGGCAAAAAGGAAGGCAATGCGAGTAAGTTCTGTTTTTCTAGGTTCCTCATAATACAATTCCCTAGCCCGCTCGTCCAGGATATAATCGATATTTACGTCGGCAGCCGTAATTTCATCGGCCTGCGCCCTTCTCCGTACTGCATTGATATCCTCCGCCGCTGCAGCCAAATTCCCATTCCAAAAATATGCCTCGGCCCGCAACAAATAGGTTTCGGCCAATCGAAATACGTACCAATCTCCATGCCCTCCTTGGGGCTTTACATTGAGGGGATCCGGAACAAAGAATTTATATTGCGGCCAACCATACCAGTTTCTAATGGTATCGGAACATAATGGTGTACCATTGGGCAAATAAAGTTCAAGGTTTTTACCGTAATATGTATTGCCGGCTTCCTCCAAACTTGGGGCATTATATACCAGATCCTCCATATCTAACCAATTGCCCTTTTTGTGTCGTTGATCGTTATGGGCATCTTTCCAGATTTGTTTGGTGCTGTACGCAGTACCCCGGTTTCTACCAATGCCTCTACCTACTGGGGTTACTTGGTCGATATCGATACCTGGGGAATCGGACATACCGTTCTGGCCATCGGGAGTATTGATAAATCGCCACCAAAGTGGTACCGCTTGCCGCTGGATACTCGTACCTCCCCGATAGTCTCCATTGTCTTCATAGCCCAAACGGTCGATTACCATTAGGATACCTTCTGTATTCCCTGGAATACTTTTGTTCTCCACCCTATGTAGGTCCCAGGTCACATCTTTGGTGGCATCGCCCGCATCTATTCCAAACCTATTGGTCATCAACGCATGGTTACCACCGTCTATCACTTGGGATGCACTGACTATAGCCTGATCAAAATCGCCCAGGGCAAGATTTACCTTGGTCAACAGGTGCAGTACGGCGTCCCTGTTAACATCCCCACCATTGGCCGTGCCGTTTACCATAGGAACGGCTTTGTTCAGGTCTTCCTGCATTTTTCTAAGGATAGTTTCCCTGGCTGTGCTCACAAAATCCAATCTGGGTGAGGTTATTTCATGCAATACCAACGGCACGTCCCCAAATTGTTGGGTAAGTCTATAGTATCGGTACGCCCTGTGGAACAAGGCCCTTCCCAAAATGTCATTCCGCTGTTCTTCGCTATCAAACTCAGCATCGTCCAATCTATCGATTACAGTATTGGCAAATTTGATTCCTTTGTAAAATTCTTCCCAGAACCAGCCTATCCTATTTCTGTCGTTACTATTAAGGTTGGCATCCGGAAGTATCAATAAATCTAGGTCTTGCGCCGGCCCCGATTTGTCCGTCGTGCCTTCGACCGCTACTTCAGAAAAAATGTTCTCAGTTATCATTGGTGCCCCATCGCCATAAAACTCCGCCCTTAGATTGACCATCGCCTGGGATAAAACGCTATTAAGTCCTTCAGGAGTGTTCAGTGCGGTAGCTGGCGTATAAAAGGATTTGGGGTTTTGATCTAAAAAATCCTTTGAACAGGATATCGGTACCAGGGCAATACAAATTCCTATTACCAATGCCATTTTTGGATATTTGATGTATACTTTTTTCATTGCTGTTTTTTTTAAAGACTGATATCTAAACCTATTGTGAAAAATCTTGGTGTTGGCACCAACCCGCTAGTACCGTTGAGGTCTTGGCTCTCCGGATCGTACAAATCCCAATCGGGCGCCCAAACGGCCAAATTCCGTATATTGCCGTAAATTCGAAAACTTTGGATTGACACCTTTTCTGTCAATGATTTCGGAACCCTGTACGCCAATGTCACATTGTTCAACCGTACAAAGGAGGCGTCCCTATAGACACTGTAATTTGAACTGCCATCGCTCGAAAACAACCGGGCATAGTCGTCCCGAGGGTTGTCGGGGGTCCAATAGGGAGTTTTGAGGGAATTGGTCCTATCAACAAAACCATTCCTGTTCTTGGCACTGTTAAACGCCCTCTTCTGTCCGAGGGACGAATATACATCAAAGGAAAAATCGATATTTTTGAACAGGGTGAATCTATTGGATAAGGCCAACCTAAAACGCGGCGTCGTGAACCCTTTAAAGTTATTGTCCTCCTGGGTAAAAATACCATCGTTGTTTTTGTCCAAAATTTTAAAGGATTGCATCTGTAGCATGCCCGATAAAACGTTGGTTGGTGATATCATCGAGTTCCTTGCCGTTTTCATCAAGATCACCGTAAAGTTTATTGATCGTGTTCCTATTCAACGAAAAATTGAAGCCGGTGTTCCATGTAAAGTTCTCTCGCTCGAAATTCGATGTGGAAAGCGTAAATTCCAAACCTTTGTTCTCGATTTCCCCAAGGTTGGTAAAAACATTGTTAAAACCGATGACATTGGGCAATTGCCGCGTAACGATCAAATCGGTCGTGATATTCTTGTAAACATCTATGGAGCCCTCCACCTTTCCGCCCAATAAGCTAAAATCCAACCCAGCATTAACCGCCTTGGTACGCTCCCATCTAAGATCCGGATTCTCTTGGGTAGTATTGTCAAGGGTTGAAACGGTAATCACATTGCCATTCTGGTCAACATTGAGATATTTGCCACCGGAAAGCTCCGATAAGGAAGCATACCTACCCAATCCCCTGCCACTGGAGAAGTTGAGAAATCCATCCCCATTGATAGATGTACCCCTACTTCTTCCAAAGCCCCTGTTCCCATTCTCTCCATAGGACAATCGCAACTTTAGGAAGGTGATGAGGTCGGACTTAAAAAAATCTTCTTCCGAAACAGTCCATCCCCCTGCTATGGAAGGGAAATAGGCACGCTTATAGTTTGCCCCAAAGGCAGAATAGCCGTCCCTTCGCATGGTCACCGTCAATAAATACTTAGAATCGTAATTATAGTTCATCCGGGTCATAACGGCATCTCCGGTACTTTCCTCATCATAACTAGATGCCGTCTGTATGGCACCTGCCTGCAAATTGCTGTACCCCAGGGCATCGCTGGGCGAAAAGGTATTAGCACGCGCATCGGACACAAAACTTTGATATTTTTCTGCATACGCCAACAACATAAGATCAAAGCTGTGTTTATCTATGGCTTTGTTCCATCTTAAAATGTTATCTAGTTGATACTCCGTTTGCTTTTCGTTCCATCGCTGGGCGGAACCCACAACGTTGGCTGGGCTGGCAGCGGCGGCATGGTTGAAGAACTCATGATATTGCAATGTGTTGGTGAAGCCCATCTCGTACGAGAAACCCAGTGGGAGTTTTATTTTGGCGTATATTCTCGAATCCAGGGAATTGGTCAGATCTACACGATCGTTGAACGTCCTGGCCAAAAAAGCATTTACTGCCCCGGTTCCGTTGTCATCTTGCGGACTCAAGCGAATATTGCCCTCATCGTCAAATTCGGAGCCCCATGGAGAAGATCGTTCTATCTGCACCCGGTCGGCCGGAATAAACCCCTCATTACTTTGAGCAAATTGGGTATTCATCCCAACCGTAAGCCAATCCGTTATATCCGCATCCAAATTTAAACGGGAACGAAGGACCTCGAACTTTTCGCCCACAATGATGCCTTCGTTGGACGTACGTCCAAGAGACCAATAATAATTCAATCCGTTACCTCGTCCCGAAATGCTTGCATTAATATCGTTTCGAAAACCATTTTGGAAAATTCTATCGTACCAATTAATGCTTTTTCCTTCCAAATAATTTCCTATTTCTACGTCTTGGAAGCCTATCCTGTTCAGCCATGCCCGTGTCGGATCTCCTTGGGAGCCATCGTACGCCAACCATTGATCCAGGGTAACGCCCGGGGGCAAATTGTTGGGGTTATCATATCTCCCAGGATTGTCGATCGTATTTTTCGGGTTTATACTTTTAAAGACATCTGTACGCCAATCCGCATAGGCTTGGGGACCGTACGGCTTTTCGGGGTTAGCCTCGGAAGCCAGGCCCACGCTCGTGTTGATATTTATTACAGGCTTATCGGTGGTTCCCCTCTTTGTTGAAATCAGGACTACCCCATTTGCACCCCTGGCTCCATATACGGCAGCAGAGCTCGCATCCTTCATGACATCCACTTTGTCTATATCCGCCGGGTTAATGTCTGCCAGATCACCGTTGTAGATCATTCCATCCACCACAATCAGGGGACTTGTACCTGCCGAAAGACTATTGTTGCCTCTGATCTGCATATTGCTTACCCCTTTGGGTGATGAGGCGAACCCAACGCTCAAACCCGCAACGTTCCCACGCAGCACATCTGTTACGGAATTAGGAGATTGATCGGCAAGAGCGGCTGCATCGACCTGCGAAATCGAACCGGTCAAATCCTTCTTTTTTACTACACCGTAGCCCACGAGTACCACTTCATCCAACGTCGAAGCGCTGGACTGTAGCATTATATTAACCTCAGATTTGTGGTTTATGGGCACTTCCTGTTTTTCAAACCCAATGTAGGATATGACCAAAATGGCATTTGGATCAGAAACCTCCATGGAGTAGTTTCCATCAAAATCCGTCGATACTCCATGTGTCGTCCCCTTTTCCACAATAGTGGCTCCAGGTAAGGCAATCCCTAAGTCATCGGTCACATTCCCTTTTACAAGGTGCTTAGTTTGCCCATAGGAGAAAGCCACACTCCCTAGCATGCACACAAATAATGTGATTAGTTTAATTTTTTGAGTTAATTTTTTCATACATCAAGTTTTAAAATTGATCGGTTAAATCTATAAGTCATTTCGATTCATATCTGCGAATATATATAATCGTATAATATCATGCAACCGATTTCGTAAAAATTTTAACTACACATTAACATATAAACAATCACAAAATCCACATATCATTATAAAATCATCATAAAAGTCATAAGCTAAGGACTTTTTTTTATATTTAATTATGTTAATAAATTTTTGTTGCGTAATATTGTTTTTTTGTTTCGGCAAATGAGATCTAAACAATATGGGTAAAAGGATTACTATTTACGACCTGGCCACTGAGCTGAATGTTTCACCTGGAACAGTTAGCAGGGCACTAAACAACCATCCTTCCATTAGTGATACGACAAAAAAAAAAATTATATTAAAGGCCCGTGAATTAGGGTATAGGGCCAACCAATTTGCTGCTAACCTCAGTAATCAAAAATCCAGCACTATTGGCGTTATTGTTCCCAAATTAAACTCCAACTTTATGTCCACTGTCCTGGCAGGTATTGAAAAAGTTGCCAACAAGGAAGGGTACAACCTAATTATTAGTCAATCGTTGGAGTCTTGGGAAAAAGAAAAAATAAATACCAAGACCCTATATGACAGTGGGGTGGATGCTCTTCTGGTTTCCTTGGCCTACGAGACAGAGGATTATGGGCACTTTGATACCTTCCTGAAATGGAAAATACCACTTTTGTTCTTCGATAGGGTTCATCATCTTCCCAATTGCACAACCATATTAATAGATAACCAAACCGCAGGATTTGAGGCTACCGAACATTTGATACAACAAGGCTGCCAAAATATTATGCACATTAGCGGGAGTCTAAAAAGAAATGTATATTCCGGCAGGTTCCTTGGATACAAGGAGGCCTTGGAAAAGTATGGGTTGCCTTTTAAGGAGTCCAATCTCTTAGAAACTGACCTTGATCATGAAAAAATGGGCGAAATCATTTCCTATGTAAAAGATTCAAGTGAAAAAATCGATGGCATTTTCGTCGCGGGTGATATGATGGCCGTACAATGCATAAAACACTTGCAAAAAGCCGGTTTTAGAATCCCTGAAGATGTGAAGATTGTCGGGTTTAACAATGATCCTGTTTCCGAGGTAATCAGTCCAAGCTTGACCACTATTGACTATCCTGGATATAAACTAGGCGTCTTGGCCGGGCAGAGCATCATTAGCCATCTTAATGGCACCATCGACATACAATCTGCCGAATCGATCATTCTAAAACACAAATTGGTAGTACGGGAATCATCGCTAAAAAAATTAAACTAAATACACGCTATGAGAAAAACTATCTTTACAGTTCTTATTCTTCTTTTTACAAATCATATCTCGTCCCAAAGTCTGGAACCTTTCGAAATAACGGATACCTGGCTTTCCAAGATAGAAGAACTAGCTCCTTCCGAGCCTACAGTTAAAAACGTATCAAAAAAAAATATTTTGGTTTTCTCCAAAGCCACAGGGTTTGTTCATTGGACTATTCCTCATAATATAGCCATGCTCAAAATTCTTTCTAGAAAATCGGGTGCGTTTGAAATCCATGTAGGTTACGATATTGAAAATTTCGATAAAAATAATCTTAAAAAATACGATGCAATCATTCTCAACAACTCGAACCCAAAAGGGCCAAACCGAGATTTGTTCTCGGACTTATTAAAAGAAAACACCTCATTGTCCGCCGAAGAAATATCAAAACAAGCTCCACGATATGAGCAGAATCTTATAGATTATGTATCTAAAGGCGGAGGACTAATGATTTTGCACGGTGCAATTGTTGTCCAGAACAACTCTCCTGAATTCAGTAAAATGACTGGAGGCAGTTTTGACTACCATCCCAAACAACAGTCAATCCACCTAACAGAAGTAGATATTGACCACCCATTGGTACATGCCTTCAAGGGCGAGGGCCTTACCCATATTGACGAGCCATATTTTTTTAAGAATGCATACTTTGATTATAACTTTAGACCGCTACTATACTTGGAGGTCGATAAATTGGAAGGTGTTAAAAAGGCGATCAGCAGCAATATAGTTTATGTCTCATGGATCAAAAGGTACGGTAAGGGAAGAGTATTTTATAGTTCTCCCTCCCACAATGCGCAAACTATGGACAATCCTGAATTTCTACAGTTCTTGTTGGATGGTTTACAATACGTGGTTGGCGATCTGAAATGCGACGATAGCCCTATAGGAAAACCTTAGACCGTCACAAACTGTAAAGTATTGAAATATATAAAAGTGTCAATCCAAAAATAGGTTTGCATATTATTCAAGTCTATTTGCCAAAGCAAATCTTTTGATTAAGTATACTGATTTAGCGATACGAGTCAAAATATTCCAGATGTTATCAAACAAATCTATAAATGATAAAAGAGCATTTAGCCAAACTGG
>CAJDXC010000066.1_pt2 | contig 16232 bp, 12 predicted proteins | sample 7391681 | NCBI WGS metagenome assembly CAJDXC01 (sample SAMEA7055742, study PRJEB34461) | soil metagenome | biome: terrestrial ecosystem; feature: Peninsula; material: soil | place: Antarctica | collected 2016 | reverse complement strand
TAGATTTTATTGTGTTATTGAATTAGTAATTGATGATGGATGGGAATTATCGCCTTTGGGAAGTATAGGATACAAAAGAGTAAAAAGACAATATTTAATGTGTTTTAATCAAATATGATGAAATAAAGAGAGCTGTATATTGATAATTTTATAGACGAAAATTCATCGAATAATAAGAGACTGTTTTGAAATAGTCTCTAAATCCCGTCCTTATGAAGATCTTTAAATATGTTGCGTTAACTGCCGTTGTTTTTTTCTTGTCGTGTACAAGTACAAAAACGATAACCGACCTTTCTTCGGCTCAGAAAGTATTTCAAGATTCGGGCTCAAAAACAATTCTTGTAGCTGCCCATAGAGGAGCACATATGGGGAATTATGAAAACTCCATTGCCTCGACCAAGCAATCCATAAGGTTGGGGGTGGATATTATAGAGGTTGATGTTCGCACCACCAAGGATGGATATTTGGTACTGATGCACGATTCCAAAATTGACCGTACCACAACGGGCAAAGGCAAGGTGGAGGACCTAACTTTGGCTGAGATTAGGGAAGTCCGACTTAAGGCGCCATATGGTAGAACCAGTGAGGAAACCGTACCGACTTTTGAGGAATTTTTAAAAGTGACCAAAGGCAAGATTATGGTAGATGTGGATATGAAGACCGATAATGTGACGGGTATTCTGGCTGCGGTAAAGGAAACGGGAACAAGCAACGAAGTATTTTACTTTGATGACGATTATGACCAATTGGACAGGATTAAAGAATTGGATGCATCCGCTCAAATTATGCCCAGGGCTCGTTCTTATCAAATGGCCGATTCTGCAATCACCAAATTTGCACCCCCGGTAGTGCATATCGATGCCGGATTTTATTCGGACTCACTTGCCACCATGCTTAAGAGTCACAAAGCCAGGATTTGGAGCAATACCTTGGGAGAGGCCGATGGCAATATCCGCTATGGCAACGGGGAAGCAATATTGGATGAGCTATTAAAATACGGTGTAAACATGATACAGACCAATGAACCGGAACTATTGCTGCAACTTTTAAGATCCAAAGGACTGCACCAATAGCACATTACGTACAAACCGGCATAAACTCTCCTCTATTTTTATAACTTTGGCCGCATGGATAATATAACCCAAATTCCGGCAAGTTTTATAGAACAGAACACCCATTTTCCAGGCCTAATCGAAGCCCTGAGAGTTGCATTTTCCGATCAGGATACCTTGGTTCCCATGAGGCATCATCACGATTTTCCTAATCCTGAGGTACAAGAGGATTCAACGTTGTTGTTAATGCCTGCTTGGAAACCTGGAAAGCGGGCGGGGGTAAAAATCGCGACCGTGAGTCCAAAAAACGGTCAGTTTAACTTACCTGCGATTCAGGGCACCTATATCTATTTGGATGCTCTAAAAGGTGGGGTCCTCGCACTTCTAGAGGCCAAAAGTTTGACTGCGAAAAGAACTGCTGCGGCATCTGCCTTGGCATCACAATATTTGTCAAAGAAAAATTCCAGTTCCCTACTGATGATCGGCACCGGAGCCCTAGCTTCCAATTTAATCTTGGCCCATGCCAGTGTACGCCCATTGAAAACGGTATACGTTTGGGGAAGGGACTATTCCAAGGCGGTTAAACTTTGTGAAAAATTGAAAGATGCACCCTTCCATATCGAACCTATAAAGGCAATTGAGGATAAAATTTCCGAAGTAGATATTATTTCTACTGCAACCCTGTCTAAAACGCCCCTTGTTTTGGGAGAATATCTACAACCCGGTCAACATGTAGACTTGGTAGGAGCTTACAGGGTAGATATGCGGGAAGCCGATGATGAAGCGATAACAATGGCAGAAGTATATGTAGATACTTTTCAAGGTGGCTTAAAAGAAAGTGGAGATATAGTCATTCCGCTGAAAAGTGGCGTTTTAAAGGAGACGGACATCAAGGCCGATTTATTCGAGCTCACTACCCAAAAGAAAATGGGAAGGAAGAACGACAGGGAAATTACGATGTTCAAGTCGGTCGGACATGCATTGGAAGATCTTGCCGCAGCTACCTATTATTATGAATTGTTTAAGGGTGCCCATGTATAATCGGATACGCAAGAAAACTGATTTTATAGCCCCAAAAGCCTGGCTTCAAACCAAGACAATCGATATGCACACCGGGGGCGAGCCGCTACGAGCCATTTTAGAGGGTTTTCTCCCAATTAAAAGGAGGCTATTTGTTGCATTAAAGGTCCAAATCAAATTCCTGTCTAAGCTTATCGATTACAGGGTTTTTCTCTCGTAGTTTGTCGTATTTCTCTTGTGGGGTAAATGCGTATTTTTTAGCAGCCTCCTCATTTACCGTAATCTTAAGATTGATAAAATGGTTGTTGAGCTGCTGCTTTAAATAGACGATTAGATCGTATTGATCCCGCTCCACTTCTTTTTTCATGGTATTGTTGGGCAGTTCTATCCAAATAGTATGGTCATTCCTAAGCTTCGGTACGTCCGCGTGTAGGTTGGAGGCAAGTATCTTTCTTCCATCGGCATCGATCTTTGCCACAAAATCGTCCCAATGTTTTTGCATTTCCAATTCGGTAAAGGGAGTTTTGGGAAGTTTGCTTTCGTCCAGAACCTCTTCTTTTTTGTTGAGCTGATGTTCCTTTTTGACCTTTAAACTGGAGAGGGACAGACCAGACACTCTTTTGGAAGGGATATTGATATTTAGCTTAGGGGCTTCGGCCTCGGTTTTTGTGTCTGCTTTCTCGGTGGGGATAGGAGTGATAATTGAATTATCTTCCTCTGGCTCGATAGATTGGGTAGGCACCTCTTCCGTTGGGGAGATGGGTTGCTCGCGTTCTACGGTAGGTGATTCTTTTGGCGAGACAGCTGCCGAACCGTTGACGTTTCGGTCCTTAAAAAAGGCTGCAGGTGCCAAAACGATCTCTTTAACTAAGGAATCAGAGTTTTTTTTTTCTCCATCAAAATCAATGGAGGCCAATTTCATTAAGGTGAGCTCCACCAACAAGCGCTGGTTTTTACTCGATTTATATTTTAGGCCGCATTCGTTTGCCAGATCGATCGCTTGCAGCAAAAACTCTTGGGAGGTTTTCTTGGATTGATCTAGATAGTTTTTCTTCGCCTCTTCGCCCACTTCCAACAATTCTATGGTATCTTGATACCTACACACCATTAGGTCCCTAAAATGGGAGGCCAAGCCATTAATAAAGTGTTGGCCCTCAAAGCCCTTGGCCAAGGTAGTGTTGAACAAAATCAACAAAGCCGGGATATCGTGTTCCAAGATTAGATCCGTAGCCTTAAAATAGGTGTCGTAATCTAGTACATTAAGGTTTTCTGTTACGGCTTTTCTAGTGAGATGCTTACCAGAAAAACTCACCACCCTATCAAAAATGGATAGTGCGTCGCGCATGGCACCATCCGCTTTTTGTGCAATGATATGCAGTGCATCATCCTCTGCCTCTATTCCTTGGCTCTCTGCGATATATTTTAGATAATCGGCGGCATCTTTGACCGTAATCCGCTTAAAGTCAAAGATTTGACAACGTGAAAGTATGGTGGGGATAATCTTGTGCTTCTCTGTAGTGGCCAAGATAAAAATGGCATGTTTGGGTGGCTCTTCCAAGGTCTTTAGAAAAGCGTTAAAGGCCGATTGGGACAGCATATGAACCTCATCGATGATATAGACCTTGTACTTGCCTACCTGGGGAGGTATCCGAACCTGATCTGTTAAATTTCGAATGTCGTCCACGGAGTTGTTGGAAGCTGCATCGAGCTCAAAAACGTTGAAGGCAAAATCCTCACCTTCCATTTCCGTACCGTCGGAGTTTATTTTTTTGGCGAGAATCCTGGCACAAGTCGTTTTGCCAACTCCTCTGGGACCACAAAATAGTAGTGCCTGGGCCAAACGGTTGCTTTCAATAGCATTGGTCAATGTATTGGTAATGGCCTGTTGCCCCACCACGTCCTTAAAGGTTTGGGGCCTGTATTTCCGAGCCGATACGATAAAGGGTTCCAATTTGTTTTAGTTATTGGTTAAATGTAGAGAGGCAATATATTGCGTTTCTACTGCGATATGTCAATCGTGCATCCATTCTTTGCAAATATAAAGATAGCATTTGCATAAGCAGTTCAATTAATAAATTTTAGGGAAATTTTTATTAACAATAGCGGTATATTTGCCCTAAGCAGGTCACCTTATCGCTGCATGCTGAACTAGTTTCAGCACCTTTTTGAGGCTGGTAAAGTGTTGAAGAGGTCCCGAATCAAGTTCGGGATGAAGAGGAAAGTCCGGACACCATAGTGCAGCATAGCGGGTAACGCCCGTCCACCGTGAGGTGAGGACAAGTGCAACAGAAAGCAAGTACAGTTCGGCTGTAGTGAAACCAGGTAAACTCTATGCGGTGCAACGCCATGTATATCAGCGTTAAGGGTAAGGATCCGTTATTCGGAAACAGAATCCGGCTTATGACCTGCTTTTTAATGAGATAGCATTTTCTGAAGGAAAATGCGTAATCGAATTAACCCTGAGCAAAGCCGAAGGGTCCCATGAATCTACTTCCCAATGTCATTACGGATGTTCCAGTAGAACTTGATGGTTGAATTAACCCTGGGCGAAGCCTAAGGGTCCCATAAATCTACTTCCCAATGTCATTACGGATGTAATCCTGTAGAACTTGATGGTTGAATTAACCCTGGGCGAAGCCTAAGGGTCTCGTGAATCAACCGCAGAAATCTTTGTTAGCTGCGTCGAAGGGTCTCATGAATCTACTTCCCGATCTTTTGATTATCATCTACCTTCCAATAATTTTAAATTTTTTCCAAGGACCGAGATTTTGGTTACCTGCTCCAATCGATTATAGAACTAGAGCACTTTTAACCGTACTTAACACTAGATATTTTCCACAATTGTTGTTGATAACTTCGAACCTTAAAAACAACGACATTGCCATATTTCATAGGGTATTGCGTATATTTGTAGGATTGCCAAATTATGAACTAAGAATGTATTGATTATATGAACGAAGAAGAAAAAAAAGACGACGAAATCAACAAAGAAAAAGTGCCCGGCAAGGGTGAAGAAATAAAAGACAAACTGTATTCGGCCGATAGTATCCAAGCTCTGGAGGGCATGGAACATGTGCGTAAGAGACCTTCCATGTATATAGGTGATACTGGACCGCGAGGACTGCATCATCTGGTTTATGAGGTAGTGGACAACTCCATCGATGAGGCTATGGGAGGCTACTGCGATACCATTAGCGTTGTCATCAATGAGGATAATTCGATTACCTCAAAAGATAATGGTCGCGGTATACCGGTCGATTTGCATAAGAAGGAAGGCGTATCCGCTCTTGAGGTCGTTATGACCAAGATAGGTGCAGGGGGTAAGTTCGATAAGGATTCCTATAAGGTCTCCGGAGGGCTCCACGGTGTTGGTGTCTCCGTAGTCAATGCACTGTCCAAGCATTTAAGGGCAACCGTTTATCGAGATGGAATAATCTGGGAACAGGAATTTGAAAGAGGAAAGCCCCTTTACCCGGTAAAAAGTATAGGGGAAACCACCGAACGGGGTACGGTTGTGACCTTCACCCCGGACGATACCATTTTTAACCAAACCACGGAGTATAGCTATGAAACTTTGGCCAATAGGATGCGCGAGCTATCTTATTTGAACAAGGGAGTAAAGATTTCCTTAACGGATAAAAGACATAGGGACGAGAAAGGCGAATATATTTCAGAGCTTTTTTATTCGGAAGAGGGCTTAAAAGAATTCATAAAATATCTTGATGGCAATCGTGAGCCTCTGATTAAAAAGATTATAGCTATAGAGGGCGAAAAAAATGGTATTCCCGTGGAGGTTGCGATGGTTTACAATACTTCCTATACAGAAAACCTACATTCCTACGTAAATAATATCAATACTCATGAGGGAGGGACCCACTTGTCCGGTTTTAGACGGGGACTGACCACGACCTTGAAAAAATATGCAGATGCTTCCGGGCTGCTGGAAAAGTTGAAATTTGAGGTAGCTGGGGATGATTTCAGGGAAGGTCTCACCGCGATAATCTCCGTTAAAGTGCAGGAACCCCAGTTTGAGGGACAGACCAAGACCAAGTTGGGCAATAGGGAAGTCTCCTCGGCGGTAAGCCAAGCGGTATCGGAAATGCTGACCAATTATTTGGAAGAGAATCCCGATGATGCCAAAACTATTGTACAAAAAGTGATCTTGGCGGCCCAAGCGCGCCATGCGGCCACAAAGGCTCGGGAGATGGTGCAGCGAAAGACCGTGATGAGCATCGGTGGACTGCCTGGAAAATTATCGGATTGTTCCGAGCAAGATCCTACCCTATGCGAAGTATTTCTCGTTGAGGGAGACTCTGCCGGGGGAACGGCCAAACAGGGAAGGGACCGGAATTTCCAAGCTATTCTTCCATTGCGAGGTAAAATTCTGAACGTAGAAAAGGCAATGCGGCACAGAGTGTTCGAAAATGAGGAGATCAAGAACATCTATACCGCCCTTGGGGTAACCATTGGTACGGAAGAGGATAGCCAGGCGCTGAACTTGGATAAATTGCGCTACCACAAGGTAGTCATCATGTGTGATGCCGATGTTGATGGTAGCCATATCGAGACCTTGATCTTGACCTTCTTTTTCAGATACATGCGGGAGCTTATTGAAGGAGGGCACGTCTATATTGCCACGCCACCGTTATACTTGGTAAAGAAAGGCACCAAAAAGCGTTATGCCTGGAGTGAAAAAGAACGGGACGAGGTTGCCGAAAGCTTTAATGGCAGCGTAACTATTCAGCGATACAAAGGTCTTGGAGAGATGAATGCAGAACAACTTTGGGACACTACCATGAACCCGGAGTTTAGGACCTTACGGCAGATCAATATCGACAATGCCACGGATTCCGATAGGACGTTCTCCATGTTGATGGGGGATGAGGTACCGCCAAGACGGGAATTTATCGAAAAGAATGCCGTTTATGCCAAAATTGATGCATAATCACTTGAAATAAAAAACAAGCCCCGACAGTATATGTTGGGGCTTTTTTTATTTTCTTCAATGTCCACTTCAACAAATCTAGAAACACGTGTCAAACGATCTGTAAATTGATTTCTGACTGATCAGATCCTACTGCTTTTTGTGAAACAATGCTGTGGGCGGAATTTCCTGTCTTTCAATCCCTGGTCCTTCCCATTTAACGTAGTCGAACTTATCGTTCCCTAGTTGGAAATATTTCTGCTCTATTTTATATTTTCCTTTTCTGATCGCTATGGACCTGAATCCCACCTGACCTAAGAATTTCTTTCCATCAATAAAAAGCGTGCTCCCGTCATTGGATCTTGTATCGATGGTGTAAATACCATCTTTGGGGATCTCTAAATAGCCGTTGAATATATATCCGAAATAGTCCTCCCTTTTTCGTTCGTCCGCAGTAAACCTGGAAATGATTCCGGTTTCTAGAGGTGCTAATGTGTCCAACGCAAACTCATCTATTACGTGCACGTGATAATATTTATATTCTAGCCCGGGCTCAAAATCCATTTTATTTTCATAATTGGTAAATTGTTCAAACTCCAGTTTATTCAATTGAACAGAAACTGGAACACTGGGCAATATCCCATCCTTGAAAGCTGCAAATAATACTGTGGTGGTTTTATTGACGACAATCGGATCTTTATAAATGGATGATTCCTCCGTTGGCTCACTGCCGTCCGTGGTATAATAAATTTTAGCTTCTTTGTCCTTACACTTTAGTTCTACTTTACCTTGTTGTAAAAAATTAATATCTGAAGTGACCGAATAAGGAAGTATTACATAAGGTTCAAATTTTTGTGATGAAGGTCTGGATTCCACGGATTTCCCCCACATCTTGTTTGGTTGTGCCTCCATCTTAAAAACCAACGTACCTCCATTAGCAATGACATCATGGGAAAACCACGACTTTTCATATTCTTTTCCATTCAAGGTAACAGATTGAATATAGATATTCTCGTCGGATACATTGTCCGCCTGAACTGTAAATTTCTTTCCATTCTCCAGATTAATGGTGACTTTATCAAATAAAGGACTTCCAATTTCATACTTCGGATCTCCAGGGGATACCGGATAAAAGCCCATGGCACTCAAAATATACCATGCCGACATCTGGCCGCAGTCTTCGTTTCCACTAAGTCCGTCTGGTTGGTCATCGTACATGGTGTCCAGAATCTGGCGTACCATAGCTTGGGTTTTCCAGGGAACCCCGGCATAATTATACAAATAAGCCATGTGGTGGCTTGGCTCATTACCGTGTGCATACTGCCCAATTAACCCAGTGGCATCAACGGCAATCTCATCGTGCTCTGTTTCTATGGTAAACATGGTATCTAGCCATTCGATAAATTTATCATCCCCTCCTATCAAACTAATCAATCCATTAACATCGTGGGGTGCAAAAAGGCTGTATTGGTAAGAGTTGCCTTCCACAAAGTGCTCACTGCCTTCTGCCGGGTCAAAGGGGGTTACCCAACTGCCATCGGAGTTTTTAGGTCTCATAAAACCAATAGATGGGTCATAAATGTTTTTATAAAATTGCGCCCTTTTTTGAAAATTTAGATAATCGTTTTCTTTTTTCAGGTATTTTGCCATTTGGGAAACGCTCCAATCGTTGTAGGCGTATTCCATGACCTTGGAAACAGAACCACTCTCTTTATCGGACGGGATATATCCAAGGTCTTTGTAGTAAGGGATATCCTTGACCCGATTTTTCATGGCCTCGAAGGCCACTTCTTCGTCAAAGCCCCGTATCCCTTTTGCATAGGCATCCAGAATAACGGAATGGGTATGATAACCGATCATTACCCCGGTGTAATTTCCCCACAATTCCCATTGTGGTAATTTTCCGCCGATGCGATACATTTCGAGAAAGGTCTTTACAAAATCCAAATATCTTTCCCGATCAATAATGCTGTAGAGTGGCATATTCGCCCTAAAGGTGTCCCACAAAGAAAAAGTGGTATAATTTGTATAGCCATTTGCAGTATGGATCTTGTAATCTACACCACGATAACTGTTATCAACATCCATAAACGTATTTGGTGCAATCGCGGTATGGTAAAGTCCCGTATAAAATATTCTACGTTGTTTTTCTGTTCCACCCTCCACATCAATTTTAGAGAGAAAGGTATTCCAATCACTACTTGCCTTATCCTTGACCCCTTCAAAATCCCATCCTTGATTCTCAGTTTCCAAATTCAATTTTGCCCCAGCGACACTCACAGCAGAAATACCGATCTTCACCAATACCTCTTCGCCCTTTTTTGTTGGGAACTGAACGTAGGCTCGAATATTATCCCCTTCCGCCTTGGAAATACCTTCTTTGAGGATATCATTTATCGCTATCCCGTAACTACTGAACGGCTTGGAAAATTTGGCATAAAAATAAACATACTGGTCTTTGGCCCATCTTTTGGACCTTCGCAAGCCTTGTATTTCCGTATCGCTAACAAATTCAATATTCGATTCCAACACATGGTCCCTATTCTTAAGATCGATTATGATATTGGCCTTTTCTGCAGCCGGAAATGAATATTTATGGAACCCGGTCCGGATAGTTGCTGTCAACTCCGCTTTTACATTATAATCATCAAGCAAAACACTGTAGTAGCCTGGCGCTGCAAACTCATTGTCATGGCTAAAGGAAGAGCGGTATCCCGATTTGGAGTCCTCGGGTTCTCCCGGTAATATTTGTACCTCACCAATTGTGGGCATCAAAAGCACATCACAAAGTTCGGGAGCACCCGTGCCACTGAGATGTGTCTGGCTAAATCCCATAATGGTATTGTCGGAAAAGTGATATCCAGAAGAGCCGTCCCAATCCTCCCACCGGGTGTCCGGGCTAATTTGTACCATGCCAAAGGGAAGCGTTGCCCCCGGAAACGTATGGCCGTGCCCTCCCGTTCCGATAAACGGATCCACGTATTGGGTGTAGTTTTTTGTAGTTGGTCCAGAGCAAGCGACAAGTCCGATTACGAAAACCAAAAGAAACAACTTCAAGAAAATATTTGATTTAAAGATTATCTGGAACCTGAGTCTCGGGAACTCCGATTGCAAATAATGTTTTATTTGGCACATTTTGAAGGGGTTAAAGGTTTTGTTGGTTTTAATTTGGGGAAGATACACTTCTTATAATGCTAATCAATTCTCAACTAGGCAAATATATAATAGAAATTAAGTTTGTCCCAGAAATTCTAGAGTTTCTATTTGGAAGTAGTATATCTTTAAAAGCTACGACTTCATTTGACACTAGTCAAGATAATATGAGGGTATTACACAGGATTCCATTATCTTGGAACATCCAATAGAAAAACAGATCCGCTATGGCAAGTCAATATATAGATATCGAAACCCTCAAATTTATTCTTTATAAGGTTCATGATCTTCAAAGTGTCTTGGACCAGCCGCGCTATGCAGACTACGATCTTGGGGCTGTTGAGCTTTTTTTGAATGCCATCAAGGATTTTTCGGATAAGGAACTCTTCCCTTATTTTAGGGAAATGGATGCAACGCCAGCCCACTTCAAGGATGGGGAAATCGTTGTACACCCCCAGATAAGGGAATATATGAAGAAAGGTGGGGAAATGGGACTTATTGGGGCCTTGTTCGATTATGATATCGGTGGCATGCAAATGCCGAATATAGTAGTAACTGCTTCCGCTTATATCCAAGAAGCTGCGAACAATCAAATACCAGGTTACATAGGGCTTACCTTGGGCTCATCGGAACTGATTGTGCATTTTGGAGGTAAATTCTTGATCGAGACCTTTGTTCCCAAGATGATCACAGGGGACTGGGGAGGTACCATGTGCCTCACCGAACCACAGGCTGGTAGCTCTCTTTCCGATATCATTACCGCGGCGGTACCGGACGGGGATACCTACAAAATCACTGGACAAAAAATATTTATATCCGCCGGGGATTATCAAGGGGTCGAAAATGTGGTTCATTTGGTATTGGCCCGTATAAAGGGAGCACCTGCCGGCACAAAGGGGATATCGCTGTTTGTGGTACCCAAAAACAGACCGGATGCCGATGGCAATCTGACTTCTAACGATGTGAAAACCATAGGCGATTTTCAAAAAATGGGACAAAGGGGATATTGTACTACCCACCTCTCCTTTGGAGATAAAAACGATTGCCAGGGATGGCTGGTGGGTGAACCTCACCAAGGTCTGAGATATATGTTTCTGATGATGAACAGTGCCAGGATCAGTGTGGGCCGGGGCGCTGCGGCCATCACTATGGCTGCTTACCGGGCATCCTTGGCCTATGCCAAGGAAAGACCTCAGGGGCGCAGTCTGACTTCTACAGGCAAAAAGGACGCTGCAAAGGACCCGATCCTGATCATCAACCATCCCGATGTAAAAAGAATGCTGCTCTTACAAAAGGTGGTGACAGAAGGGGCATTGAGCCTAATACTGCTATCGTCTAAGTTTCAGGATCTTTCAACAACCCATTCAGAAGCTGCTGAACGAGAAAAATACTTGAATCTGTTAGAGATTCTTACCCCAATTGCAAAAACCTATCCTTCCGAAATGGGAGCGGTATCGGTAAGTAATGGACTTCAGGTTCTTGGGGGTTACGGATTTTGTGCGGATTTCGTACTCCAACAGTATCATAGGGATATCCGTATTTTTTCTATCTATGAAGGCACCACGGGAATCCAGTCGTTAGATCTTTTGGGAAGGAAGGTCACCATGAATAATGGTAAAGCCATGGAATTATTGTTGACCGAGATTGGGAATAGCATAAAAGATGCGTCCGGACATACAGAACTTGTGGCCTATGCACAAAAGTTGGAAGGTAAATTGGAACTAGTAAAGGAAGTTCTTCAATTTCTGCTTCCGTTTGCCAAAAAAGGTGAATTTGAACGATTCTTATCGGATGCCACTGTTTTTATGGAATTTTTGGGCAATATTGTCATTGGGTGGCTGTGGCTCGATATGGCTATAAAGGCTAAAATTGGTTTGACCAGTGGGGATACCAAATATTCAGGAGAATTTTATGCGAGTAAAATCCATGCCATGAAGTTTTATTATAAATATGAGCTGCCTAAAACTACAGCCTTGGCTGAGGTATTGATGAACAGCGAAGTGCTTACCGTAGATTCCAGTATTACATAATCAAAAAACCAGTAAATGGATAACATAAAATCTAGATTTGATTTAGCTGGTAAAGTGGCGATAATTACGGGATCTAGCAAAGGTATCGGAAGGTCTATTGCTCAGGGTTTGGCCGAAAACGGTGCCAAGGTTGTTATAAGCAGCAGAAAACAGGGTGCCGTGGATACTGTCGTGGAAGAGTTTAGAGCGGCTGGTTTGGAAGCTGTAGGTATTCAATGCCATATAGGGGAGTCTGAACAACGCCAGGCACTCGTGGCCAAAACCATTGAAGAATATGGTCGGATCGATATTTTGGTGAACAATGCAGCCATCAACCCATATTATGGACCTTTGGAGGGATCTGATGAAGCTGTGTTCGATAAGATTATGGACGTGAACGTCAAGGCCCCATGGATACTTTCCAATCTAGTCCTGACATATATGAAGGTTCAGGGAAGTGGCAGTATCATCAATATCTCTTCTGTCGAAGGTTTAAGACCCGGATTTGGGCTGGGTTTGTACAGTGCCACTAAATCGGCATTGATCATGCTCACCAAGAATCAGGCGAAGGAGTGGGGAAGATATGGGGTGAGAGCCAATGTGGTTTGCCCTGGTCTGATCAAGACCAAATTTAGCGAGGGTCTCTGGACCGATGAAAAATTGGTCAGCGAATATGTCAAGACCGTGCCCCTAAGCAGGATAGCATCTCCGGAAGAGATAGCAGGTTTGGTGATGCTGTTGGCATCCGATGCCGGATCCTATATGACCGGAGGCGTATATGTTGCCGATGGGGGCTATATGGTTTCAGGCTAATTTAAAGAAGTATCAACTTCAATCTCTAAATAGCTAAGCTATAAACCACAAATAAATGAATTCGTACATGAGGTTAAAGGATAAAATTGCAATCGTAACAGGAGGTTCCAGGGGAATAGGTCGAGCCATATCTGAGCTCTTTGCCAAGGAAGGGGCAACCGTAATTATTATGGACCTGTTGCCGCAAGGGCAGGAGGTGGCAGACGGTATCAATGCCAAAGGAAGAAAAGGGGAATTCCACAAGATTTCGGTGACCGATAAGCCTGCAATAGAGCATCTTTTTGCCCAGATTAACGAAAAGTATGGCAAGATCGATATTCTCATCAACAATGCGGGAATTACTAGAGATCGTACCTTGGAAAAAATGAGTGAGGAGGAATGGAACGCGGTAATCGATGTGAACCTAAAGGGTGTGTTTTTATGTGCCCAGGCCGTAATGCCTTATATGAAAGCGAACAAATACGGTAGAATTGTAAGTGCAGCATCCAATGTTGGGTTACGAGGGAATTTTGGACAGACAAATTATGCAGCTACCAAGGCAGGCGTGATCGCAATGGCTAAGACTTGGACCCTGGAATTGGGAAAATACGGCATTACTGCCAATGCTGTTGCCCCTGGTTTTACGATGACCAATATGGTGGAAAAGATTCCTGAGGAACATTTTGCCGCCATAAAAGATAGTATTCCATTGAAAACAGTAGCGCAACCCATTGATATTGCCTACGGCTATTTGTATTTGGCATCGGATGAGGCACGGTTTGTCTCAGGAATTTGTTTGACCATTGATGGGGGAACCTCACGATAAATCGATACTATGGCGAAACTGGAAGTTGAGAATTTTGAAGCATTTAGAAAACTGGAGGGAAAATCCCTGCCAGCTGGGGATTGGCTCACGATTACCCAAGAAATGATCAACGATTTTGCAAAGGCCACCTTGGATTTTCAATGGATACATGTCGATGTGGAAAAGGCCAAAAAGTATTCTCCATTTAAGAGGCCAGTGGCACATGGGTTTATGTCTATTTCCTTGCTTGCTAAATTATTGGGCGATTGTATACTGGTCAAATCGACCAAAATGGGAGTTAATTATGGTTTGAACAAAGTCAGGTTCCCAAGCCCTGTCCTAGTGGATAGCAGTGTTCGTTTAAATGTTAGGGTTCAAAACATCGAAAACTACGGGGACAAGGGATTAAAAGTCACCTGGGATTGTGTAGTGGAGATTGAGGGAGTTGAAAAACCCGCTTGTGTTGCCGAATTTATAAGTTTGATGTTCGAGTAGGACACTGGCATTTACGGCAGTTCGAAATCGTTCATAATCTTCCTGAGTATCGAACTCCATGAATATTCCATAATCAAAATTATTCTTTTTACTTATCTGCCGTAAGCATCTAAAATTGTTGACTCCCGGAATGGAGCTCAGGTCTTTTGCCGCGTTAAGAAACTTCACTTCCTCCTTAGAATTCTTGGGATACTTTAATTTAAAAACAACACTATGACAAATCATGTTTTATGCTATTTGATTGATTTCAATTATTGATTTTACACTATTCTACCAGTAAATGTGAAAGTTGGAAAAACACCTCCCTCAGTCCCCACCCGAACGGTACGGGCAGGCCTCCTTTTTAGGAGGGAAGGTTGTTTTCCGCTCTAAAAAGAGGGGATTAATAGGTGTGTAAAATCCAAAACATTGCATTTTGAATATACTGGCAAAGTAGCGGAGAATCATTTTTAATAATATTATTTTATTGATTTTTTTAAGAAAAATAAAAAATAGAACCCAGAACAATCTAAAATCTTTAATATTCGAGTAAGTTCTTAGAAATTTAAGGCTTATTAAATCCATCAACCATCAACCAAAGCAACTAACTATGTTCAATCAAATGTTTCGGTAAATCTTCCACTCTTTCACAGCAAAGTTGGTCCATTACCTGCTGAAACTGGGTCTTGAACATGGAGATGGTGTGATCCCCTCCTTTACTACCCAGAGCTCCGGTCCCGTAAAGAAAAGACCTGCCCATAAAAGTGAACTTGGCACCGCAAGCTATGGCCCGAGCAATATCGGGACCAGAGCGGAGACCGCCGTCCATCATGATCTCTATCTTGTCGCTGTATTTTTCAGTAATATTTTGAAGTGAAGTTATGGTCGCCTCTGCGGCATCCAATTGTCTTCCTCCATGGTTAGAAACGATAATTCCGTCAAACCCCATCCGGATGGCGTCTTGGGTATCCTGCTCGGAGGCCACACCTTTTAATACCAGTTTGCCCTTCCACTTGTCACGGATGGGCTTTATCCTTTCCTCGTTCAACTTGCCCGAAAAGGTCTTGTCCATAAACGCACCCAACTGTTTTAAATTAAGCCCTTCGGGGGTGTATGGTTTTAAAGTTTCAAAAGTGGGTTGACCGTATTTTAGGGTGTTAAATGCCCAAGTGGGATTGCCAAGAATCTGCAATATATTGGCTACAGACATTTTTGGCGGTAGTGACATCCCGTTTCGAATATCACGTGGTCTATAACCAAAAGTGGGTACGTCGCAAAGGAGTACCAATACGGGGCATCCTGAAGCCTCAGCACGTGCTATAATATCGTCGCGCACTGCATCCTCCACGGGATTGTAGAGTTGAAACCAAGCCTTTCCCTCCGTAAGCTCGCTCGCTTTTTCGATGTTCATAGTGGTCACGGTACTCAGGATAAAGGGAATATTATGCTCAGAAGCGGCTTTGGCCAAAATTTGCGACGAATTGGGCCACATCAACCCTTGAAGCCCCACGGGTGCAATGCCGAAAGGGGCATCGAACTCCATCCCGAACAGGGTTGTCTTGGTACTGCTGGTTCCCCGGTTCCTTAAATAGCGGGGCTGTAACTGCACCTTGCGTACCTCGGAGGTGTTTCGTTCCAGGCTTACATCCTCGTTGCAACCACCGTCCAAATATTCGAAAGCGAATTTGGGGATCCTTTCTTTTGCCCGAGTTCTTAGGTCGTCTACCGAGGGGTATCTTGAATCTATTTTATTGGCCATATTACTAAGGTACTTATTTGGTTATAAATTTCCTTTTATATTTTTTCCAAAGAGGGAATTAAAATTGTCAATTGTTATTTAAAGGGGTTTTGATGATGTTTCCTGTGGATCCCAATTCGGACTGCTCCAGTTCAAAAACATATTGGGGTCTTAATCCAGGTTCTTCCCTATGAGATACAAATATAATAGAGGTTTTGCTTTCTTTGGCTATTTTATTCGCCAATGCCACGAACAAGGCCGCACT
>CAJDXC010000029.1_pt1 | contig 16267 bp, 16 predicted proteins | sample 7391681 | NCBI WGS metagenome assembly CAJDXC01 (sample SAMEA7055742, study PRJEB34461) | soil metagenome | biome: terrestrial ecosystem; feature: Peninsula; material: soil | place: Antarctica | collected 2016 | reverse complement strand
CGAAAATACGGAAAAGTATATCATAATGGGCGAACTTTCTTTAGACGGCAGTGTACAACCTATTTCGGGAGCGCTTCCTATAGCAATAAAGGCGAGGGAAGAAGGATTCAAGGGCTTTATTTTGCCAAAGGACAATGCCAAGGAAGCTGCGATCGTAGATGGTCTCGAGGTTTATGGAGTGGAGTCCATCACGGAGGTCATCAATTTTTTTGACAAGGGAACCCCAATGGAAAGGACCATTATAGACACTCGGGCAGAATTCTATAAAAGTCTGGATTTTCCAGAATTCGATTTTTCGGACGTTAAGGGACAGGAGAGCATCAAGAGATGTATGGAAATAGCCGCCGCCGGCGGACATAATATTATTTTGATTGGTCCACCGGGTGCTGGCAAGACCATGTTGGCCAAAAGGTTACCTTCTATTTTACCTCCCATGACCTTGCACGAAGCCTTGGAAACTACCAAGATCCACAGCGTGGTGGGGAAAATTAAAAACATGGGTCTGATGAGCCAAAGGCCTTTTCGAAGTCCACATCACACGATAAGCGATGTCGCCCTTGTAGGTGGGGGAGCGTATCCCCAACCGGGGGAAATTTCCCTGTCCCACAATGGGGTCCTGTTTTTGGATGAGTTGCCAGAATTTAAACGGGGCGTGCTGGAGGTATTGCGCCAACCTTTGGAAGATCGGGAAGTAACTATCTCTCGTGCCCGTTTCACCGTAACTTACCCCAGCAGTTTTATGCTCGTCGCCAGTATGAACCCCAGCCCCAGTGGATATTTTAACGACCCGGATGCTCCGGTGACCTCTTCCCCGGCAGAGATGCAGCGGTATTTGGGGAAAATCTCCGGTCCCTTGCTAGATCGTATCGACATCCATATAGAAGTGACTCCGGTGCCTTTTGAGAAACTCTCGGAGGATCGAAAAGGAGAAGGGAGCGTGGCCATCCGAGAACGGGTGACGGCAGCTCGAGAAATACAGACTCAACGTTTTGAGGGACTAGAAAATGTCCATTACAATGCCCAAATGAATACCAAGCAGATCCGAGAATACTGCCAATTGGACGATGCCTCCAAGCAATTGTTAAAAACTGCAATGGAACGGCTCAATCTTTCTGCCAGAGCCTATGACCGTATTTTAAAAGTGGCTCGCACCATCGCCGATCTGGAAAACACGGAGTCCCTGGATGGAAATCATATTGCGGAGGCCATTCAATATAGATCTTTAGATCGGGAAGGATGGTTGGGGTAAAGNNNATGTGATTATAAATCACTAAATTTAAAAATGTAAATCTAAACCAGTTGAAACTATGAAATGGCAAGGTAAAAGACAAAGTTCCAATGTTGAAGATAAAAGAGGGCAGTCGGGTCCCAGTAGAGGTATCGGAGGATTCAATCCCCTGCTACTAGGCACTTTGTTTAGGTTTCTTTTTTCAAAAGTGGGCCTGATCATCATAGGGCTTTTTCTTGTATTTTCATTCGTTACAGGAAATAATCCACTGACCTTAATAGGTAATCTTTTAGGTGGTGGCGGTATCCAGACAGAGACTTCTGCCCCATATCAACCCAGTGCCGAAGACGAGGATTTGGCCGCCTTTAGCAAAACTATCTTGGCTAGTACCGAGGATGTGTGGAATCAACTTTTGGAGAATTACCGCGAGCCCACACTGGTGCTGTTTACGGGATCTGTCGCTTCGGCTTGTGGATCGGCTTCTAGTGCTACGGGACCTTTTTATTGTCCGGGGGATGAGAAATTGTACCTGGATTTAAGCTTTTTTCGGGATATGGAACACGAAATGAACGCCCCGGGCGATTTTGCCCAAGCCTACGTCATCGCCCATGAAGTCGGCCATCATGTGCAGAAACTCATGGGTATTACAGATAAAGTGGACGCCCTGAGAGGGAAAGTGAGCCAGGAGGAATTCAATAAATATTCGGTTCGGCTAGAGTTACAGGCCGATTTTTTCGCAGGGGTCTGGGCCCATCATTCCCAGCAAATGACCCGTATGATGGAGGCCGGGGACCTCGAAGAGGCGTTGAACGCCGCGAATGCGATAGGTGACGATCGTTTGCAGAAACAGTCTACGGGTAGGGTAGTACCCGATTCCTTTACACATGGGACTTCAGCGCAGCGGGTAAGGTGGTTTAAAAAGGGATTTGATACGGGAGACATCAGTCAAGGGGATACCTTTAACGCCAATCCGTTATAAGCCCCTAGCCTCAGCCCCCTAACCCCCAAAAGAGAATTCTATAGGGAGCCTTAAAAAAATAAACAGATTATATACTTATAAGCTTACTCGTATAGTGCTCAAAGATTTAATTATCAATACATTGTAATCCATCAATTTCCGACCATTGGCAAGCGCCAAATAAAATCATGCAGATTTAGCCTGCTACGTAATTGGGTATTCCGATAAACTTATAAACACATAAACCTATAAACGAGGTCGATAGCGATTTGTTAACTTTTGACTAATTAACCATTAACTATCAACCATTAACGGTCACCTCTTATCAATTCATCCCCAAAATCCCACAATTGGATCCATTTCTTTTTGGATAAAGCAGACTGCTTCTCACTTTTGTATTGGTAAGCGAGGCTGATCATCTCCAAGATTTAGGAACTATCTCCTTCAAACTTTTGGTAACTTAGCATTGACATCACGATGTATTTTTTGTTCTGATTTAAGACAATTACCGAAGGAGATGAAATTATAAACTTGCAACAATGACGAAGTATTTTGGAAAAATCTTGATAACGGGGTTTGTAATAGGAATTACTATTGCAATCCTGTTTATTGTGACTCGATTTTTTTCTACCGGAAGTTTGCAACCAGATGGTCCTTTTTTTATCAATTTGAGCTACTGCTTGTTATTTGGAGTGGTTCTTACCATGATTAATGGATGGTTCTTTGACTATGTATACCGCAGGATGATTTGGGGAAATTATTCCAAATATAAACTGGTATTGGGCGCCTTAGGAAGTTTGTTGTTGACCATGGTGGGAATATTCACGATCCGTGGGGTTATGGAAATATTGGTAAAAGGAGAGGATTGGGCAACTTTTATAGCCACGGAGAGCCTTTCCTATTATGGTGTCGCTTTGGTATTTACCATTGGGGCCTCGGTAGTTTTCCATACCATATATTTTTACCGTACCTGGCAGGAGAACAGGGTAAAGGAACAAAAGATCATTGCGGGAACGGCTTCAGCAAAATTTGATGCGCTAAAAAATCAGTTAGACCCACACTTTTTGTTCAATAGCCTTAACGTTCTGACCAGTTTGATAGAGGAGGATCCCGAACAGGCGCAGAAGTTCACTACCTCGCTCTCCAAGGTCTATCGCTATGTGCTGGAACAGAAGGATAAAGATTTGGTAACCGTGGATGAGGAGTTGCAATTTGCCAAGACCTATATCCGGTTACTGAAAATGCGATTCGAAGATAGCATTGTTCTCGATATCCCCGAAAAAAGTAACAATCCGGAAGCCAGAATTGTGCCGCTGTCTTTACAGTTACTTTTGGAAAACGCGGTGAAACACAATGTCGTTTCCTCTGAAAGACCCTTGCGGATTAAGGTTTATGAGGATGGCGGAATGTTGGTTATTACCAACAACTTGCAGGAAAAGCAAGTAGTGAAACGGGGTAGTGGTGTAGGTCTGGGAAATATTCGGCAACGGTACAATATTTTGAGCAATAGAAAAGTGATTATTGACCAGACGGCTACCGATTTTACGGTTAGGTTGCCATTATTGACCAAATATATTTCAACAAGGGAAGAACAACAGACTGTAATTACAGATAAATTGTACCAACGGGCCAAGAAGAGGGTTGAGGCAATAAAGAGTTTCTATAGTAATCTCGCAACCTACTGTATAGTTATCCCGATCCTTGTCTTTATCAACTACAGAACCAGTAGTTTTCCTTGGGCCATTTTCCCGGCTTTGGGTTGGGGATTTGCAGTCCTCATGCACGGGATGGAAGCCTATGGCTATAATCCTGTATTTGGCAAAGGATGGGAAGAGCGCAAGATGAAGGAGTTTATGGATGATGATAGATTTTGAGTTTATCACATTTCATCCCTTAAAACTAACAACTCGGAAATCTAATTTTTGATAAAGGGAGGAATCCTCCGAAATTTGGAAAAGAATAATAACTGGAAGTTTAATTATAAATTTGTTTTTAAGACCATTTTGGTTATGAGACATTGAATATCATGGAAAAAGACAATAAATATCTACGAGCAAAGGAAAGAATAGAGGAAGTAAAGAAGTTTTACAACCACGTGTTTTCCACGATTTTTGTGATTGCTTTGACAGGAGGAATCAATTATTATGTGGACAAATGGGAGCACCCATGGTTTCTTTGGGTAGTTTTTGGCACGGGAATCGGACTTGTATTTCGCGCATCGAAGACCTTTGGCCTAAATCTTTTTTTAGGAAGAAACTGGGAAGAGCGAAAGATCAAAGAATTAATGGACGAGGAGGAACATCAAAAACGATGGGAATAGGGAAGTGAACCTAAAGGTATTCATTTATTAGTATCATTAACAAATAACAAGTCATGGAAACGAGCAGTTCAGAAAAATTAAAACGGGCGAAACAACGAATAAAGGATTTAAAGGGGTTTTATTCCCATTTGACGGTCTACGTGATCATCAATAGCTTTATTTTGATTAATATTCTAATTTCTGATCATTACAGTACAGGTGATTTCTGGCGATGGGAAAATTTTGTCACCCTGTTTTTCTGGGGAATCGGACTTGCTTTTCACGCAGCTAAGGTATTTGGCTTTAACCCATTGTTCAGTAAGGATTGGGAAGAAAGGCAGATACAGAAATACATGGAAAAAGAACGAAAGGAAACCGAGAAGTATAAGTAGGCAGCTAACTTGAGATAAGAAACATCGAACAACCGTGAAAACCATAATAATCGAAGACGAAAAACCAGCGGCCAGGCGCTTGGGCAGACTCCTGATCAAATTGAATGTCGAGGTTTCCAAAATGTTGCATTCCGTAGAGGAATCCGTCAATTGGTTTCAGAACAATGAACATCCCGACTTGATTTTTTTAGATATTCAACTGTCGGATGGACTTTCCTTTGAGATATTTGATAAGGTCCGAGTAGAAAGCGCGGTAATATTTACCACCGCCTATGATGAGTATGCGCTTCAGGCTTTTAAATTGAACAGTATCGACTATCTCTTAAAACCAATAGATGAGGAGGAACTGGCATCGGCCCTAAATAAATACAAAGGACTAAGGTCTTCCCCGCAACAGGTTACCGTGGATTTGCATGAGATAAAAAATCTAATATTTGGTTCCAAGGAAAAGGATTATAAAAAGAGGTTTACAATTCGGGTCGGACAGCATTTAAGAATTATCAATGCCGATGAGGTGGAATGTTTTTATAGTGAAAACAAGGGCACCTATGTTGTTACTTCGGACGGCAGAAACTACCTTATGGAAACCACCTTGGAAAGTTTGGAATCCGAACTAGAGCCAACCGTATTTTTCAGGGTTAGCCGAAAATTTTTCGTCAACATCAACTTCATAAAGGACATCGTCTCTTATACTAATTCCCGATTGCAAATTAAACTAAATAGGTTTAACGATCAAGATATTATCGTAAGCAGGGAAAAAGTCCAAGAGTTTAAGTCTTGGTTACAATAAACATGGTTATTATATTGATTTATAGTCGTATATATATTGCATAAATCAACTATAAATTTTTCTTATAGCGATGATCTGAAGGCTAAATCGTTATTTTTTATTCGTTAAAGACTAATGGTGTGGAATCTACTATTAAACATTAACTTTTAACTAAAAGCAATTACATTGCGCATCTAAACTAATATGGCTTTTCAATCCATATCAGCTTATTTATATGTCGATTTCCAATCCTACCGGACAATGATCAGACCCAAGAATATCGGAATATATGGTTACCGATTTCACTTTATCCATCAGGGATTCACTTACCAAAAAGTAATCTATCCTCCATCCCGTATTGCGTTCTCTAGACTTAAATCTGTAGCTCCAATAGGTATAGGCCACCTTATCCGGGTGCAATATCCTAAACGTATCCAAGAAGCCGGAATTTAGAAAGTTATCCATTCCGTCAATTTCAATTTGGGTATAGCCTGCGGTTTTGTTGTAATTAGATTTGTCATTCTTTAGATCTATGGCCCGATGGGCTACATTAAAATCACCACAAGCAATCACGGGCTTGGATTTTTCTAAATTCTTTAAATACTCAAGAAAGTCGGCATCCCATGTTTTGCGATAGTCCAACCGGTCCAATTGCTGGCCAGAATTGGGTACATAAACATTGACCAAGTAGTAATCGGGGTACTCTGCACACTGTATCCGCCCTTCCAAATCATGATCCGCAATCCCCATATCATTTACTACCTTAAGTGGCTTTGATTTGCTTAGCAAAGCGATTCCGGAATATCCTTTCTTGTCGGCAGAATTAAAATATCTGTCATATCCTGTCATGGGAGCCAGTGCACTCTGTACTTCTTCGTCTTGCGCTTTTGTCTCTTGCAGGCAAAGCATGTCCGGACTCATCGATTTTATGGAATCAAAGAAATCTTTTTTGACCGCGGCGCGGATACCATTTACGTTCCATGATATAATCTTCATAGTTCAAATTTTAAAGTTCACTTGAAATTACTAAAGCACCAGCATAAAGTAAACTAAATAGGATGAAATCTTTGTAAAGAAACAAAATTAATATCCCTTAGAGCAAAACCAATATTTATCTATTGTATTTCCTTATTTTTATTGAACTTATTTAAATTTTTAGCCAATTGAAAAAGTTTAAATGAGTTCCATGCTAAGGAACCTTGTTATCAGTTCCCTGATCATTTTTTGATTAAACCTCCCTTAAAATGCGAATTGGATATTTATTATTCTCTCTACTTCTTTCCCAGATAGTTATTTCCCAAGAGGAGGCTGTTGGGATTTTTCAGTTGAACAAGGATATTGGAGGACCAAAATTAGCCAGTTCCGCAACTTATGACTCGGCCTCCCAAACCTATAGCATTTCGGCATCGGGATCCAACATTTGGGGGACTAAGGACGAATTCCGCTATTTGTACAACCAATTGGAAGGGGATTTTATCCTTACCGCCAATTTTGAATTCGGTGAAGAGAAGCAGACCCACCGAAAAATGGGCTGGATGGTCCGGGCCAATGAAAATGATGACGCTATGATGTTAGGGGGCTTTGTAAATGGGAACGGAGTTACGGCGGCGCAATGGCGGGAAGGCGATGGGGCGGAAATGAAAAGCCCAGATAATGAGATTTCGGCATCGAAGCGGTTTTTTTCCATTATTCAGTTGGAGCGGAAGGGAAATCTATTTATCCTTAGGGCGGCCCATCCAGGGGAACCCTTGCAGGAAATAGGTTCCAAAGTGTTGGAAAAGATGCCTAAAACCGCATATGCAGGAATCGCATTGTGTTCCCATGACGAAAATAAGATGGAAACCGCCAAGATTTGGAACGTGCGAATAGACCAACCCGTACCGGAAGGTTACAACCCTGATAAAGACGGATGGCTGGGATCTAGATTGGAAACCATGAACGTTATTGACGGTAGGCGCAAGGTGGTATATGAAAAGGATGGTCGTTTTGAGGCCCCGAATTGGATGCCCGATGGCAGGGAGCTCCTTTTCAATATGGATGGATCGTTATTTACCATTCCTGTTACGGGTGGTGATATCAAAAAACTAAATACAGGGTCGGCAAACGGGATTAACAATGATCACTGCATTTCCTTTGATGGCAAAATGTTGGGTATCAGCAGTAGCAAAGGGGATGGCTCCAATGTATACGTTTTGCCGTTACAAGGTGGGGAGCCTTTGGCGGTAACCACAGAGTCTCCCTCTTATTTGCATGGATGGGCTCCAAATAATAAGGAGGTGGTTTACGTTGCCCAACGGAATGGGGTTAAAATTTACAATATTTATAAGAAATCCATAGATGGGGGCAAGGAAATCAAATTGACTGAAAACCAAGAATGGGAACATGTAGATGGGTGTGAATACTCTCCAGATAGTAAATACATTTATTACAATGCTTCGCAAAAAGGGGGCACCATGCAGCTTTGGCGCATGAAACCCGACGGCAGTTTGAAGGAACAGCTCACTTTTGACCATTATAACGACTGGTTTCCACACATATCTCCCGACGGAAAATGGATAGCTTTCATTTCCTTTGATCCAACCATAGTGTTAAACTCCCATCCCTCGTACAAAAGCGTCATGCTGCGCTTAATGCCACTAAGCGGAGGTGCTCCTAAGGTTATCGCTTACTTGTATGGTGGACAGGGCACCATTAACGTCAATTCTTGGTCTCCGGACAGCAAACATCTGGCTTTTGTAAGCAATTCTGCAAAAAAAGAAGTAGTCGAATAAAGGATGATGCTAAAAACGACCAACGCCATTTTGACTTCCCAAATGGTTCAAAAAAACTCGAGTTTCTATTAGTAACGGGTAGTATAGATAAAGCACTTCTTAGTAATTAGTGCCTCTGCCTCTCCATACAGTCGGGTGTCCGAGCATAATGCAGTTATCGGACTTTATAGACGAACAAAAATTAATCTAAAAATAGCCCTTGACGGTTCACGGTCAGGGGCTATTTTTTTATCAATTGCGATGTTTCAAAACAGTCACTTAGAACCAGATTCCGTGTCTATATTATCTTCTGTACCAATAAATTATGATTTTATTAACGAAAATCCACTGCAATCAAAAAATTATATAACACAATCCAAAAATTGTATAAGGATCCTAGTTAACTACTTACGGATCTTTGAAATATCAAAATAGTTTAGATTCCAAATGATCAAGCTTTTAAATTTTCTTACAGTTATTTTCTTGTTTGGATGGGCAGTAGGTTTTTTTGTGCTTGATTTGGGAATGTTGATACATCTTATGCTTCTAGCAGCTGTTGTAACGGTAATTATAAAAATATTAATATACTAATCGGTAGCGGAAGGTTCTAATACTTAAAAACACAAAACCATGAAAACTCTTTTATTAAAAACATCAGACATAAATAGTATGTTTCAACAGCTATCGCAAAAATTGGGTGGCAGTTTAACCATAGATTATAAGGAGAACCAACTAGAAATGAATAATAGTTTTGGTCAGGGATTTATTAGAGGATTGTCCTTTGACACCGGAATATCTTATTTAGAATTCGACATGGAATTTGCAGAAGATTATCAATTAGTGATTCAAAATTCCGAACTCTGGCCTGTTTGTTTTGCATATTGTTCAGAGGGAAGTCTGTTGCACAGTTTTGGTCCGGATGGGGAAAAACGACAATTGGATTATTTTCAAACGGGAATTTTGGCTACTAAAGCCCAAAACGACCAAATATTTTGGTTCAAGAAGGATGTAAATCTTAAGGTTTCGTTGATTTCGGTAGATATGACTGGTTCCATACATTCACCAAAATCGGAGCTTCACAGGGAGCTTTGGAAAACATTCTTCGATAAAAAGGAAGCAGAAACTTTTATTTATATAGGTTCCCAGAACCTAAAGATATCCGACAAAATCCAACAACTGAATACCATTACCCAAAAAGGAGTTGTGCGTAACTTGCTTATCGAAGGTCTGGTAAATATGATTTTGGCACTTGAGATCCAACAACATTCGGATGATATGGCGCAACTGGAACATTCTACCGGTTCGCTGACAAGGAAGGAAATGGATAGGGTGAAGGAACTATCCGCCTTTATTGGGAATTATCCTGAGAAGGAGCTATCGATAAAATACTTGAGTGACAAATCTTCTCTTTCGCCCTGTAAATTGCAGGAGGGTTTTAAATTAATGCACGACAGAACGGTAGCTGATTATATTCGTGACGTTCGCGTTCAAAAAGCGGAAGAACTAATTAAGAATACGGATCTAAATATCTCGGAAGTGGTATATAGTATAGGTTTTACTAGTAGAAGTTACTTTTCCAAGATATTCAAGCAAAAATATAATTGTAGCCCCAAAGAGTATAAGGACAATCAGTATTCGTTAGCTGCAACAGCCTGAAATATTCACTAATCACTAGGAATCCATCCATCCAATTATTGTTGGGTGGATTCTTATTTTTAAGCATGCTCTAAATAACATTATCCAAAAAAAGGGCGGATAGATGTGAAATTTCACATCTATCCGCCCTTAGCTAAGTTTTACGGGATACCTAAATTACTTTTCTTCCTGAAATAATATTATATAGAATTACTACTATGGCTATTACTAGGAGAATATGGATCAAACTACTGGTTCCTAATCCTGGAATAATGTCCAAAAGTCCTAAAAGCCAAACAACAATACAAATTACGGCTACTAGCCAAAGAAGTCCTCTCATAATTTTGATATTTAATGGTTATCTAGCTAATATATTAAAAGTGAATGAGGTATGCAATGGTTAAAATGGACTATGCTTCATGCCAAATAGCCAAACATTTGCAGCATTAATTTAGTGGATGGTAGAGGATATTTTCGGGAAAGCAAAAAAAAAGGAGATGGCCCCACCATCCCCTTTTTGTTTGTTTCGGCAATCAGTACACAAGTATTGTACTGACCACCATAATCTACTTATGTGAGGTAAAGGTAAGAAAACTATTGTTATTTATATGCACAATCGATTAATTTTTTAACTCGATTGATTTCTGGTTTTAATCTCATGGAGATATTGCCTGTTCGGTTGGCATAGGGAGATAAATACCTTTATTCCCAAAATGGGGTGGAATCGTGGATATTATAGCATAATTGGTGACAAACTTATTGATCAATACGCAAAATCAATATTAAATTGAAAATGCCGTCAAATCGATTTTTACTTTTGAAAAAAGAATAAAAAGCATATCTTTAATAAATGAAAAATAGGACCTATAGTATTTATCTGGCCGACGATGACGAAGATGATCGGCAGCTTTTTACGGAGGCTTTGGAGGAGCTTCCATTTGAATTGAAAGTAGACACTTTTAGCAATGGTGTAGATCTTATGGCAAATCTCCTAAATCCTGAAACCCCGCTTCCGGATATTATTTTCCTGGATCTTAATATGCCCCTGATGAATGGGGAGGAGTGTTTGGCGGATATTAGGGGCGAAAAAGAATTATACAAAATTCCTATTGTAATTTATTCTACATCTTTTGATATTTTTAAGGTAGAACTTTTGCATAAAAAGGGGGCTGACCGCTATCTTCAAAAACCCAAGACTTTCACTAAGCTAAAATCGACCGTTCAAAAGGCAATCGAATCACTATCGAAACAAACATCCCCAAAATTTGCTAAGGAAGATTTTATTATAAAGTGATGGTCTAGGATTAAGTTAAATCAAAAACGGTGGAATATTCGATCAATCTTTGATTTTTAACCCCTTGTCGGGACCTTATTATCACGAAGACTTCAGGAATTTCAAAACATGGTCATTCACCGATTCCTGGTGCATCGAGTGGCCAAGCCCTTCCGTTTTTACCAATTTGCTGTTAGGCCAATTTTTATGGATGTTGGCCGAATCCTGATACGGGGTAATCGTATCTAACACGTCATGGAGAAGCAGTCCTTGCTGCGGCAGGTGAGGAACAAATCGATCTAAGGAAAACTCAGCCGTATTGAAATCAAATTTTTCCTCTAAATAATCCTCCAATCCTTGCATGACTTTTTTGTTGAGTTTCAATGTCCTTTGGTACCGCTGTATGAAAGCGGATAAACTTGAAGGTGCGCCGATCCCAACTATTTTTTCAACAGGGGAATCTGGGTATTTATATTGACTGTACATAGCCGTCATCCCGCCAACAGAATGGCCTATGATATATTTTGGTCTATATATTTCCATAACTGCATGTGTACATTCGGTAAATAAAGGCACATGGAATATTTTTCCCGTAGAATAACCATGTGCAGGGGCATCGAATGCAACAATGTTGTATCCATTCTCTTGTAGTTCGCCGATGAGATTGTGCCACCGAAAACTATTGCTTTCCCAGCCGTGCAATAGGAGTACGGTCTCATTGTCTCCATGCCATCGATAAATCTGTAGGGTTATATCATCTAGTTGAAGCTGCCTGTCTTTGGCAGCGTTTAAAAAAGATTCTTGGTTGGGTGCAACTCTTCCTTTTCTAGGGGTGAGCAAGACCTGAAATGCCTTTTCCGCGGCCTTCTTTGTGGACAGTAGCGACATGCCGTTTAAATAGGCGCCATAGGCTAAAGGCAGGTATTTGTTGAGTAGTTTTTTCATGGGGGCGAAATTACCAAAATGAACGGTTTTAAGAATGTTTTTAGTCCCAACCGATCATCATGTATTTAACTTTGGCACCATCAGGAATTTGGACTGCTTCTATGTTCGTACTTGCACCATAACGCAAACTGGATGGGAGTTCCTTTTTATCAACAGTAAAATAGATGTCATTATCCTTCAAAAAAACGATTACGTTGTTCATGGAGGTAACAATTTTCCGAATCTGATAATTGTCCTTGATATCCTTAAAGGTACTGGTTAGCCCAACTCCTTTTGCAGTTTTAAAACGCGGATCGTAAACACGAATGTTCTTGATTTTCTGGATGCTTTCCGTATCGGGTGTAAGCGTTAATAAATGTGCACCTCCTTTTTCGTAAACTTTAATACTCCTAGAATTATTTCCGATTTTTAGGGTGTCCGCATCACTTACAATGGAGTCCTTGTCAAACACCATTTGCAATTCGGTTACTAGTGTATTACGAGACAATTTCCCAACACTGTCCTTGGTGATTAGGAACTGTGCGTTTTCATTTTTACACTGGACCATAAAAATGGTGATTATAGCAAGGGAAACAATTGTTGTTTTGGTCATAAATGGATCTGTTATTTTTGGTATTGTTTTAATTTTCTATCCTACTGCATTAAATTTCTACGAAAGCATCAATCATGGTTTCCCATCCAACATGGCTGCCACCATTATGATGTAATCACCTTTGGTGGTATAGCCATCCGTGAGGGTCTTGATGAAGGCATCCCTGTTTTTCATCGAAATTATTTTTGATAAAAATAGCGTAATTTTTTATAAAATGGATACTCGCTCTCTAAGACTTTAAAGTGAAGATTCATTTCAAAAGCCTATATAGTTGTTTCTTAAAAAATTAACTTTCCATTTAACTTAATTTATTTGAAAGACGGATAAATAGTATCTTTGCACTATGATACAGGATGAAGTTTTGACATTGGTGGACAAAGGATTGATGCTCCCTTTGATGGAGGAGTTCTATACTATTCAAGGGGAAGGTTTTCACAAGGGTACGGCTGCTTATTTTATTAGAATAGGAGGTTGTGACGTGGGTTGCCACTGGTGCGATGTCAAGGAAAGTTGGAATGCCGCCATCCATCCACCCACGCCCATTGATTCTATTGTAAATAATGCTACAAAATTTTCAGACACCATTGTTATCACCGGGGGGGAACCTTTGACGTGGGATATGGGTCCCCTCACTTCTGCTCTTAAAGTAAATAACCTAAAAATACACTTAGAAACTTCTGGAGCCTATCCCCTGACAGGTATCTGGGATTGGATCTGCCTATCCCCGAAAAAGAATAAATTACCAGTAGGGGAAATCTATGATAAGGCCCATGAATTAAAGGCAATCATTTACAATAGGCACGATTTGGTCTTTGCTGAAGAGCAGGCCGCACTAGTAAATAAAGATTGTATCCTATTTCTGCAACCGGAGTGGAGTGTTCGGGAAAAGGTGATTCCATGGATCGTGGATTATGTGATGGAACACCCCAAATGGAGGGTTTCCCTTCAGACGCATAAATATCTTAATATTCCCTAATGCAAGTTCAAGCTCAAGTTTCAAGTTCAAGTTCAAGCTCAAGCGCAAAGTTCAATTATCTGCGCAAGCGTTTGCACATATCAATTTACGCTTTCTTGCGTATGGCACAGACCTGTCCGTCCGCCGGCTAACACGCTACATTAAAAAAACCTATTGTTAAAGGCCCTGCGATTATATCTGTTGAGAAAATCGTACCGAATAAATACTTCGAACGAGCCATCGTTGAATGTCGTGTTGCCCAAGGAAGTGGTGTCCATATCATAGGCCAGGCCGATCATAAAGTTTTCCATAACTTGGAAACTGGCAAGAGCGCTAACAGCAGCGTTCCAACGATACGCCGCCCCAAGCACAAATTTTTCACTGAACATAAAACTTGCCGATACATCGGCTTGTATTGGTGCCCCGTTCACCACCTTCACCATTACTGCCGGTCTAAACTTCACATTGGCATTTAAATCGAACACATAACCCGAGGTCAGATATAAATTCATCCTGTCCTTGGCGACAAAAGAGGCGGTTTCCCCAGAATCGTCAAAATGCTTGGTTTGCAGAAAATCTGGAATCGATAGTCCTGCATAAAACCTTTCTGTATAGTAGTAGACGCCCGCCCCGAAATTTGGGGAAAACTTGTTATCTATATTGGGCAAATTGGTTTCTACCCCATAATTTATCAGTTTGGAAAAGTCCACGTTTAGGAAATTTCCACCCGCATTGAGCCCAAACGCCAAGTTTCCGGTTTGGGATACGGGAATGGTATAGGAAAAGGCAGCATTGAAATCGGTTGTCTGACTGGTGCCATTGCCTATTTCGTCATGTACGATAGACAATCCCAATCCTACCCTTTTTGAAATAGGGGAACTTATCCCAAGGTTTTGTGTCGTTGGGGCACCCTCCAGCCCCATCCATTGGGATCTATACAAGGCCGCAACGCTGAGAGCACCCCTAGAGCCAGCGTACGCAGGGTTTATCACCATGGTATTATACATGTATTCCGTGTACTGAGGTGTCTGTTGCGCCCTAGAAACCTGAATAAATGATAGTGCCGATATAAAAATTATAATGAATCTTCTCATGGGTTGTAGGCTTATCTATTTGTACTATCGGTTTATATATAAATATCCGGTCTTGGACTTAATATCGCTGCGGTCTTTGTATTTAATTACAAAGAAATAGACACCGACCGGTAGCTGGGCGTTTTTATTGACGGTGGCCCTTCCATTGGACATTCCTATAAAAGCATTGGAGCCATTGTTATAACTATTGGTCTGGTAAACTATAACGCCCCAACGATTATATATTTCTACGGAATTTTCGGGAAATAATTCAATATTAATAATATTGAAGAAGTCATTGATGCCGTCACCGTCTGCGGTAATAATGGTATTTCCAATGGTCAGGCCACATTCCGACCCTGGGGGAGGGGTGCCCCCAATGGAATCACATTCATCAAAAGGATCAGTTTTATCCACTACCTCCCGACCATTATCCACGCCGTCCCCATCACAATCGGCCGCGGCCCAAATGGCATTGGTTGGATCATATCCAGTATATCCTGGAAGTTGTTTGGGGTCACATGGGTCATATGGGTCGGTCCCATTCGCGATTTCCGTAGCATCGTCTATCCCATCACCGTCGGTGTCGTCTGTTGCTGGTGGGGAATAAGGATCGGTACCGTTGGTGTGTTCAGTGCCATTGTCCACTCCATCTCCATCGCAATCCGCTGCGGCCCAAATGGCATTGGTTGGATCATATCCGGTATATCCTGGTAGTTGTTGGGGGTCGCAGGGATCATTTGGGTCCGTCCCATTCGCGATTTCCGTGGCATCATCTATCCCATCACCATCGGTGTCGTCTGTTGCTGGTGGGGAATAAGGATCGGTACCGTTGGTGTGTTCAGTGCCATTGTCCACTCCATCTCCATCACAATCGGCTGCGGCCCAAATGGCATTGGTTGGATCATAACCGGTATATCCTGGTAGTTGTTGGGGGTCGCAGGGATCATTTGGGTCAGTCCCATTAGCAGTTTCCGTGGCATCATCTATCCCATCACCGTCGGTGTCGTTTGCTGCTGGTGGGGAATAGGGATCTGTTCCATTAGAATGTTCGGTCCCATTATTCACTCCGTCTCCATCGCAATCGGCCGCCATCCAAATGGAATTAGTTGGGTCATATCCGCTATATCCGGGCAGCTGCTCGGGATCGCAGGGATCTAAAGGATTAGTATTGTTTGTTACTTCTGCTCCATCATTGACTCCATCCCCATCGGTATCGGGATTATTGGGATCTGTTCCAAGGGCAATTTCTTCACCGTTGGTGAGGCCGTCGCCATCACAATCGCTTGTTGAAAGAGGAGTGCCGCCGTTGGAGTCGCAATCATTGTAAGGATCAGTACCATCTGTGTGTTCGGTCCCATTGTTCACTCCATCGCCATCACAATCGGCTGCCATCCA
>CAJDXC010000056.1_pt1 | contig 16289 bp, 18 predicted proteins | sample 7391681 | NCBI WGS metagenome assembly CAJDXC01 (sample SAMEA7055742, study PRJEB34461) | soil metagenome | biome: terrestrial ecosystem; feature: Peninsula; material: soil | place: Antarctica | collected 2016 | reverse complement strand
TCTACACAATGCTTTAAATAGGTCGGATAATCATTATCCATAAAATAAGTGTACTCAATACCGTGATTTACAATATATTCCAACTCCTTTTCTGCAGCCTCTAAATGAGCTTTATCTAACAAATGGCGTAGGACCACGGAACCGACTCCATCAATTTTTTGCAGCCGTTGTTTTTTATCCTGAAAAATTGCGGATGGACTACCACAGTGTGAAATAAGTTTTTTTGCCGTCACATCTCCAATGTTGGGGATATTTTGCAGGCGCAAAACGGCAATCAGTTCATCCTTAACCATTTCCTAATTACTTTTAGTTATCCACAAAATACATAAAATATAATGTTAATAAAAAAATGACGTTATAGTTCTTTAACTTTTTATATTTCGCAATCTTTGCCATAAATGCAAGTAGCCCATTCCATAGAAGAATTATTGTATCGGTACAACTGTGTAATTATGCCGGGATTTGGTGCATTCCTTACCCAACGTAAGTCGGCCACGATACATCAAACCACAAAAGCATTTTACCCTCCTTCCAAGGTGTTGTCCTTTAACGAACAACTCTCTAGCAATGACGGGTTGTTGGTTTCGCACTTGGCACAAGTGGAAAAGAGCTCCTATGATGAGATGTTGAAAAAGGTGGAACTAATATCATCTCAATGGAAAGCACAGTTAAAGGAAAATAAAAGACTGACGTTGGCAAATATTGGTGAACTCTGGTTGAACAAAACCGGAAAAATCCAATTTCAGCCCTCCTATCAGGTCAACTACCTTACCTCTTCCTTCGGATTTTCTTCATTTGTGTCCGCCCCAGTGATTCGGGAAGTCTTAAAGGAAGAAGTACAGGAGTTGGAAGAACATATTCCCTTTATTATCACTCCCGAAAAGAGAGAGAAATTTGCTGTCGGACAATACCTTAAATATGCAGCAGTAATTCTGTTGGCCTTGACAGCAGGATTTACAGGGTATCGCTTCTTTAGTGGGAACGCCATGAAAGAACAACTGGCACAAAAAGTAGTTCAGGAGCAGGTGACCAAGAAAATACAGGAAGCCACCTTTTTTAGCAATGCCCCCTTGGAGTTGCCCGCACTTACCCTTAACATTGAAAGCAAGACCAAAACATTTGCCCATCAGATTATTGCCGGAGCCTTTAGAATGCAAGAGAATGCCGACAAAAGGGTACAAGAGCTAAGGGCCAAAGGTTATGACTCCCATTACATCGGAATAAACGAATACGGTTTACACTTGGTGACCTATGGTGGCTATGACGACGCTGAAACTGCGTTAATAAAACTTAGAAAAATAAAGCAAACCGAATCTAGCGAGGCTTGGATGCTTTCCTCAAAATAATATTACCTTCCCTTCCCATTTCCCTTGTATCTTTGCGCTAAAATAAAATTATGCAGCCTAAGACACCCAGTGAATCCAGGACAACGATGACCGATATGGTATTGCCAAGCGAGACCAACCCCCTTAACAATCTGTTTGGTGGGGAGCTTCTTGCAAGGATGGATAGGGCGGCAAGCATTGCGGCCCGTCGCCATAGCAGAAAAATTACCGTGACCGCATCGGTAAACCATGTGGCATTTAACCAATCTGTACCCTTGGGAAGCGTACTTACCGTAGAAGCAGCCGTTTCTAGGGCCTTTAAAACCTCAATGGAGGTATATCTGGATGTTTGGATGGAAGATGGCTACAGCGGGGAGCGCAGCAAGGCCAATGAGGCCATCTTTACCTTTGTGGCAGTGGATGAAACCGGCTGCCCAACGGAAGTGCCACCCCTAAAGCCCGAAACTCCATTGGAACAAGAACGTTTTGACGCCGCACTGCGAAGAAAACAATTGAGTTTAGTCTTGGCCGGTAAAATGAAGCCTGATCAAGCTACTGAACTCAGGGCTTTGTTTATGACCTAACACTTTGTGTTGACATGCGAAATTTTGGTTTTAAAACATTGCATGGCTAATTGGACAAACAAATTGCTATATTTATCTTAAAATCCATTGATTATGAATACACTGATAAAAGATTGGAAAAATGGTACGGACATCGGGCTCCTTATTATAAGGCTGCTCTTTGGAATCCTACTCATTTATGGTCACGGCTTTGGAAAGATTACGGGGAAGAAATTAAATTTATGGATCCAATAGGGATCGGGGCCAACTTATCCTATCATCTTGCTGCTTTTGCAGAAGGCATTTGTTCGTTATTTATAATCCTCGGATTATATACTAGAATTGCGGCTATTATTTTGTTGATCAACTTTATCGTAATATTTACATTCCACGCTTTTATCATTGGTGACGGTTTCTCCGTTTTGGAGCTGCGATACTTTTACCTTTTTACGATCTTAGCCCTGTTTTTTAGCGGACCGGGAAAATATTCCCTAGACCATATGCTCTTAAAGTCTAATAAAAATAAAAAATAGGCTCCTTCAGAGGACTTTAAAATCTGATAGCACATCCGAACTGAATTGTGCAAGGGTTAGGTTCAAAAATTAAAATTGTCCGGATCAGAACCGAACCGCTTTCCACGATCCATACTATCCAAAAGAATCATATCCTTTTGCGAAAGTTCAAAGTCGAATATATTGGCATTGGCAATAATGCGGTCCTTGTGGACCGACTTAGGAATGGTAACTACCCCTTTTTGTAAATCCCATCGCAACACGATTTGAGCAACTGTCTTTTCATATGCATTAGTGGGGACCAAGCCTCATACTGAATGGTATTTTGCATACAGAAATCAATCAACTCCTGCTGCACTAGATAAGGATGGAACTCCATTTGGTTTACCATTGGCAGTATTTCGACACTAAGTATAAGGTCTTCCAAATGATGCTTCAAGAAATTACTGACCCCAATGGCACGTACTCGGCCCTCACTATACAAATGTTCTAGAGCGCGCCAGGTTTCCTTATATTTTCCCGAAACCGGCCAATGCACAAGATATAGATCCAAGTAATCCGTTTGTAACCGCTTTAGGCTAGCATCAAAAGCCTTTAAAGGTAGACTCATATCCCTGATCCGAATTCCAAACCTTACTGACCAGGAAAATATCCTTACGGCTCACTTTACTATCCTTAATACCCTGACCAACCCCTTTTTCGTTGTCATAGAACGCAGCCGTATCGATATGCCGATATCCCGCTTCCAAAGCCCATCTTACCGAATTTACCACCTCTTGACCGTCTTTAGACCGAAAGACTCCCAATCCTAAATAGGGTATATTAACACCATTACGCAGGGTAAATGTGCCATTAATATCACTTAGTTTGTGCATCTCTAAATTTATCCATTCTTCCGGATTCAAGCGCTGTGTATCCCTGTAAAGGTAGAACTTTAACTGTGTCTGTCCATTCAACCGATTGGTATAAATATCGCCCAACGCTTCCTTTGCCGTAACCTTGTCCCCCTTTTTTACATATAAATGGGATAGATTGTAATAGGTACTGATAAAGTTACCGTGCTTTATTTGCACCCCTTTATTTCCCCCTGGTACCGAAAGAATAGCAATGACTTCCCCGTCAAAAATAGCCCTAGCCTGTGAACCTTCGTCCGTTGCAATGATAACACCATTGCTTTCATGCTTTATTCCCGGATAGATGGCATCGCTATAGACCCCAAATCCCTGGCTTTTGATCCCTTTTTCAACCGGCCAAATTAGCCTGCCCTTGTTTGCCGTAAAGTTATTGGCCAAAATAGTGGCTTCTGGGGTTAGAACAAACTTGCTCGTATTTGTAACATTCCCGGCCTTTTTATTTGAGGCTACTATGGCACTCCTGATCAAACGCTCTATCTGTTGATCTATCTTGCGAGCTTCGGCCTCCATGGTTCTGATACTGGCGGTATATTTGCTCTCATTCTTGCGGATGGTCCCCAAGAGGGCCTTTTGGTCGTTCATTTCCAGCATCATCTGCTTCTTGGCCGACAAATTTGCAGCTACCAAAAGGTCTTTTTGTTTTCGCTGCTCGGTCAATTCCTTATTAAGTTGGGTTAATTCGTTTGTTTTTGCTACCAACTTCTCCCCTTGTTCCTTTCGGTATTTGGTATATTGTTTCATATACTGATACCTCTTAAAAGCCTGGAAAAAATTTTCGGAGGACAGAATAAACAGCAGCCTATTTTGTTGCGACCGGTTCTCATAAGACTTTTGGATCATGGTAGCATACTCCTCTTTTTCAAATATCAGATCTTCCCTTAGTTTTCCGATATTTCGAATGTTAGCATTGATCTGTCTATTCAACAAGTTGGATTGCTGATTGGTAACCTGAATAAGTTGCTGGCGAACATTAATCTTTTTATCCAATGCACCCATCTGGTCCAAAACGGTACCTTTTTCTTTCTTCTCAGCGAACAGCAACCGGTTTATTTCATCAATTTCCTTTTGAAGTTGTTCCCGCTTTACCTCCAGAGCTTTCTGCTCATTGGTTTGCCCATGTAGTCTGGTCATGGAAATCAATGATATAAGTAACAGAAAGCAAATATGGTATGAATGTTTACCTAGCATTTTACTTTAAGACTATCTTTTTAAAACCTCTTGGTATAGTATATGGAAAATCCAGTGGTCGATTGTACTGCATACTCCTGTATTCTATATTGATCGTGTTTCTTGAATCCCCGTCTACTGCAGTTATTTTTATTTTATCGGGCAATATCCAATGACTGACGGACTGGTATTCCTTATACTCAATATCTAACACTCTTTTCTTATCGGGCTGGGACAATAATTGAGATGCCATCATATAGTTTTTAGGATCGATCTGAAACATGGTTTTAAAGAGGACCATTGACTGCAGCGGTTTTAACACATAATTGTTTCCGTCAAAGTTAGCACTATATTTTTCGTCCTTTAGATTAAAAATGGACTGGCCCAAAAGCACATTCTGAATCTGGGCGAAATTCAATTCAGTGCCCAAAAATTTACTGAAATAGGAGAAGTCCCCATCAAAATATTCATTGTTCAATTTATTATAAAAAGTGACCCTATTAGGTGTAATATAAGCCTTAACGACCCCCATTGGAGCACTCATCCAAATAGCCTCATCTTTTTGAATCCGTAAACTTACCGTAAACTCTTGGGTAGATTCCCCGTCCGTATATGCAATTCTGGCCTTGCCGCTAAGGGTCTTAAAATTACTTTGGATATTGTAGTGATTTCTAATAACAGCCTTGGCAGATAAATCTTTGTCAACTACCCTATCTCCAACAATTTTGGTAGATTTGCAGGAACATATCAACACCACCAAAACTAAGTATCCCCAACATCTTTGTAATCTGTTCCTATTTTTGTCTGCCATTTCAGGATCCCGATTTTATTTTACTAAGATACATATTTGCCTTGGAAGAATTTCCCAAAGCACTATATGCATTTGATAACTGCCGGTAAATTTTATTGTTCAAATCGGTATCATCCAACAAATAATCCAATGCAGATTCCAAGGTTTCCACAGCCTTATTATACTGTAAGGTCTCATTTAGTGCGACTCCATGGGCGTAGTAAAAATAGGGTTGGGTCGGAAAGCTTTCCAAGGCATTTGAGGATATTTCTACCAAAGCGTTATAGTCTTGTGCAGCCAACAATTGTTCAATTTGCGACCTATACGATTTTAAGGGGTCATTTATTGTTATTGCTCTGTCTACATCGGCAGGTGCTGGTTTTATACTTTGCCTTTCAGCTACGGAATCATTGATTTTTAGTAGCAGGTTTTCTGTTGCGGGTGTAGTTTTTACACCCTTTAATACTTTCAAAGCCCCCTCGTAGTTTCCTTGCCAATAATAAATTAAGGCTAGATTTTCCCTGAATTGTATATTCTCATAGGGAATCTTAGACTTAATTCTTTCAATGGAATTTCCCAATTTTGGCAGTATTTCTACCAGCGTATTCAAATACCACAGGTTCTCTGGTTTAGAATTGAGTGCATTCATGGCATATTCCTGCGCCAAAGTAAAATTCCCCTCATCCATATATGCCTTTGCCAATTCATAATCGACAACCTCATTTTCCGGGCTAATTTCCTTACATCGCAACAAAAGGTCTATCGCTTTGTCATTATTCTCGATCGCCTTCTGTTTTAACGCTTCAAAAAATGCTTCTTGGAAATCATCGGAATATGCTTCCGTGGAAACCGCCGCATTCCCTTCCTCCAGTTCCTGGGTATGGACATGATTCGGCCTTAGGAGCAACCCCCAAGTCAAAAGAAGAAATATTGGAAAGGTATTTTTCATATCCAAACTCATTGCCGAACCGGTAAAGTACCACTAACCTTTCAACTGCCCGTCCGACTGTTTTGTTCAGGCGGGCGTTTACGGTGACATCTCAAGGCGAAAATCACTAAATACAACTTTTATCCCACATACGCATGCCTCCTTTGCGGGCTAGGGGGCTTTCATTTCGTCCCTGTACTACCAAAACCACCTGCGCCCCGAGATGTATCTGTCAATTCCTCTACTTCTACCCATACTCCGCATTCGTGTTTGGCAATTATCAATTGGGCCACCCGTTCACCGTTGGTAATCGTAAATGCCTCATTGGACAGATTGACCAAGATTACACCTATTTCCCCTCTATAATCGGCATCGATAGTTCCTGGAGAATTAAGTACAGTAATACCGTACTTTGCTGCCAAACCACTGCGTGGCCTTACTTGGGCTTCATAGCCAATGGGCAGTTCCATAAAAAGACCGGTTTTAACTATGGCCCTTTCCAGTGGTTGTAACGTAATTGGCTCGGAAATATTGGCTCTTAGATCCATTCCGGCCGATGCTCCTGTTTCGTATTGGGGAAGGGCATGGGAAGACCGATTAATAATTTTTATATTCATGTAATTGTATTTATACTACAACGTACTATAGTCGATTATTTAATGATTTAGATGCAATCAGAGGATAAATCCTAGAAAGGAGAACATAGAGAAAAGAATTTAGACCCACTGCCGAGCAGTAAAGAAAATAGGCTCTTAACTAAAAATGCCATTTAAAGGTCTTGTAAATTTCGTCTCTATTCTATTTTCTATATTCTTCTTTTACTTTCTCAAAAAAATATGAGTCAGTTTCTCCCTTTCCATTTTGAAAACCAAGGCCAAAAATACGAAAAGTAAAAAGGAACCAACCCAAATGTTTCTATCAAAAACATAGAATGAAATAATGGAAAACAGGATGGATATTGTTAAATAGAAGTATATTTTACGAAAATTATAGGGGACTGGATAATACTTCCTGCCAAAATAAAAAGAAAGCAGCATCATACTACCATAAGCTACCAATGTTGCTATGGCAGAGGCCATATAACTCATACTCGGAATAAGGACATAGTTAATCATGATGGTCAAAAGAGCGCCGATCAAGGAAATATAGGCTCCAAATTTTGTTTGATCCGTTACCTTGTACCATACCGAAAGATTGTGGTAAATGCCCAAAAAGAAATTGGCCAGTACAATAAGCGGCACAACAGACATAGCCTCCCAATACGCAGGGTTTTTCACAAAAATCAACTTTAAAACATCTGCATACACCACCACTGCCAGCAAAATTACACTTCCGAGGACAATAAAATAATTGGTGATCTGGGCATAAGCCTTCTGCGGATTTTCTTCAGTGGAATGGCTAAAGAAGAACGGTTCGATCCCCATCCGAAAAGCCGTTGCAAACAATGTCATAAACAAAGCCAATTTATAACATGCCGCATATTTGCCTACCTCGCTATCAGCAATCCCTTCCGGCAATAATTTGGCCAAAAGTATCTTATCAAAGACTTCATTGATGGTAAAGGCAATCCCCGCGACCATGACCGGCATGGCATATTTTATCATATTTTTCCAAAGTGGAAAATCAAAAGCGTAAGGACGCCTAATGTACAATCTAAGCATCATTAAGAGGGTAACACTGCTAGATATCAAATTAGAGATGAATATATAGGAGATTTCATAATCAGGTTTATAAATCCCAGCAAAGAAGGATTCCGGATTAGTTTGGACTATCTGAGGTAGATACCTAATAAAGAAAATATTGAGACTTATGTTAATAGCAACATTTGTAAACTTGACCAAGGCGTAGCGCATGGGCTTCTCGTTTGCCCTTAACCAAGCAAAAGGAACTATTACCAAGGCATCCAAGACCAGGATCCAGATTGCATATTGGATGTACTTCGCATCAATTTCCGTGAGCTGCGCCATCCTATCCTGAAAAGTTAGAGCCAAAATCAAGAAAATGAGGGTAGTTATCAGTAAAGAAATCAGGGAGGTAGACACCATTTTCTTCCGGTCCGGAGCTTTGTGGTAAAACCTGAAAAAGGCTGTTTCCATTCCATAGGCCAATATAACGTTGAAAATTGCGAACCAAGAAAAAATAACGGTCACTATTCCATAACTATCGGTGACCAAATATTTGGTGTACAAAGGCAGGAGAAGGAAAGAGAGCATTCTAGGCAACACCGTTGCCAAACCGTAGATAAAGGTCTGTTTGAAAAGTTTATTAAGCGGGTTCAATTAAAATTCGATTAGAGAATTTAAAAGTAGGTATTTATCCCTTCGCAACAAAAAATGTTCTTTGCATTGAATGTATTCCCCATTTCCCAATAAAGATTATTGGAGCCATTCACAAAAAAACCTCGCAAAAGGCGAGGTCTGTATATTTTCATTAGGTTTCATCGGTAACCTAATTAATTGCTCAAAGCTTCCGCACCGCCAACGATCTCCAAGATTTCGTTGGTAATAGAGGCTTGCCTGGCCTTGTTGTAGCTCAATTTTAACTGATCCCTCAGTTCCGTTGCATTGTCCGTAGCCTTGTGCATAGCCGTCATCCGGGCACCGTGCTCACTTGCAAATGAATCACGAATTCCCTTATACAATTGTGTCTTCAAGGATTTTGGAATCAATTGTTCCACAATTTCCTCCATGGAAGGTTCAAAAATATAATCGGCATTGACATTTTCATCTTCAGCAGCGGGTACAATGGGCAAAAATTGTTCGGTCATCACTATTTGGGTAGCTGCATTCTTGAACTTGTTGTAGACAATATCTATCCTATCATAGGTGCCATTCGCAAAAAGGGCCATCAACTCTTCAGCTATAAGGGCAACATTGTCAAAAGTAAGGTCATCGTATACATTGCTGTGATTTGAGACAACGTTCCCTTTCTTCCTAAGGATATCGTTTGCCTTTTTCCCGATTACCATGAAATCGACCTGTTTTCCCGAGTAGGTTTCATTGGCCAAAGCATTACTTTGCTTAATGATATTGGTATTAAAAGCGCCGCAAAGCCCACGATTGGAGTTCACCGCAACAATCAGCACCTTTTTAACATCACGATTATCGGAATATTTACTACCCGAATCAATATCCAAACTTGCACTGAGATTTTGCAATAGCTCGGTGAGCTTGTCCGCATAGGGCCGCATGGCAGTAATGGCATCCTGGGCCTTCTTCAACTTAGCAGCAGATACCATTTTCATGGCACTGGTAATCTGCATCGTTGAGGACACGGAAGCTATTCTATTTCGTATTTCCTTTAAGTTAGCCATATTATTTTAGTAATTAGTATTAAGTACAAAGTAATCAGATATTCCGATTATAAATACTCAATACTTTGTACTCAATACTTTATACTAATTTTTATATTTAGCCGTCAAATCCTTGCAAACAGCGGTCAAAGTATCTGTAACTTCATCTGTGAGTTTTCCTGCCTTTAGGGTATCCAAAATATCCCTGTGCTTGGCGTTCAGGAATTCAAGGTAATCCTTTTCAAACTCCCTTACCTTATTTACCGGTACACTTCTCAAAAGGTTTTTAGAACCGGCGTAGATGATTGCAATCTGATCTTCAACCGTATAGGGATCGTTCTGGGCCTGTTTCAATATTTCCACGTTGCGACGTCCTTTTTCGATAACGTTCAGGGTAGCAGCATCCAAATCGGAACCAAATTTCGCAAAAGCTTCCAACTCTCTAAACTGGGCCTGATCGAGTTTTAAAGTACCCGCCACTTTCTTCATGGACTTAATCTGAGCATTACCGCCAACCCTGGATACTGAAATACCTACGTTAATTGCTGGACGAACCCCTTGGTTGAACAGGTCTTGGGTCAAAAATATCTGTCCATCCGTAATGGAGATCACGTTGGTAGGGATATAGGCAGATACGTCACCTGCTTGGGTTTCAATAATTGGCAAAGCCGTTAACGAACCTCCACCCTTTACCAGAGGTTTTAAAACATCTGGCAAATCGTTCATGTTCTTTGCGATACTATCATCCGCAATTATCTTGGCCGAACGTTCCAACAATCTGGAGTGAAGGTAAAATACGTCGCCTGGATATGCCTCACGCCCTGGTGGACGTCTTAACAACAAGGAAACCTCGCGGTAGGCTACCGCTTGTTTTGACAAATCATCGAAAATAATCAAAGCGGGGCGGCCGGTATCCCGGAAATATTCCCCAATAGATGCACCTGCAAAAGGAGCGTATACCTGCATAGGCGCAGGGTCCGATGCGTTGGCAGCAACAATAGTAGTATAAGCCAAGGCACCCTTATCCTCCAAAGATTGTGCGATTGCAGCTACCGTTGAAGCCTTTTGGCCAATAGCAACATAGATACAGTACACTGGTTGTCCGGCATCGTAAAATTCTTTTTGGTTCAGGATGGTATCGATACAAACCGTAGTCTTTCCGGTCTGACGGTCTCCGATCACCAACTCCCGCTGACCACGGCCAACCGGAATCATGGCATCGATCGCCTTGATACCAGTTTGCAAAGGCTCGGTTACCGGCTGCCGGAAAATAACCCCAGGTGCCTTACGCTCCAACGGCATTTCATAAAGTTTCCCGGAAATCGGCCCCTTACCATCGATAGGATTTCCCAGAGTATCCACAACACGGCCTACGATACCTTCACCTACTTTAATGGAAGCTATACGCTGGGTACGTTTTACGGTTGCCCCTTCGCCTACTTCCCTGTAAGGGCCTAAGAGCACTACCCCTACATTATCTTCTTCCAGGTTAAGGACGATTCCTTCCAAACCACCTTCAAACTCCACTAACTCCCCATACTGTACATTGGCCAGACCATAGACCCGGGCAATACCATCACCAACCTGCAAAACGGTTCCTACTTCGTCCAAGGAAGCACTTGCATCAAATCCTGATAGTTGTTTCTTTAAAATTGCCGATACTTCGGCGGCTTTTACTCCTGCCATTTGTTCTAGACGTTAGACTATAGACGGTAGACGTTAAACACCTACGGCCATGGTTGTTGTTTATAAACTACTATTTGAAAACTCTCTTTTTAAACTATTTAATTGATGGGCTATGCTTGCATCGTACTGCAAATCTCCAACTCTTAGCACAAATCCACCGATAATGCTTTCATCAATCTTATTTTCCAATGTAACCTCATTCCCTGTCAATTGCGCTACTTGCTGCAACACTTTTTTCTCCAAAGCAGGAGTTAGGGGTACAGCAGTGGTCACATAAGCTACATCCTGACCCTTTAACTTCTCATTTAGAATGATGTATTTAAAAGCAACTTCCTCCAACATGGAAATCCTTTTGTTCTCTATCAACAAGTTGATCATCCCTTGAGAAATCGCATGTGTGCCGGTAAAAATGGCGGTCAATGCCTTTTTCTTTACCTCAGCACCAATTATCGGGCTTGCCAATAAGTCCTTAAGCTCCTTACTATCCGCAATAGTAGTGGATATGCTGCGCATGTCCTTTTCGACGGCTGCCGTGGCCTTTTTGTCAACAGCAAAGTCCAAAACTGCCTTTGCGTATCGTAATGCTGCCCTAGAATCGTTCATTATTGTTTAAGTTATTAGGTTTGTGTTATTAGGTTTGTGTTATTAGGTTATTAAGTTGAATCTTGTTTTAACACAATAACTCAATAACCAATTAACTTAGTAACTCCTAATTCAATTTAATATCTCCAAGCATTTCTTCCACCAGCTGCAATTGCTTGTCCTTGGCAGTCAATTGATTTTTGATGACTTTCTCTGCAATTTCCAATGACAAACTCGCCACTTGGTCCTTGATATCGGCTATTGCAGCCTTCTTTTCACTTTCAATGGTAGCCTGTGCCTGCTTTATCATCTTATCTCCTTCTGTCTTGGATTGCTCCTTGGCATCGGCAAGTATCTTATCTTTTATTTCGCGTGCTTCTTTCATCATGGCCTCACGTTCCGCACGTGCTTCCTTTAACAACCTTTCACTATCGGCCGTTACGTTCTGCATTTCCTTTTTGGCATTCTCGGCTGCTGCCAAGGCATTCTTAATACCCTCTTCCCTGTCGTTTACGGCATTGAGGATTGGTCCCCATGCGTACTTGCGCAACAATAAAAGGAGCAGTACGAACAGTATTAACTGCCAAAAGAAAAGTCCAGCTGAAAAGTCATTTATTAATTTTTCCATGGTGTCTGCCGCCTAGGCGGATATTTTAAATTCTAAATAATTTCTAAATAAACAATAACAAATGACCCTAACCAACCGTTAGGGCCATTAGTTTTTTGTCTGGTTTCTATCCGGCGAAAATCGCGGCAAAACCAATTCCTTCAATTAGCGCCGCTGCAATCAGCATCGCTGTTTGAATTTTTCCGTAAGCTTCGGGCTGACGGCCAATAGCTTCCATAGCCTTGCCTCCGATCATTCCGATACCGATACCGACACCGATGACCGCCAAACCTGCTCCTACTACATGTGGAATTTCCATAATCTATCTAGTTTAAAAATTAAAAATTCAATTCAAAATACTGCAATGAGATTCCTGCCTTCGCGGGAATATGCTATAAATACTCCAGTTCCGGGTCGCCCTTGTGTTCCTCATGGGAGGCAAACCCAAAATAAAGAGCCGCGAGCATGGTAAAAATATAGGCCTGCAACAATGCCACCAACAGCTCAATAAGCGATATAGCAAATGACAATCCAAAGGAGAGCGGACCACCGATCCAACTCTTAAAAATGAATATCAACCCAATGAGGCTCATCAATACCACGTGTCCTGCGGTCATATTCGCGTACAAACGTATCAACAGGGCAAAAGGTTTAATGAACAATCCCAAAATCTCAATGGGCACCAATATAACGTAAATGAGTATTTTACCATACCAGGGCATTCCATCCCCCAAGGGGTCAAAAATATGTTTCCAGTAGGTTTTATTGCCTGTAAAGTTGGTGATCAAAAACACGATAATTGCCAACGCCGAGGTCACAGCGATATTTCCAGTAACGTTGACTCCTAGCGGGGTTTGTCCGAACATATTAAGAAACCATACAAAGAAGAATATGGTCAACAAGAAGGACATATATCTTTTGTAGTGTTTTTTACCAATATTGGCAATAGCGATATCGTCCCGAATATAAAGCACAATAGGTTCAAAGAAACGGCCCGCTCCAGTGGCGATACCTTGGTTCTCCTTGTAGCTTTTGGCTAAACCGCGGAATAAGAGCAGCATTAACAAACCGGTTAATAAGATCATGAATACACTCTTGGTAATCGAAAAGTCTAAGGGGCGAACATTGGTGGGATAATCGTTTTCACCAAGCTCTATAGTGCCTTGGGAATCTGTTCTGTATATTTTGCTGTGGTACAATTTATAGTAATTGCCGTTGACCTCGGCCACGCTTTCTCCATGATGAAATTTCGAGGATGAAAACACTTGCAGTCCATTATCCCATAAAATCACGGGTAACGGAAAGCCATAATGATGGGCAACCCCGTTATCATCCGTCGTAGAAAAAAAATTGAAGTCGTGGGAATCTAGTAAATGGTGATCAATATATTCCTTTATCTCGGTCTTTAGGTCCTTCCCACCATCCTCCACAGGATAATCTCCCTTAGCAAAAGTACATATGCCCCAAAAAAGTGCAACAACTAAAAGAATTCTTTTCAAAAATGGATTTTGCATGTCGCTCAAAAATATCGGTCCCTAAAAATCGGTGCAAATGTACACTTTTCCCTTAAAAAGAAAAAAGCATTTTAAAGGTTTATTTTCAGGGGTTTTCGAACCATAGCTCGGCATTCTCGACCCGATAAAAAATATTGATGTAAAAAATACTCCTCCAGAAGGAATATAATGGAAAATTAAATAAATCGGATTATTTTCAATCGGTTATTTTTTCTTCCACCAAACAATATTTCCCGGTCATGATTCTAACCTGAGGAGCATTTTTGAGGTAAATACAGTTTCTAGTACCAGGCAGATGGCATAAGGCACAAAAAAGGCGGCAAATTCTAGGGTATCCATCTGCCCATCTGCCTTATAAACAGGGTAAAAGACGATAAAAAAGATCAGGAACTTTAACAAACTACCTGCCATATAAAGGAATCCGATTTGATGCTTTAAACGTTGTCGATAGATGTAAATCGGGTAAAAAATAATAACGGCCAATAATAGATTGATGCCATAGGACCAGAGTATAAGATTGCCGAATAAGGGTAGCTTCTTGGCGTAAAGCACTCCAAGATGTATGCAAAGGGCCAAAACTAAGGACAGGATAAGAGCAAGGACAAATTGGAGAGGCAAGCTCCTTTTAAACCACTTCATTAATACTTTATATGCTTTAAATGCCGCAAAACTACCCAAATGGAAATTGCCACACCAAGAAGCGTGGGGCAACATTCGTTAAGTTATTCTTAGGAGGCTTTTGCTGATTCATTGGCCGTTGGCTGTTTATAACTAGATGAACTAGAAGGGGAAACATTTCCGCCTTTTCCCTCTTTTCCCTTCATAGTACAGGATGCGTTAAAGGTTGCACCGGGCTCTACGGCCAACTTGGAAACGGTAACCGTACCTTCTATAACAGCCGATGATTTTAACGATAGCAGATCGGAAACTAATAGTTCTCCATTAAAACTACCTTCAATATCGGCATTTACACATTCTACCTTACCGTGGATATAACCATCCTTACCAATGACCACTTTGCCAGAGGTTTTTACATTACCATCCAGTTTACCATCGATTCTAAAATCGGCCTCCGAAACGATATCACCTTTAATTTTGGTATTCTTCTCGATCCGGTTCGGTTGTCCGCCTATTTCTGTCATAACTTTAGGTTTTTTGCTGTTGTCTGAAAACATTTGTTCTATGATTTTGGGGGTTAAATAATAAGCATTGAGACAGTCTGAAAAGTTCTGATCATAAACTTCCAAATTGTCTTTTGTAGTCCTCTATGTTTTTATGTATCTGAATTATCTGATAGTTAGACGATAAAATTACGAAATTATCATTGCGAATTTTGTAATCCTTATTGTTTTTTAGAAGTTCTGCATATCCCAATGCAAAATCTTTGGATTTAAAACCATGGACGACCACAAATTCTTCCTCCAAGTTGTAAATATCCTTGGAAATGATGTTGCTATAATTAAGATTTTTCAAGGATTTCTTAAGGATTTCCATCAATTTTAGTGTCTTTTCATCGTCCCTAATTCTAAATGGAAATACCACTTTCCAATTGGAGGCCCCTACAGAGCCAGATTCTTGGGAAAACTCTTTAGATTCCATCTTGGGCAATTGTTCCGCTACCATCTGTTGGGCCTTTTTGCCCTCGGGCCCATTGGGATAATTAAGGGCCACATAACTTAATGCTTCCTTATAAGCTTCAAAACCTTGGATACGACCAATCGCATTGGCCTTTAGCATTTCAAACTTGGGCACCAAGGGGTCCCCACTATGTTTATCAACATATTCCTGTGTTCCAGCAATTACTTCCAGATACTTCTGACTTTCGTAAGCTTTGTACAATCGGTCGTATTGCGCATCCATGCCGTCCGTATCGCCCGCCAAAATCGCTTGGGGGTTCAGCAGTATTTCAGCATAACGGGAATCTGGATGGTTCTTTATTATATTTTGTTTCATGTCGGTGACCAATGGGCTACCCGATTCCTCATATATTTTGTACAGATTATATTTAGAAGGCAAAATTAATCGGTCTTCCGGATCCGAAATTAAAACACTCTGCAGCTTCCCTGCCGCCAAAGTATTTTCCTTGAACTTTTCCTTATAGATAAGTCCCAATTGATAATTGGCGAAATTTCTTTCGGTCTTTAGACTATCGATTACGGCCACCTCAGTAGGTATTAGCTCCAAGTAATGGTCTACCGAATATTTTTCTCCATTATTCCCTTTGTGTTGAAGGGTATCCGCAATAGAATTTCCCGATCCGATATCGGTTATCATTTGCATCTGGTTCTTGTTGGCCCATCGCCAATTGTCCTCTAACGAACGATCTCCCCATCTATTTTTAAAATCGGTCTTTCCGTAGCCCAAACTGGTGATATTGTAAAAATAGAACTTGCCCTTGTTTTGTTTTCC
>CAJDXC010000064.1_pt1 | contig 16582 bp, 13 predicted proteins | sample 7391681 | NCBI WGS metagenome assembly CAJDXC01 (sample SAMEA7055742, study PRJEB34461) | soil metagenome | biome: terrestrial ecosystem; feature: Peninsula; material: soil | place: Antarctica | collected 2016 | reverse complement strand
GTCAGTTCCAGATTTTCTTCTAGGGCTTTTGAGAGCAGATGATCAAAGAGATAGAAACTGGATTTTCCAGCACCGATAACAAGGATTTTTCGAAGCATCAATTTTTGTATTTTTGTAGAAGAAAAGGTATTTGAGGTTTGAATTGTTAAATTTATAAAAAATATAAGTGATTTAGTTATGAATAGAACAATTTTTGTTACGGCGGTAGTATTTGGAGCTTTGGCAATTGCATTAGGTGCTTTTGGTGCCCACGGCTTAAAAACAGTATTGGATGCCCAGGAGATTCAAGTTTTCGAGACGGGTGTCCGATATCAAATGTACCATGCCTTATTTTTATTGTTTTTGGCCAATACCGTACATATTCCGGAACCAAAAAAGAAACTGATCTTTTATTTTATAACCGTTGGAGTAATTCTCTTTTCATTTTCCATTTATTTTTTGGCAACCAATGCTCTAACCGGATTTGACTTTAAGACCATCGGTTTTGTTACCCCGATTGGAGGATTGTTACTTATACTTGGATGGATAATTTTAGGGGTTCGTGTTTTTCAATCTAATTATAACAAAATTTAGTATATTGTTATTTTTATGACATTGTAATTATATTTTTGATAATTTTGTATTGATAAAAACTATTCAAAATGAGTATATCGCATCAATCAACAAAAACGATTTCGCTAGCGAGCTATGGCCTTTTAAACAATCGGGTACATTATCAATCTACACCTGAGGAACTGCATAATATTACTCTTAACGAGGGGATGGGAAAGGAGGCATCTTCGGGTGCCCTTGCCATAAATACTGGGGAATTTACTGGAAGATCGCCCAAGGATCGATTTATTGTGATGGATGATGTTACGAAACTCAAAGTTTGGTGGGGCGATATCAATCTTCCTTTTGACCCCAATAAATTTGATAAAATCTACGCTAGGGTAATTGATTATTTAAACTCCAAGGAACTCTATGTTCGTGATTCCTATGCTTGTGCAGATCCCGATTACAGGTTAAATTTAAGGGTTATCACGGAATACCCATGGTCCAATCTGTTTGCCTACAATATGTTCCTTCGACCTACGGAATCCGAGCTGGTAGATTTTGATCCGGAATGGACAATTATCAATGCCCCAGGTTTTATGGCCGATCCCAAATTGGATGGCACAAGGCAACATAATTTTGCCATACTAAATTTCACCAAAAAAATAGCTTTGATCGGGGGAACGGGATATACAGGTGAAATAAAAAAAGGAATTTTCTCGGCCCTTAATTTCATCCTTCCGGTCTACAAGAACACGCTGCCGATGCATTGTGCCGCCAATGTGGGGGATGAGGGGGATACTGCAATCTTTTTTGGTCTCTCGGGAACAGGTAAGACCACCTTATCCGCAGACCCACATCGCAGACTTATAGGGGATGACGAACATGGGTGGACAGCCGAAAATACGGTTTTTAATTTTGAAGGGGGTTGCTATGCTAAGGTAATCAACCTATGTGCAGAAAACGAACCGGAGATTTTTGGAGCCATCAAAAAAGGAGCTCTTTTGGAGAATGTGATATTGAATAAAGACGGGAGTGTCGATTTTTCCGATACCTCTATAACCCAAAATACCCGGGTAAGTTATCCGCTTTACCACATCCCTAATCATATGGAACCCTCCATGGGCAAGAACCCCAAAAACATATTCTTTTTGACGGCCGATGCCTTCGGGGTAATCCCTCCGATTTCCAAATTGACCCCAAGTCAGGCGGCCTATCATTTTATTTCTGGCTATACCGCTAAGGTGGCTGGTACCGAAGCTGGGGTGGTAGAACCGGTTCCTTCTTTTTCTGCCTGTTTTGGAGCTCCTTTTATGCCCTTGCACCCCACCAAATACGCCGAGATGCTAAGTGACAAAATGAAGGAATCCGGGGTAAACGTTTGGTTGGTAAATACGGGATGGACCGGCGGTCCCTATGGTGTTGGTACCCGTATGAAGTTAAAATATACCCGAGCCATGATCCATGCCGCACTTAACGGAGATCTGGGTCTGTATTGCTATGACAAATACCATATTCACTCTGTATTCGGGGTGGCCCAGCCCAGAGAATGTCCGGGTGTGCCCACCAGTGTACTTAGCCCTAGGGCCACTTGGAACGACGATGAGGCTTACTACAAAATGGCCTTTAAGCTGTCCAATGCTTTCCGGCATAATTTTAAAAAGTTTGAGTCCTACGCCAATGAGGAAATTAGACGGGGCGGCCCACAACGATATGCATTTTAGCTCTTCTTATCCATCTGAACCGAAAATGCAGGTTTTGTCCCGACCTCTTTAGGCTTTTGCCATTCCATAATCGATAAGGTTACTGGGTCCTTCCAAAACTACCCTCACCACTTGCAAGGTGCCGTCATCTTTGGTCGCAATTTACCATTTGGATAGGATTATACTGCCATTTTCTATTTCTAACGCAGTGACGCTCCTTGGGTGAACACAGCATCCGTCTTCTCCATCCCCCAATTCAAAATAAGTGTAGCCCTCTTTATAATATTGTTGTAGGGCGTGGTAGTAGATATTTCTGTTGTTGGCAAAGTCATCGGCAAAGCTGTTGTCCCCTCGATGGCAGTTGCTGAACAGGACAAATTTGGAGCAAGCGTCAAACGGAATCACCTTAGCATTTTGGTAGGCTCTAGTTAATCTTGTTCGGGAAGACATAGGTTATTCCGGTTAACGTTTATAAATATCCGAAAAATTTAAGGAAAGAGGAGGAATATTTTGAATCGTGGAAAATCAGAACTAATGAAAAAGCCCGTGCTCTAGGCACGGGCTAAATATAAGTAGATGGACTTGAGGCGTATTAATTTAATGTTCGGGAAGAAATTTCATGGCCCTCAGTTAGACTAACCGTTCTCCACGTATCAGAAATCAGGAAAGCACAAAGAGATATGCTTATAGTGATATGCCAAACGGATCTCTTTTTGCTATTTTACAGCCAAGGCTCCAGATTTTTTCATCTTTATCTTTTTGATTACCAAATCGCCAATGTCTCTCCCCTGTGCGAGTCCGTTTTCGATGGAGAATGGGTAATGGATTCCGCCATAAAGACGACTTAAAGCTGCTTCTGATGATGCTTGGTTAAAAGAAGTATAGCTTCTTATTGGAAGCCCAAAAGGTGTTTCCGTGTCATCGTCAAAGGCAAAGTTATCCCCATATATACTGGTCATTACCTCTGCAGCCGCTCCTGAAACTACACTATGCCCGCTGCTATATTCGGGAAAGGGAGGGGTTTGTAACAGGGGCATCCAGTTTTCGTCTATGTGTTGGTTAATGAGGGTTTCCGGACGGATAAGATTGCTCCTATATTTTTCGTCCCAACAACTTATAAAGGCATCTGCAATTGCAATTGATGTCTTTGTGTAGGCATAAACCGAATCGTCAAAATTACTGTTTATCTTTTTGTTAGCGATTTTTACGATGCCGATCCAGTGTGCACCAGGAGAAATCTTTTTGGTTGCAAACATCAAATGTCCCCGGGTTACGGATACATAAGGATTACAGTCCCAAAATTTGGCAATTTCCATTTCCTCGGAGGAATCCCCTGCTTGGGTTACCCTTACCCCTGTGTCATAAACTACCTTTAATTCTTTGTAAAATTCTGAATCCTGGTCCATTGAGAAAGTTGGTGGAGGGGCAGGTTTAAACTGATCGGCAGAATCCAGGGCAAAAGGCCGTATGTCGTCCCAGTGCGGTTCGATTCCATCCATATAGGCTGGTGGTGTGGGTTGCCAACGGGTGGGATCTTCCGTATTTACAGTAAACTTGGGCATCGTACGGGTCTGGTTATAATTGTCCTTGTTCATCCACTCCGCGATATGATCGGCAACCTTCGTCCCATAAACTTTGGAAGCCTCAAATTGATCTTCGTTGGTAGATTTCCAAACCCTGTACAAACTGTCCTGCATGGTCGTAATCCTATCTTCCGAAAAAATAAGCTTTTTACTAAGAATCATATGGGCAATAAGGGCAGACAATTGTGGATTGATGTTCTGGGTGGTGTCCAATACCGGAATAGGTGTAAGCTCAGGCAATTGGCCAGCGAGAGTCTGGTATTTATCATCGATCTGTGCGATGATTTCATAGGCTGCAATATTGGGATAAACAAAAATCCGACTGGCAACAGGTGGAGAAAAGATATCATGGATCATGATTTCGGTCACTCGATCTATAGAGGCATCGTAAAGCTCGGGGCTTATTTCAATAGGTTTTGACTCCTTTTTACAACTGCTGGCCACAAGAAGCACCCCAAACAAAATCAACCATGTTTTAACCTTAAGATTCATATTTATAATTTTTTTTGATCAGTATTCCGAAACTAATCGGAATCGAGGGATATTCTTGCAAGAATATTGGTGGCCAATTTAGCCAAACTTTCTGGAACAAGATGAAGGGTGGACGTTAATTAATCTTTCATTAATTTTTGGTGTTTTCACCCACTGACAAAAAAAGAGCCGGACTTGCCGGCTCCTATAATGGTAAAATGTAGAATTTTTAATTCCAAAAAACTGCATAAAGGGCAGCGACGATAAGCATTACTGCAAAGGCACCAATATTGAATACAGGTCCCGTTTTAAAAAGACTCTTGGACAACGGGATACCTTTAGGATCTTCTGCTCCTTTATTTTGGAACAGACTTACTACAACGATAACGACCATGGTAAGGATGGCGGTATATCCCATCTGGTCCATAAAGGGCACATCTATAAAGAATGGATTCGAGGACCATCCCTTGGAACCCACCTTGAAATACATGGCTATAGGAATTGACGCCAAAGCTCCTATGATCGCCGCCCTGTTGGTGGTCTTTTTCCAGAACAGCCCCAAGAGGAATACGGCTAAAATTCCTGGACTCACTACCCCGGTATATTCCTGGATATATTGGAAGGCCTGGTCCAAACCTTTCAAAAATGGAGCTATAATGCAGGCAATTACCAAAGCGACAGACGCACTTATCCTTCCTACGTTTACCGTGGCTTTGTCACTAGCGTTTTTGTTGATATAGGGTTTGTAAATATCCATAGTAAAAATAGTGGAAGTGGAATTAAGCATGGATGCTAAAGATGAAACGATGGCGGCCGTCAATGCTGCAAAAGCCACCCCTTTAAGTCCAGTTGGTAAAAATTGCAACAGCCAAGGATAGGCCTTGTCTGCTTGATCCAAGGAAGGGAGGTTGTTGAGTCCGGCCTCACCCAAGCTACCCAAGATCTGCGGGTCTGTTACCATTACATAGGCTGCAATTCCTGGTACTACCACGATGATGGGGATAATCAACTTTAAACAGGCTGCCAACAAAATACCCTTTTGCGCCTCCTTAAGGGACTTGGCGGCCAATGTTCTTTGAATGATATATTGGTTAAATCCCCAATAGTACAGGTTGGCTACCCAGAGTCCGCCGACCAGCACCCCGATACCGGGTAGATTCTTATATTCCGGATTAGATTTGTCTAGAATCATAACAAATCGTTCCGGTGCCTCTGTAAAAATAGTATGGATCCCAGCCATGACCCCGGCACCTTCCGAAACGGTATCCAAGGCCAGATAGCTGGTAATTAACCCACCAACAACTAGGAAAATTACTTGGATAACATCCGTCCAAGCCACCGCGGATAGTCCGCCGTAGAGGGAATAGGCCGCTGCGAACAGGGCCAGGCCAACAACTCCATATATCATGGGAATTCCCATAATGGTTTCTAGAGCCAAAGAGCCTAAGTAAAGTACGGAAGTTAAGTTTATAAACACATAAAGTGCGATCCAGAATACGGCCAGAATGGTCTTTAGGTTAGTAGAGAATCGTTGTTCAACAAATTCCGGAATGGTATAAAGTCCTTTTTCTATAAAAATGGGCAAAAAGTATTTGCCAACGATCAACAGGGTAATGGCCGCCATCCACTCATAAGAAGCAATTGCCAAGCCTACAGCAAAGCCCGAGCCCGACATTCCGATAAATTGTTCTGCGGAAATATTGGCCGCGATCAAAGAGGCTCCAATAGCCCACCAAGGCAGGGACTTACTGGCTAAAAAGTAATCTTCAGCATTTTTTTGGTGACCTTTTTTGTCTCTGGATACCCACAGACCTACTCCCAAAATTAGAACGGCGTAAGCAATAAAAATGAAATAATCCCAAAAACCGAATGCTGTAGTCATAATATGCTTGGTTGGTTATTTAATATGCTTGGTTGGTTATTTTAAATATTCTTCAACTCCGAAATTAGTTTTTTTCCCGAAAAGAATAAGGAATTTGTATTTTCTTTTTATCAAATCGCTCATTTTAACACTCAACTTGATTAAATATGGTACAGTTTTAAATTAGAAGTGGTTTAAACTTTATCCATTCGCTAAAAAATTGCCCTTCCCGCCCGTACCGGTCGGGCGGGTTTAGTCCATTTTTTGTCTTTTTTTTATTCCGTAGCGATGCTATGCAACTCAAAAAAGCCTTCAACTTGTCAAAAAATGGCTAATTTTCGCCAGAACGCAAAAAGGTTAAATCACTTCTTAATGTGAAGAGGATCGGGAAGATGGATTCCGCTAAAGTACAAAAGAAAAAACCGATGGTTACATCGGTTTTAACTTGACTAATTCAAAATAAGAACGTATCCTTTTTAAGGGCGGCTAAATATAAGTATAAATGAGGTGCATACTCGTAACATAGTTGGATGCATTTGTTATTTTTTACGTAAGAAACTACCTAAAAGACGTCCAAAAATATCTGCTATCTGGAATGAAATTTTCTCAAAAATCAGTCTCCAAATTTGTAGTACTCGTCTTTCTATCTGAAAGGAGTATAGAATAGATTTCATTTCGATTATTCCCCAACTCTAGATAAAGGTGCTACCCAATTTTATTGAACCCACAGTAAGGTACCAGTATTTCCGGTACCTGGATTCCGTCCTCTGTTTGATAATTTTCCAAAATACCTGCCAAGACCCTCGGTAGGGCCAGGGAGCTTCCGTTCAGGGTGTGGGCCAACTGACTTTTTCCATTTTCATCCTTAAACCGCAATTTTAACCGGTTTGCCTGAAAGGTCTCAAAGTTGGAGACGGAGCTAATTTCTAGCCAACGGTCCTGTGCGGTGGAGAAAACCTCAAAATCAAAGGTAAGGGCAGAGGTAAATCCCAGATCTCCTCCACAAAGACGCAAGATTCGGTAGGGCAGTTTCAGTTCCCGAAGGATATTTTGGATATGCTTTACCATGGTATTGAGTGCATCATAGGATTTTTCGGGGTGCTCGATCCTTACGATTTCCACTTTGTCAAACTGATGTAGGCGATTGAGCCCTCTAACGTGTGCCCCGTAGCTCCCAGCCTCCCTTCTAAAGCAAGGGGTATAGGCCGTTAAGCAAATGGGAAAATCCTTTTCGCTTAGAATAACATCCCGGTATAGGTTTGTCACCGGTACTTCTGCGGTGGGAATTAGGTAAAGATCATCCTCCTTAACATGGTACATCTGGCCTTCTTTGTCCGGTAGTTGACCGGTTCCGTATCCGGAGGTTTCGTTGACCAAATAGGGAACTTGCATTTCGGTATAACCAGCTTCTGTATTCTTATCTAAAAAATAGGAGATCAGAGCACGTTGTAGTTTGGCGCCTTTTCCCTTGTAAACAGGAAATCCAGCACCAGTAATCTTCACTCCCAGTTCAAAATCGATAATATCGTACTTTTTTGCCAATTCCCAATGAGGCAGGGCGTTACCGATCAGTTTTGGAATGTCACCTTCCCTTAGAACCTCTTCATTGTCGGTCTCGGAGGTGCCGGGAGGAACGGATTCGTGAGGCACGTTCGGGATTTGGTACAGCAATGTCTGGAGCTGTTCCGCAGTAGCGTTCAAGTCATCATTAAGCCCTTTGGAAACCTCTTTTAAGTTACCGGTGCTTTCTTTTGCAATATTGGCCTCTTGCGTCTTTCCACTTTTGAAAAGTTCGCCTATTTCTTTAGATAATTTATTCGATTCTGCTAGTGTGTTATCGAGTTTTGTCTGTAAGGTCCTTCGATTTTCGTCCAATTGAATTATCTTGTCCAAAAGGGGGCTGGCATCCAAGTTCCGTTTTTTGAAAGCTTCAACGAGTTGATCCCTATTTTCTCGTATAACGTGTAACTGCAACATTTGTCCTTGTTTTGATCGCCAAATTTAGTGGTTTCCCTTGTTATGTTAAAGATTATTAGTTTATAAGTTCGATATGAAAAATTGAAACGTTCATTACGACGCTAATTCATTTTAGGAGGATTATCACAAAAAGGAATGAACAAAAAGAAAAAAGAATATAGAATAGAGAAAATAGACCAAAGTATCCTTGTTGACAGACAACTTACATTTAGAATTTGGAATTTGGTCCCGAGACTTCGCGGGGTGTTTGGGGTTTGGAATGTTTTAGCACTAGATAATGGACAATACAGTCAGTTTGTCTTTTCGCAGCTGGATCTTTAAGTCTTCCAAGGAATTAAATTTTTCTTCTTCCCGTATCCATTCCAAAATATCGATTTGTATTTTTTGTCCGTACAGATCCTGGGTGAAATCAAAGAAATTTATTTCAATGGTCTTTTCCGTTTCCGACGATACGGTGGGATTGTAGCCAATGTTCATCATCCCATTAACGGTTTGTCCTTTTAGAACGCTCTTAACGGCGTAGACTCCGTTTTTTGGAATCAGTTTATAACTTTCAGCTATGGCAAGATTTGCCGTAGGAAACCCCAGTTGCCTGCCGAGTCCCTTCCCTTTTATTACAGTGCCGGTAAGCATATATTCGTAGCCTAGATAGGCGTTAGCGGTTCTTATGTCACCTTCTTCCAAGGCTTTTCTGATTTTCGTTGAGCTTACCGAGACTTCATCGACCTCTTGAACCGGAATTTCCTCTACCTGAAAATCCAGGGCGTTGCCGAATGCTACTAGGTCATTGATGTTAGCGTTGCGGTTGCGACCAAAACGGTGGTCATAGCCAATGATTATTTTCTTGGTCCTCAGTTCGTTCACTAGAATATCCCGGACAAAATCCCTTGCGGATAATCGGGAAAATGCCTTGGTAAAAGGGTGGATAATCAAATAATCGAGCCCTGTTCTTTCCAGAATGCCGATCTTTTCATCTATGGTATTCAGCAATCGTATATGAGCATCTTGTTGCAATACCATGCGGGGATGGGGGAAAAAAGTAAGCACTGTGGACTTAAGGCCAAGAGTGTCCGCACTTTTTATTAGGCGCTCCAAAATCTTCATATGGCCTATATGTAAACCGTCAAAAGTACCTATGGTTACCGCTGTGGGTTCTTTTTTGTCGTATTTAGAGATGTTTTGGACCGTTATCACGAATACAAAATAATAAAAAGGCTTACATTTGGTACTGGATTAAGCCAGCTTGATGATCACAAAATTACGTCTTGTTTTTTCAATAACCATAGCATTTGTATGCTTTTACGGTTCCGCTCAGTCCAGCTATTGGCATCGGATGGAATCTACTAGCGCGGTTATTGGCGCTTTACCAGAATCAAACATAAAGAAAAAACAACTGTTTTCCCTGAATGAAGTTGCATTTGTACAGGAATTGGGGAATTCAGAATCTGTTAGACAGGTCTCAAAAGTTGTCTATTTTCCAGATGAGAATGGAGTTCTAAATCCGTTCGAGGTGAAGGAGGCATCTACCATGGCTCCCCAATTGGCGGCAAAATATCCCAAAATAAAATCTTACCGCGGCTATAGTCTAAACGATAAAAATCAACGGATCCGGTTCAGTGTTTCTCCAAATGGCGTAGAAAGTATGATAACACATGCCGATAAGTTGCACACCACCTTTATGCAAAAATCGGGGAAAGAGGGATCTGATTACGTTGTATATGCTCGGGATTCCAAAACTAAATCGGACAATGATTTCATTTGCCTTACCAAGTCCGCTTTGGAAATGGGAAGTTCTGGATTAGCCATGAAACCTATAGGTGATCAAATTCTTAGAAAATATAGGATTGCAGTGTCGGCAACGGGTGAATATACCCAATATCATGGTGGTACCGTGGCAGATGCCCTAGGTGCCATCAATGCTACGATCACAAGGATAAATGAAGTTTTTGAAATAGATTTGGGAATAACATTGGAACTCATAGCAGAGGAGGACTCCATCATTTTTACCAATAGCTCCACCGATCCCTATAATGGTAATTTGAACAATCAGGTACAAAATACCTTAACGACTACTTTGGGAGAAGGCAAATACGATGTTGGGCATTTGTTTCATAAAGACGTGGACAATGGGAACGCGGGGTTTGTGGGATCGGTCTGTGTAGACAATAAAAAGGGCAGTGCATACTCATCGAGCATGGTTCCGAAAGGAGATATTTTCGATTTGGAATTTGTTGCCCATGAGTTAGGGCACCAATTTGGAGCCAACCACACCTGGTCCTATCAGTCCGAGGGAACTCAAGCACAAGTGGAGCCAGGAAGTGGGACTACAATCATGGGTTATGCCGGAATTGCAGGAGAAAACAATGTGGCTCTCCATGGGGATGATTATTTTCACTACTACAGTATTTTTCAGATTTCCCAGTATGTTTTGAATACAAGCTGTGCCGTGTTGATTCCCATTGCCGACAATCCTCCGGTTATAGATTCTATTGGAAATTTTACGATTCCAAAATCTACCGCTTTTGTACTTTCTGGTCAGGCGACGGATCCGGATGTTAACAACGTTCTAACCTATACTTGGGAACAGATAGATAATGGGATAGTTTCCAATACTACCTTTGGACCCACAAATCCCGAGGGAGCCAATTTTAGGTCCCAAAAGCCCTCTGTTTTCCCTGAACGTTACTTTCCGCAGCTTGCTAGTGTTATCCAAGGAAATCTGACACAAATAAAACCTAATATAGATTCCACATGGGAAACGGTGTCCAATGTAGAAAGGACAATGAACTTTGCCTTTACGGTGAGGGATAATGCCAATGGGGGTGGCCAAGTAAGCTCGCAATTGGTAGAGGTAAACGTAGTGAATGCTGCAGGCCCGTTTGCGGTGACCTCGCAAACTGCAGGTGGGGTTTACCTGGCCGGATCTGTTCAGACCATTTCCTGGGATGTTGCAAACACGGACAAATCTCCGGTAAATGCGCAAACTGTAGATATTTTGATGTCAACAGATGGAGGGGTTACTTTTCCCGTTTCCCTAGCTTCAGATGTGCCCAATACTGGTACTTATCAGATGGTTGTCCCAGGTACTGCCACTAATAAGGGTCGTCTTATGGTCAAGGCCCATAATAACATTTTCTTTGCGGTAAATAGTAATAACTTTACCGTTACCCCTTCGAAAATAGTTCTAGATTTTCCAGAATTGTCCCCAGATGTCTGCCAACCGAACGATTTGGTCGTCCTATTTAATTACCAGACCTATTTAGGCTTCGCCGAAGAATCGACTTTTAGCGCTACTGGGCTGCCAGTGGGAATGTCGGCTTCATTCTCCCCAACTAAGGCCACAGTGACCGATACGCCCGTAACGCTTACCCTTTCTGGAACGGGAAGTGTTCCTGTGGGGAATTATCCCATAATTGTAAAAGCTACAGCTGCCACGTTTACACAAGAAGTAACCTTAAACCTTGCGGTCCACGATTCAAATTTTTCCGAAGTAGTCCTATTATCTCCACAAAATGGTTTTGTCGGTGCCCGTTTTGGCCAGCTATTGGAATGGCAATCCAATCCTGAATATTCATCGTATGATCTTCAAATTGCCAGGGATTCGGTTTTTACCGATATTACGGAATCCGCATCTGTCATTTTCGACTCATATCTACCTTCAAGCTTGACACCCGATACCACGTATTATTGGAGGGTAAAACCCAAGAACAATTGTGCGGAAGGCACTTTTGGAACGCCTTTTAGCTTTACTACAACACAGTTGGACTGCACTAATAAATCCGCAGGCGACCTGCCAAAGGAAATTGCCAGAGTAGGAACATCTTCCATTACATCCAAGATTACTTTTTTGGATGATCTGCCAATAGCTGACGTGAATGTCAACCTGGGTATCACGCACTCCTTTATCTCCGATATTACGGTTAGGCTAACATCACCCTCCGGAACAACTGTGGTCCTTATTTCAAATTCCTGTGGGGATTCCAAGAATTTGGCGGCTACTTTTGATGACGATGCGGATAAATTTGTATGTGGTAGTAATCCGGCCATTAGCGGAACGGTAAAACCTTTGGGTTCCTTGGCCTCGTTTAATGGGGAATCCGTACAGGGAGACTGGATTTTGACCGTTGAAGACAATGCACCGTCCGATGGAGGTAGCTTAGATTCTTTTTCGTTGGATATTTGCATCGAAGGTGCATTTAGGCCCGATGCAGACAATGATGGAGTGTTTGACGACGGTGACGATCTATGCCTGGGAACTCCCAAGGGAACAGAAGTGGATATCCACGGCTGTTCCGTTTACCGCTTTTTGCCTGAAAATTTCTCAATTAGCATTCAAAGTGAATCCTGCAGGACAGAAAATGACGGCTCGATCCAAATTTTTGCAGCCAACGCAATGGATTATACCGCTACGCTAAGTGGTAACGGTTCTAGTACTATTAAGGAATTTACAGATTCCGTCCTTATAGAGAATATTCAGGCTGGGAAGTATACCCTTTGTATATATGCTATGGATGGCACCAACAGCTATGAGCCCCATTGTTTTGAGTTGGTGATTACCCAACCAGATCCCTTGAGCGTATCTGCTAAATCTGCATCAGATGGAACGCAGGTAATCCTAGCTATGACGGGATCCGATTTTTATAATATTGATCTAAATGGCACGCTTTTACAAACGGAGAAAAGCACAATTACCTTGAATTTAAAACCGGGGAACAATTACGTTAAGGTATATACCGAATTGCAGTGTCAAGGAAGTTTTGACAAAGTTATCTTTCTGTCGCAAAACCCTATTGTATATCCCAACCCGGTTGTTGAAACGGCGAGAATATTTTTAGCGACCTATGAGGAAAAAGTGGAATTAGCACTTTATAGTACTAGCGGCGAACTCTTGCGGAGCGAAAAGAAAACTGTAAATGGTACAGAAACGGAAATAAGTTTAGCTGGGTTACAGTCTGGCATGTATTATTTGACAGTGGGCGGGAAAAGTGTAAGGACAACTATAAAAGTTATTAAGGAATGAACCGGTTATTTTTTGTGTTATGCAGTGTTTTTCTTTTTAGCTGTGGTGGGAGCGACGATCCTCCCGCCAAACCGGAACGTGTACTTCTGGTCTATCCTCAGAAAGATTCTGAATGCACTACCGGAGTAAGTATAGATGATATAAGTAGTCGGGTAGAATTTAACTGGCAGGCCTCCAACAATACCGTAATTTATGAGCTGCGGGTAACAAATTTAAACTCAAGTGTTACCCAGACTATCAGTACCGGATCTCTGTCGGCAAAACTTCCATTGCAAAAAGGAGCTCCCTACTCCTGGTTTGTAACCTCAAAGAATTCGCAGGTTTCCGAAACCTCGAACAGTGAAGTATGGAGATTTTATAACTCCGGTTTTGTTACTACCTATCCTCCTTTTCCTGCAGAAATTATTTTTCCGAAATCTGGGGCTTCGGTTTTCAAGGATATCAACAACGAAATTACCTTGGAGTGGTCGGGAGCAGATGTCGATGAGGATTTAATGGGATATGAGGTCTATTTTTCAACGGAGAATCCCCCAACTACTTTGGTAGGATCCCCCGCCAAAGATATAACTACTTTTAAGGTAATCGTACTGTCAAATAAGGTGTATTATTGGCAAGTCATTTCCAAGGACAAAGAAGGGAATACGTCAGATTCGGGAATTTATGAGTTTAAAGTGCTGTAGGCGTCTTTAAGTTCCATTAAACTCGTTCATAGTGCGTTGAATGCCTGCGAGTACAAAAGAACGTACTATTTCTGAAGTTTTTATTAGTCTTTCAGGGAGTGCCTTCCTTTCTTGATCGTCCCATTCTCCTAGCACATAATCTATTTGATGGCCCTTGCCGAACTCGAAACCTATGCCAAATCGCAACCTATTGTAGACGGTGGTTTGCAACATATGCTGGGTATCCTTAAGTCCGTTATGGCCCCCATCGCTTCCTTTTCCTTTAAGTCTCAATGTGCCAAAGGTAAGATTGATGTCGTCCGTGACTACTAACAGATTCTCCAGTGGGATTTTTTCCTTTTCCAACCAGTATTTTATGGCCTTTCCACTTAGGTTCATATAGGTGGATGGCTTTAAACAATAAACAGTCCTTCCCTTTATTTTAAAAGACCCCAAAGAACCAAGTTTGACCGTTTCAAATGAAAACGGTACTTCATCGGCTAGCGCATCCAATATTTTAAATCCGATATTGTGGCGTGTCTCGGCATACTCCGTACCGATGTTTCCTAGGCCTACGATTAAAAATTTTTTCATGAAATCCTCCTTTTCATTGGAAAGTTTGCCTTTGCTAAAGATTGATTTTAAAAATGAGTTCATTGGGACCAAAAATACGAAAGCATCCCGATATCCCGATTACGATCGGGGGCGGGATGCTTTCGCTTAATATAATGAACAAATTATTCGTTACTTTCGGCAGCAGTTTCTGTTCCTTCGGCCGCTGCTTCCGCTGCCACTTCACCTTCTTCTTCCTCATCGTCCACAATAATGGCGGTACGTGCGGCTTTAACCTGTACAACAACTGTTGTATCGGGATGTAGAATAGTGAAATCATCATTCAAAAGAGAAGAAACATCAATGTTTCCACCAATTTTAAGTTTGGAGATATCCACACTAAAGAAATCCGGAAGTTTGTCCGGCAGGGCCCTAATGGCGAGTTTTCTTTTGCGGAACAACAAGCGTCCACCATTTCTAACCCCAGGGGAGTTACCTTCCAATTGAACAGGGATTTCCATTGTAACCTCCTTGTCCTTGAAGAGCTCGTAAAAATCTACATGAAGGATTCTATCGGTCACCGGGTGAAACTGGATATCCTGCATTACGGCATCCATTTTTCCGTCACCTGGTAAATCGATCACAACCGTATGTGCTTTTGGAGTGTAAACCAATTCTTTGAACGATAGTTCATCCGCTGAAAAGTGAAATGGTTTTTCCCCTCCGTACAGTACGCAAGGAACCTTTCCAGCATTACGTAGGGCCTTGGTCGCCTTCTTGCCCACGCTTTCTCTTTCTGATCCTTTAATTGTAATTGACTTCATTGTATAGATTAAAAATTAATAGTTAATAATGAATAAATATTTTCTTACCATCGTCCGCTTGAACATTCCCAAAAGGTGGCCGAGCGGAGTCGTGGCCTACATTAAAAATTTAGAACTTATAGATGTATTGTGGTGTACCCTGTGCATAACGTCCGCAAAAAGATCGGCACAACTCAATACCTTTATTTTTTCACTTTTCTTTTGCAAAGGAATGGAATCGGTCACTATAAGTTCCAATAATTTAGATTTTTCTATTTTCTCATAAGCGTTCCCTGACAATAGGGCATGTGTTGTAATGGCTCTAACGCTAATTGCCCCGCGCTCTATCATCAGATCGGCCGCTTTGGTCAACGTCCCTGCCGTGTCTACCATATCATCTACCAGAACCACATTTTTTCCCTGCACGTCCCCAATGAGTTCCATAACGGAAATAATATTCGCCTTTTCCCTTTGTTTGTAGCAAATTACCACATCGCTCTCTAGTGCCTTAGAATAGGCGTAGGCTCTTTTGGAGCCTCCCATATCTGGTGAAGCAATCGTCAAATTGTCTAGGTTCAGGGTTTTCAGATAGGGTAGGAACAATGTAGAAGCGAAAAGGTGATCTACCGGCTTTTCGAAAAAGCCCTGTATTTGGTCTGCATGGAGATCCATGGTTATAATTCGGGTCGCTCCAGCTGCTTCCAACATTTTGGCCACTAATTTGGCCGCAATGGGTACCCGTGGCTTGTCTTTTCGATCCTGTCTTGCCCACCCAAAATAGGGCATTACAGCTGTTATATGTCTAGCTGATGCACGCTTGGCCGCATCGAGCATCAACAACATTTCCATCAAATTCTGCGGACCAGGGTTGGTAGAGCCAATAATGAATATCCTCGTTCCCCGCACCGACTCTTCAAATGAAGGTTGAAACTCTCCGTCACTATACCTGGAAAAAAAGACCTTCCCCAAATCCGTACCATAGGCTTTGGCTATTTTTTCTGCTAAAATGGTGCTTTGTGTACAGGCAAAAATCTTGGGTTCGGGTACTTGGTAGGGCATAGTTAACGTATTGTCTGCTAGTTTATTAAAGGTCCTTATGATAAAGGAGGTGCAAATTTATAAATTTATTTGGGTTGCTGAAGGATAAATGTTTCTTTTTTTGGTTGTAAAAGGAAAATATTTTTTAGTTTTGCAGTCGCTTATCAGAAATGGTGTCGGCCCTACTTCGATTTCGCTCAGCACAAGTTGAGTATCCGGGTGTAGCCGCACTGAGAATCTAAAATGCCTTGGTGGCGGCCCCGAATGGTCGGGAGGTAGCCCCGCTGAGAATCTAAAATGCCTTGGTGGCGGAATTGGTAGACGCGCTGGATTCAAAATCCAGTGTCTTTGACGTGTGGGTTCGATTCCCACCCAAGGTAC
>CAJDXC010000096.1_pt1 | contig 16595 bp, 15 predicted proteins | sample 7391681 | NCBI WGS metagenome assembly CAJDXC01 (sample SAMEA7055742, study PRJEB34461) | soil metagenome | biome: terrestrial ecosystem; feature: Peninsula; material: soil | place: Antarctica | collected 2016 | reverse complement strand
CCGATCGTCCCCACGGTCCAAGGTACACCACTTACCATACCCGAATACTCCAGATTGATTTCGTCCAAATTCTCAAAAAGCAAAATTGTGGAATGCCTTACTGCATGGTATTCCTTTACGATAGTCTCCATGGTCCTTTCCCCTGCAAGGGATTCGGGAACGTAATTATCTTGATTAAAACCTTGAAGCTCCGTAGTGTCGCCCCGCGAAAATCGTAGCGCGCGATATTGGAAAATTCGCTCCGTATCAATTATATGGACCAGAACTTCCAAAAGGGTCCATTTATCCTTAGCGTAAACATACTTATATTTCTCTCTTGGAATATCCTTGAGAAAATCAACGAAATCCGTCATTTGCTGTTTTAAAAGAGGGATTAGTAAAACGTCTTCCAAGGTAGATAGGTATTTGTTGTAAAATTGGGTCAACGAATAAGTAGGTAGATCTGATTTTTTCATAGATAACAATAAAAAATCCCAAGCAAATCGTTTGCTTGGGATTGGTTAATTTAAATCTGAAATCTTATAGCTCGTTGAAAATGGTATGCATCAAACGTTTTTTGTCATTGATGCTCTCTTCCAAAGATATCATGGTCTCGGTTCTACTGATTCCGTCTATATCGTCTATTTTAAAAATAATATTCTTGGCATGATTGGTATCCTTGGCCCTAATTTTACAGAAAATATTGAATTTGCCAGTCGTTATATGGGCAACGGTCACGTTTGGAATCTGATTTAAGCGTTCCAGGACGAATTTGGTTTGGTGTGTTTTTTCCAAAAAGATACCTACATAGGCAATAAAGGAATAGCCCAATTGTACGTAATCCAACGTCAAGGAAGAGCCTCTAATAATACTGGCCTCTTCCATTTTTTTTACCCTCACATGTACCGTTCCCGCAGAGATTAGTAATTTCTTTGCAATATCCGTAAATGGAGTCCTCGTATTATCAATCAACATATCCAATATCTGGTGATCGATTTCATCAAGTTTTACTTTGCTCATCTTTGATTAAAAATTTTAGCAAAAATAAAACATTATAGCACTTAATGTAAAAAATGTTGTGTTTTTTTATTAAATAATCGATGATTTAATAATGAACTCATTTAAACAAGTAAATTGTAAACAACATTATCCTTTTTTAGCTCTTCCAAATCGCTTTTATCGAGGCAATTGTATACCCTGTGTCCGAAATAGCCGTTTAAATCTGCGGATTTTTCAATATAGGGTTCAAAATTGATTTGATTGCCCTCCAAAACTTCGCGAAATAAAATACCAACGGAATCTTGTTTTCCATAATTATTGTTCAACGCATGGACATCGTTTACGACAATATCAAAATATAATTTATTGTTTTCAGGTATTTTAAAGTATCTATCGCGATAAAATTTTTCTACTTGCTCATTGGCAATCACTTCCAAAGCCAGAAAAAGTGCATAAAAAACATATTCCCTCGTCTTTTCCTGTTGGTAATCCCCAGGAGTATGCCCTGCCTCAAAAAGTATCGTGGGAGTATCCAGCATTTGGAAAGCATCACCTAAACAGTTGGCATTGAAGGCATCATCAAAACGCCCTATCTGTCCAGGAATCAGTTTTTGGATCTCTTGCTCCACAGCTACAATAAGCTTCGTGCTCTTACCTCTGGTCATGGAAATGCTGCGCTCTTCGTCATGCGTAGGTGCCAAAATATAAATTACATTTGTAACATCATATATTCACATTTGTGACATATAATTTAATTTGAAACCCTATAAATGTTATACTTGTGAATCCCCCGGATACTATTTATAGTAAATTACTATAATTATATATTAATATACATACTATCAGTATTATATATCATCTTATAATAAGTATTACTTCAATTATATCTAACAATTTTGATTGATTTTAAAAGCTGATTGAGCTTAGAATTCCATAAATTTGTTACAATGATAAACTTTGACCTCTTTGTAGAACGCTTGGAAAAAGTCATCCAGTTCCATAGCATGACCGCTTCCCAATTTGCGGATAGAATCGGGGTACAGCGCTCCAGCATCTCCCATCTTTTAACTGGTAGGAACAAACCCAGTCTGGAATTTGTCATGAAATTGGTGGCGGAGTTTCCAGAAGTAAATTTATATTGGATACTATATGGCAAGGGCAATTTTCCGGAGATGAAAAATAGCGATGACCAGGGTTCAGCCACGAACAAAGTCATAAAAAATGAGCGGAGCTCCCCTCCTAGTCCCATGGATACTATGATTAAAAGAATAATCATTTTCCATAAAGATGGAAGTTTTGAGGCGTATGAAAACGATAAGTCGTAGCATATCCGGATGCAGAGTGAAGATTGCTATGTTGCAGATGGAAAATAATAACATTTTACGTTACTTTGCAACATGGATATCAAGACTATTTGCTATTTAGGAATACTGCTGATGTCGGTTTCCTGTTATCAACCGGAAAGAGACTGTAAAAAGTTCAAGAATGGTACTTTCAAATTTACTTCCATAGTCGATGGAAAAGAATCTACCACGGTTTTTGAACGACAGGAAGGCATTGAAATTGACCACTATCAAGGAGAATCGGATACTTCTTCCGTGAGATGGGTCAATGATTGCGAATACATAGTAAGAAAACTGCACCCAAAGGACTTGGCGGAAGAGAAGTCCATCGAAATGAAAATATTGGCCACAACCGATAGCACTTACACATTTGAATATGGTATCGTAGGTAAGCCCAAGAAATTTCAGGGGACCGCTGTCAAGGTCGAATAGTTTTGGAAGCCCATAAAAAAATCATCCTTTTTGATGGCGTTTGCAACCTCTGCAACGGAGCTGTCCAGTATATCATAAAGCACGATCGCAAGGATATCTTCCGATTTGCCTCTCTTCAAAGCGACATTGGAAGACAATTGATGATCGATAGAAATTTGGATCCCAACCAAATGACCTCCTTGCTTCTGATTGATCCAGGAACCGCATATTATATTAAATCTACCGCTGTCCTTAAGATTGGTAGGGAATTTGGCGGACTTTGGAAGTCATTGTGGCTGTTAGAAGGATTGCCTTCAGGATTTAGGGACTTGTTATACGATTTCATTGCCAAGAATAGATATCGATGGTTTGGAAAAAAAGAGGAGTGTATGGTGCCTACGCCCGAACTAAAGGCCAAGTTTTTGGAATAGAGAAAAGAAGTCAGATTGTTTGTGCCTTGTTAAAGGCTTGATTTGATTGAAAGCGCCCCCTCTTTATGTTTAGGATTTATTTGGGTAATGGTCATCCCAGTTCTTAACCTTTGGATCACCCAATTTTCCTAAGGATTTGGCCACAAGCATCGCTACGGCAGCATCTCCAGAAACATTTACCACGGTCCTACACATATCCAAGGGACGGTCAACCGCAAAAATAAGGGCCAAGCCAGCTTCTGGGATGCCCGCTTGGGCCAAGATGATGACCAGCATAACCATGCCAGCGCCAGGGACCGCAGCGGTCCCGATGGAGGCCAGTGTAGCCGTGACAACAATGCCCAATTGCGCAGTTAAGCTTAGATCCATGCCAAAAGCCTGTGCTATAAAAACGGCAGCAACCGCTTGGTATAAGCTGGTGCCGTCCATATTGATCGTAGCGCCGATCGGCAGTACAAAACTGGTCACTTCCTCATCTACTCCCAAATGCTCCTCCACTCTTTCCATGGTCACTGGTAATGTGGCAGCACTGGAGCTTGTGGAGAAAGCCAACAATTGTGCGGGGGACATTCCTTTCATAAAAAAAGAAGGAGTACGCTTGGTAAAAATATACACCAAGGTTACGTATATAACGATCATCAACGCGAGACCGATAAGTACACATGCAGCATACCAGGCCAAGGCCTGGAACAGTTCTAGGCTTGGTGATTCGGCCACCAAGGCCGCCAAAAGGGCAAATACTCCGAAAGGAGCCGCAAGCATAATTAGATCTATCAATTTTAAAATTACTTCATTAAAGCCATCAAAGAATTTTTTTACGGGTGCGGCCTGTTCTTCGGGTATCAGAATAAGACCTATTCCAAAAAGAATGGCGAAGAAAATCACTTGGAGCATGTTGCCATTATCACTAGCAGCTTTAAAAATATTGCTGGGTACCAAATCCTCCAAAGCCTGCAATGGCCCCGTTTCCTTTTGTTTTTCCGCCTCGGCGATCCTAGAATCGGTTTCACCTTTATAATTGGCCACCATCTCGTTCCTGGTTTCTTCCGTAATAGATTTACCTGGCTGTATTATATTTACAATAGCTAAACCTAAAGAGACCGCAGTTACTGTGGTAATAATATAGATGCCAATAGTGCGGCCACCCATTTCGGAAAGTTTGGAAATATCCTTTAAATCGGAAACTCCTTTGATCAATGAGCCCAGTATCAAGGGAACAGCTATAAGTTTAAGGGAATTTATAAAAATGGTACCAAACGGCTTTACCCAGTCCGATACTATTTTAGGGCCCCAATCAAACTGTACCATTACCAAGGCGAACAATACCCCCACTGCCATTCCTATCAAAATCTTCCAATGGAGCGCCATTTTTTTCATCTTTTCAGTTGTTGGGTTATTTAGGTTATTCCGTTACTTAGTTATTGGGCAAGTTATACTCTTCCATTCCTAGGATGAAGAAAAGGTAGGTCCTTTGTTGGATCCATTTATAATTTGATGGTCCGATTAAGCAGGGCGAAATCTGCCAGCACCAAAGCGGTCATTGCCTCGACGATCGGCACAGCCCTTGGAACTACACACGGATCGTGCCTTCCCTTGCCATGGGTCGTTACCGGGTTGCCGTCCTTGTCTATGGTATCATAGGATTGTAAAACGGTAGCTACCGGCTTAAAGGCTACATTAAAATAGATATCCATTCCATTGCTAATGCCCCCCTGAATACCTCCACTGTGATTTGTTTTTGTAGTTCCATCCAGGTTAAACTGGTCATTGTGCACGCTCCCTTTCATTTTTACTCCTTCAAAACCGCTCCCATACTCAAAACCCTTTACGGCATTGATGGACAACATGGCCCTGCCCAGGTGGGCATGTAATTTATCAAATACGGGCTCCCCCAATCCAATGGGTACGTTTTGGGCGACGCAGGTGATAACACCTCCAACAGTGTCTCCTTCCTTTTTTATTTTTTTGATGTATTCCTCCATCGCTGCAGCAGTCTCTGGATCAGGGCAACGCACCGGATTAGATTCTATCAACGAAAAATCCAAATCTTTGTAATCCTTCTCCAATTTCATGTTGCCCACTTGGGATACGAAGGCATTGATCTTCACATCCGCCAAAAATTGTTTGGCAATAGCTCCGGCCACTACCCTACTGGCAGTTTCACGGGCTGAGCTGCGGCCTCCTCCCCTATAATCCCGGAAACCGTATTTTTGATCATATACATAATCGGCATGGGAAGGGCGATAAGAATCTTTGATATGGGAATAATCCTGGGATTTTTGATTGGTATTATAAATGGCAAAACCTATAGGAGTGCCAGTTGTCCTGCCTTCAAAGAGGCCGGAAAAGAATTCCACGGTATCTGGCTCCTTGCGTTGCGTAACAATTGCGGACTGGCCTGGTTTTCTGCGATCTAGGTCGCGTTGTATCACTTCTAGATCTAAGGTGAGTCCGGATGGACATCCATCCAGAACCCCGCCGATCGCTACACCATGGGATTCTCCAAAGGTGGTCAATTTAAATAAGTTTCCAAACGTGTTTCCTGCCATTTTTTGAAGTTAAAAAGTTAATGTGTCAAAAGTTAAGGTTGGAGTCTTTGACTCTTTTACTATTTAGCTCTTTTACTTAATTCATTAATATATCAGAGACGTTAAAATCAATCCACCAAGGCCTGTCTTAAGATCGTTATAGGATGTAAGGCCTCTTTCTGGGTGCCATCGTATATTTGATGTCTGCAGCTAGTGCCATTGGCTGCAACGATTACTTCGGGTGCAGTTTTTCTAATAGTTGGGAACAGTTTCAGTTCCCCTATTTGCATACTTACCTCATAGTGTTCTTTTTCGTAACCAAAGGATCCCGCCATACCGCAACATCCAGAACTGATAATCGTAACCTTGTGATTTTTAGGCAGGTTTAGGACATCAAAAGTCACTTTCTGGTTAGAAAGTGATTTCTGGTGGCAATGGGTATGTATTTTTATCGTCCTGGGTTCCTTTGAAAAATTATCGGAGGTTATTTCTCCTTTTTGGATTTCAATAGAAAGGAATTCTTCGATCAAGAAGGAACTGATCGCAACGGCATTGGCCGCTTCGGTGTCATCTACCAAGCGTTTATATTCATCCCTAAAGGAAAGAATGCAAGAAGGTTCCAAGCCTATTATAGGATATCCTGAATCTACATATTTCTTGAGCTTATCAACATTTTTTTCTGCCAGCTCCTTGGCTTGTCTCAAGAATCCTTTGGAAATAAAGGTTCGTCCACTTTCACCATAAAATAATTCGACATCGTATCCCAGACGCACCAAAACCTCGATGGCGTCCTTACCAAGTTCTATATCCAGATATTGGGTGAACTCATCTATATACAATACAACCTTTCTCTTGCTCGCTATAGTGAGTTTCTTGAATTTCTTTAAATAATTATCAAAATTGAAATTATATACTTTGGGCAGTGTGCGTTCCATCGCCACACCCGTAAGTTTCTTTGCCAACCCACTCAATACCTTGGAGCCGTAAACAAAATTGGTCAGGCCAGAAAGCTTACTGCCCATTTGGTTAAGTTGGGTATTATAGGCAAAAAGTTTGCTGCGGAGAGAATAGCCGTTAACTTCTTGGTATTGGTACAAAAATTCAGCCTTCAAGATAGCGATATCCACGTTGCTGGGACATTCACTGGCACATGCCTTGCAGCTGATACATAGGTCCAACACTTCTTTTAACTCTTCTTGGTCAAAAGGATTTGGTTTGTCGGGATTTGTCATAAACTCCCTAAGTGCGTTGGCCCTTGCCCTCGTCGTATGTTTTTCGTTCCTGGTGGCATGGTAGCTTGGACACATGGCCCCGGAAGCATTCTCTGTTTTCCGGCAATCCCCGCTCCCATTGCATTTTTCGGCAGCTTTCAGAATTCCTTCGCTGTCCGAAAAATCCATTAGAGTCTTTATCTCAGGTTCCTTTCGATCAACCACGTACCTCAGGGACTCGTCCATAGGGTAAGGATCTACTATTTTGCCTGGGTTAAAAATATTATGGGGATCAAAATAGGTTTTTATCCGTTTAATGAGCTCATAATTCTCTTCCCCTATCATCAAGGGAATAAATTCTGCCCTAACGATACCATCTCCATGTTCTCCGCTAAAAGAACCCCTATATTTTTTGGTCAGCTTGGCCACATCGGTGGTAATGGTACGGAACAGGGAAACATCGGTAGATTTTTTTAGGTTCAAGATAGGCCTTAAATGTAGCTCTCCGGCACCAGCATGGGCATAATATACAGCATCTTGATGGTAGCCCTTCATTATTTTAGTGAACTCTCCAATAAAATCCTTGAGGTCCTCGACCGCCACGGCGGTATCCTCTATACAGGCCACTGCCTTGCGATCCCCGACCATATTTCCTAAGAGGCCCAATCCTGCTTTTCGCAATTCCACGGCCTTGTTGATATCACCTCCCCTCAAAATGGGATTTGCATAACTGAGACCGGAAGCACTTATGGTAGTCAACAACGAATTTATCTGCTCTTCCAGTACTGATTCCGTGTCGGCACGAACCTCCAACATTAGTACAGCAGCGGGATCACCTTCCACAAAAAAACGATTGGCCAATTGTGCCCTATTGTTCTTTGTACAATCCAAAATCACCTTGTCCATCATTTCACAAAGGTGTAGTCCATGCTTCATTACGGGGGCAACATCGCTTAGGCAGTCTTCCAATGTTTTGTAATGGGTAACGACCATAGCCGCATATTTAGGGGGAATATCATCCAACTGCAAGGTAATCTCTGTTGTAAAAGCCAAAGTTCCCTCTAGAATCTCCAAAAACCGAATTGTGCAACAGCTCGTCCACGGCATAGCCCGTGTTTCTTCTATGGATTTCCTTTTTTGGGAATTCTTGAATTATATTATTCTGTACTTTCTTAGGAATAAGCTCTTTATATAGATTTTTATAAATATTTCCTTCAAGTGTATCTTCTTTGGCTTTCTTTTGGAAATCTGATACGGAAACCTCTAAAAATTCCACTTCGCTCCCATCGGAAAGAACGGTTTTTAAGGATACCACCTTATCCCGCGTAACCCCGTATTGAATAGAAGTGGTGCCAGAAGAGTTGTTTCCTACCATTCCCCCCAGCATACATCGGTTGGAGGTAGAGGTGTTAGGTCCAAAAAAAAGACCATATGGTTCCAAATATTGGTTCAGTTCATCCCGAATAACACCAGGTTGCAACGTAACTTGTTTCTTCTTTTCATCCAGTTGAATAATTCTGGTAAAATGCTTGGACACATCAACCACAATTCCCTCTCCAACACATTGTCCCGCCAACGACGTACCAGCCGCTCTCGGAATGAGACCTATATGGTTTTGTGCTGCAAAGAGAACTAGTTCCTTTATGTCCTGGACAGATTTTGGGTAAGCGACCGCTATTGGTATTTTTCGATATACCGAAGCGTCAGTAGCATAAAGGGCATTGGTAAGCTTGTCATCGAGCAGGTCGCCCTCGAGCTTGTCCCGTAGGTCCGATAATAAATCTTTATTCACTTTGGTGCAATTTTGGGTACTAAATTAGGTTTTTATTAACGGATCGCAAGAATGAATGTGCCTATTTTTGACCTCGTAATTCAAAAAATTCTGAATTTTAGAAATTAAAATATATTACACATGAAAATAATCAAAATTATAACTGCATTGTTTTGCTTTGTATCCATTGCCTCCAATGCGCAAGATATATCCAACAACGCCATTGGACTTCGTTTAGGGGACAGCGATGGTTTTGGAGCCGAAATTTCCTATCAAAGGAGAATACAAAGGACCAATCGTTTGGAGGTTGATCTTGGCTGGCGCGATAGTAGAAACTATGATGCCTTTAAATTGGTAGGATTATACCAATGGGTACTTCCCATAGATGGTGGCTTCAACTGGTATTTTGGACCTGGTGCCGGATTGGGTAGTGTAAATTTCTCCCGGGTACCCTATGATTATGATGATGACAATTACTACTATCCCAAAGGTGGGCTTTTTATCCTTGCAGCTGGGGACATTGGTATTGAATACAATTTTAATATTCCCTTGCTCATTTCATTGGATTTCAGGCCCGAAGTTGGCTTGGTAGGATATAAAGATTTTTCCGATAATTTCAATTTTGATATTGGCCTTGGCATACGTTACCAGTTTTAACAGTTTGCTTTATGACTTTAGATGCAGTGGTCGATTTGTTTTGCAAAATATTATACTCCAAAAAAATGAAGCTCTTCAACATAAGTATCTGTTAAGGGCTTTTTTTTTGTGTCATATATATAGTACCTTTGCCCAACTTTAATAAAAATTCAATGAAAAAAGTTTTACTCACCTTGGGGATTATTGCAACGCTGATTGCTTGCAACCAGTCTAGCAAGGATTTTACCTTGAACGGTAACATAACCGGTGATTTGGAGAATGGTACCAAGGTTTTTCTAAAAAAGGTTGATGCACAAAACCAGCCAGTGGATATTGACACCACCACCATTGAAAATGGAAAATTTATTTTTACAGGTGCTGCCGGTGAACCAGAAATACATTACATCTTTATCGATAATATTAGGGGTAATATTCCTTTTGTTATGGAAAATGGCACCATCGATGTGACTGCCCCTAAAGATAGTTTGAACTTCGCCAAACTAGCGGGAACCGAGCAAAACAATTTATTTGCCGAGTATATCAACGGTTCCAGAAAAATATCGGAAAAGGCAATGCATATCAACGACGATATGCGAAAGGCAAGTATGACCAAGGATAGCGTAACTATGGCTTCCCTACGCGATGAATATTTTGAATTACAGGAAGAAGCACAGAATTTTGAATCATCGTATGTAAAAGGCCATCCAAATGCACTTATTTCTGCCTTGATTATCGAGCGCATGATAAGTGATCCAAATGCACCAAAAGAAGATGCTCAAGAACTATATGAAGGGTTGACCCCGGAAATAAAGGCTACCAAACCAGGGAAGAGCGTTCAGGAAAAATTGTCACAAGGGAAAAATACTTCGATTGGATCCAAAGCCCCCGATTTTTCCGCACCTACACCATCCGGTGAACAATTGGCGTTGAAAGATGTTTTGGGCAAGGTAACCCTAATCGATTTTTGGGCCGCTTGGTGTAAACCTTGTAGGGCAGAAAATCCCAATGTTGTAAATATCTATAATAAGTATCACGATAAGGGACTAAACATTATTGGAGTTTCGTTGGATAGGACCGCCGATGATTGGAAAAAGGCCATAGCAGATGACGGACTTAGCTGGAACCATGTTTCTAACATTGCCTATTTTGATGATGCAATCGCTAAATTATATAATATTCAAGCTATTCCCGCAACTTTCTTATTGGATAAGGATGGGGTAATTGTCGCAAAAAATCTTCGTGGCCCGGCCTTGGAAGAAAAAATAGCTACTTTGCTCCAATAAAAACATTGTTCTACTTGTAAAAACGAAAGCCTTGGCATTTACGCCAGGGCTTTCGTTTTTCAATCTAATATTGGTTTATAACTTCCCCATTTTCGCCATGATGAATAGCAGGATAATTGGTATAGCCAATAGAAAAACCATCAATGTTTGATCGACCAACAAACTAGGCATAAACAATAATGTGGCTGCATATCCGCCTATTGCACCACCAAAGTGTGCGGTGTGCCCTATATTCCCCAGTCGACTTTTCATTCCATAAATGGAATACAGTAGGTAAACTATCCCAAAAACATAGGCAGGAAATGGGATAGGAATAAACATGATACCCAATTTCATATTTGGCTGCAGCAAAATGGCGGAATATAAAATCCCAGTAACCGCACCGCTGGCACCAACGGCAGTGTATTGTGGCTCGTTCTTGTGAAAAACGAGGGCCAAAAGGCTTCCAGCAAGTAAACTGATGAAATACATGATCAGAAACTTTCCCTCTCCGAACCAATTAACGATGACCCTTGCAAAAAAGTAAAGGGTAAACATGTTGAAAAAAAGGTGGGTTATGTCTACATGCAAAAAACCAGAAGTGACCATTCGGTCCTTTTGACCGGCCTGGATGGCCCGAATGCTAAATTTATAGCGTTCAAAAAAAGAAATATTATTAAATCCCCGTAAAGAAATAATTACGTTTGCCGCAATAATCGCAATGGTAGCCAAATCTATGTCCATATAATCTTGGTTATAATTCGTTCCAAATATAGCTATATTTGCTAATACCCTGTATTAAATGCAACTACTCATCTTCCTATTGGCATACCCTTTCCTGTGGATTATTTCCATCTTGCCGTTTCGACTGTTTTACCTTTTTTCCGATTTTGTTTTCATTATTGTATACTATATAGTTGGGTATCGCAAGAAAGTAGTTTATGACAATCTAAAACTCGTGATTCCCGATAAAAAGGAAGAAGAGTTATTGGCTATACGCAAGCGCTTTTATAGACATATGTGCGATATGTTTCTGGAAATGATTAAAACCATGAACATGTCCAAGGCCGAGGTGAAAAAAAGATATTTTGTTAGTAACGTAGAGGTCCTACAAGAAATAGTAGAGAGAAAAAGCGTGCTGATCGTGTGTTCCCATTATGCCAATTGGGAGTGGAACGTGAGCATAAACAATTATGTGGATACCAATGGATATGGGGTCTATCAAAAAATAGGAAACCAATATTTTGATAAAATGATCAAGAATATCAGGGCAAAGTGGAATACTGTGCTCATCACCCAAGAAGAAACGGTGAAAACGATTGTCCGTAACGAACAAAATGGAATTATAGGTGCCTATGGTATGGTAAGCGACCAATCGCCCCAAGCCCATAGGGCCCAGTATTGGACCGAATTTATGGGGGTGAAGGTCCCTGTCTTTAACGGAGCGGAAACCTTGGCAAGGAAATTGGACCTTGCGGTGGTGTTTTTAAAAGTCTCTAAGGTAAAACGAGGGTATTATAAAGCCGACATCATACCCATTACGAAGGCTGGAAAAGAAACCGAAAAAAACGAAATTACGGACCAATTTTTAAAACTTACAGAAGCACAAATAATAGAGCAACCAGAATACTATCTTTGGACCCATAAGCGGTGGAAGCACAAGGATGAGGTTCCTGAAAAGCATAGGGAGTAATATCGGCAGCACTCAGCCTTCCACCCCCTGATCGACCACAGGAGGTGATATTACATATATAGACTAAAAGCTACCGAAAATCAACAATATTCTGCAATTCGTCCTTATCCAACAAAATAATCCTTCGTGCCTGACCCATACTTATTAAACCTTCATCCTTAAAATCCGATAGGGCACGAATAGCGGTTTCAGTAGCAGTACCTATCATACTAGCAAAATCTTCCCTAGGAATGTCGATACCTTCGTTCGGCGAATCCATTATCAAGCCTTTGTCGTGTAGATTTAACAAGGCCTTTGCCACGCGTTGGCGCACCGAAGCGTATGCAATGTTGACCAACTGCTCCTGTACTTCGATAAGGTCGTTTGAAATTAGATTCATAAACTTTTGCGAGACCTCTCTGTTCTCATAAAGCAAGTGAATAAAATCTGACTTCGGAATGTGATAAACCTCAGCATCCTCGATAACCGTGGCCGTTTCCAGATAGGTGCCATTCTGGTTTAAAAGGGAAAGCTGCCCCATAAAACTGCCTTCTTTGTGGATACCCGTTATAAACTCCTTACCCGATTCTGTCGATTTATAGGTTTTCACAATACCCTTTTCAACAAAATATAGAGTATGAGCGCCATGCCCTTCCATAAATATAAAATCCTTTTTTTTGTAAGATTTGGGGCGATAATCCCTTGTTATGGCCTCTAGGTTCAGGTAATTGGAGGCATCTTGTAAAAATTCATTGATGCCATGAGCGTTTCTTGAAAACTCCTTCCGCAGAAAATTGTTCTTTTTTAAGCGGGATTGTATGGCTTCCAACAGTTCGTGTTCCTCAAAGGGCTTTGTTAGATAGTCGTCGGCACCTAAGTTCATGCCTTTTCTTAGATCTGATTTTTCCGATTTAGCGGTCAGGAAAATAAAAGGAATCCCGGCCGTTTGGGTCCTTTTGCTCAACTCCTCCAACACACCATACCCATCCATTACGGGCATCATGATGTCACAGAGAATAATATCTGGTCGGAAAATCATTGCTTTTTCTATACCAATTTTTCCATCTTCGGCGGTGGCAACTTCGTAATCCGACAGTTCTAGAATATCGGCCGTATTCTCGCGAACATCTTTGTTATCTTCTATCAATAGGACTTTTTTCATCATAATAGTATTAAGCAATTAGTACCAAGTACTTTGTATTTCGTTTAAAATTCGAATTTTGGAGACTAGGGGCTGGGAAACTCAACAATAAAAGTTGTCCCTTTACCCATTTCACTTTTAAAACCGACCGTGCCGCCTAAAAGCTCGGTGTACTGTTTTACAATATGCAGGCCAAGACCGGTACCCTGGATATTGGTACTGTTTTCCGCACGGAAAAAGCGACCAAAAAGATTAGGTTGCTCTTCTAACGGAATACCGATACCCTGATCGGTAACCGATACCGATACCGAATTACCCATGCTTTTTAGGGTCAATAGAATTTCAGATCCCTCTTCTGAATACTTGATGGCGTTAGACAATAGATTGATTAGGACGTGATGCATCAATTTGGGGTCCAGATAGACCGAAATCACTTCTTGGTCCGATCTTATATTGATTTTCTGATTTCTTTTTTTATTGAGTTCCATCTCGTGGATAAGGCTATTCGAAAATTTCACCAGGTCAAATTGTTCGGGTTTGGCCTGTACCTTACCTTCTTCGAGCTTGTCCAAGGAAAGGAAATCGTTGAGGATGCCCACCAAGTTCCTGACGTTCGATTCGATCTGTCTGACATACTTCTCGCGCTTTTCCTCTTTGCCGGGCATATTTTGTTTTGAGATCAAGATGGCCGAGGTATTTATCGCACTCAACGGCGTCCTAAATTCATGGGAAGCCATCGAAATGAACCGGGACTTTAGTTCGTTGAGTTCTTGTTCCCTTTCGAGAGCATTGCGGATAAGGATCTCTGCCTGTTTTAGCTCGGAAATGTCGTTATACACGAAAAGCATCCATTTTACCTCCCCATCATCGCCGAGTAGGGGCAATGTGTTAACGCTATATGTTTTATCCCTGAACGGAGCCTCAAATGTTAGATGTGCCCCTTTCATGGTTTCATTTACATTCTTCTTTATACGTGCTTTATATTCTCCGGACAGTACACTAATATCGTCAATCCCTACTCCTTCAAATCCATTATTTTTAAACCCATAATGTTGCATTTCCCCCCCATCCATATATTCGATCTCAAAATCGGTATTGAAAACAACTATGAACCCTTTGGGAAAATTCTTTGAAATGGCCCTAAACATGGCCTGACTTTCCAACGCCCTGCCTTCTGCGACTTTAGTCTCCACAATCTGGCTTTCAAGGATCAGGTTGGTCTCGACAAGTTTTTGGACCGTTGCCTTGAGCTCATTGGCACGTTCCCTAACTTTTTCTTCCAGATTTTGGGAGTATTCCTCCAATTGCTTATTACTTTGTTTCAGTTCTTCGTTGATACGGTGGTTCTCTATGGCAACACTTGCCAAATAGGTGATGTCGGCCAACATTTCCCTTTCATAGCTCTGGGGTTCACGTATCTGATCGAAATACGTGGTAAAGGTGCCCAAAACCTCCTTTTCGGAAGAGAATATGGGAAAGGACCAACTAGACCGCAATCCATGTTCCGATGCCAGTTCCCAGTAATCCTCCCATCGCGTGTCCGTAGCAATATCCTTAACCACCACTTCCTTCTTTAAAAAGGCCGCTGTACCGCTCGATCCAACATTCTCGCCTATTCTGGCCCCTTCTATGCCATTGCCGAAGCCTTCCGGCAAATTGGGAGCTGCTAGTTTGTGCAATGTGCAATGTTCCTTGTCTAACAACAATATGGATGCCAGACAACCTATAAAATACTCTTCAACAGTTCCAATAATCGTGGTCGCAATGTTCTTCAGCAGCTCTTCATTGGCGATCTGTTCCAATATTCCCCTTACATCGTCCTTGAGCCGTTCTTCGCGCTTTCGTTCGGTAATATCGTTCTGCACCCCGATAAAGTGGGTCAGTTCGCCTAGGTCATTGTGTACGGGGGTTATAGTAAGCTGGGTCCAGAACAGTGGGCCCTTCTTTTTGTAGTTGCGCAATTCTACCTGGCAAGGTTTTCCCCTTTCAATCGCTTTCGCCATAATTTCGATAGCTTCTTGATCTCGATCATCATTCTGTAAAAAGAGGCAATTCTTGCCCATTACCTCATCTCTACTGTACCCGGACATCTTATAAAAAGCACTATTTGCGTAAATTATCGGGTTACCGGGTAGTTTTGCATCTGCAATCAAAATACCGTTGCCCGCAGATTCCAATGCCCTATTTTTGATAAAAAGAGTATTTTCTGTTTTTCTGCGATCGGTGATATCCCGTACAATCGTCAACAAGGCATGGTCATTCAAGGGCACGGTACGGCCTTCATACGTTCTAGGTCCATTTTTCCCATCGAAACTATATTCCAATAGTTGTGGTTTTTTGGTTTTCCTGACCTCCCTAAAAACCTGTTTATACGTGGTAAGTATCTCTGGAGACAAAATGTCGCTCATATTTTTCCCTATGATCTCTGCTTGGGACAAGAGGAGTTTATCTGGCTCGGGGGCATAGAGATCCAGATAGTTCCCTTCAAAGTCCTGAATGAACATCATGTCGGGCAACGCTTCTAGAAGTGCCTGGTTCTTGGCTTCCTTTTGGAGAAGTTCTTGTTCGGTATTTTTCAGTATTGTGATATCGGTAATAAAACCCTCTAAGGCCTCCAAGTTGCCATTCTGGTCAAAGATACCTTTACCAAGTTCGCTCAGATATTTGATGTTGCCTTTCCTGTCCTTGATGCGATACGATAGGTTAAATGATTTTTTTCTTTAAAAATAAGGTGCGACAAATGTACCGTGCCATCCAAGAATTCTTTCGGAGAATAACCCGTGATAGACAGGCATCCGTCGCTGATGTATTCCATGGTCCAATCGGGATCGTTCTTAGAACGGTACACGATGCCTTGGAGATTGCCAATGAGCGTACTCAGCTTTCGATTGCTTTCGAAAGAAGCTACCTCTACTCTTTTTTGTTCAGTAAAATCCATGACAAACACCACTACGAGTTGTTGTCCGTTAATTTTACCTGGACTCAGACTTATTTTCAATGGGAATCGGGTACCGTTTTTTCGTAAGCCCCAAAGATTTAAATCCTTTCCCATTTGTCTTACCTCAGGTTTTTTGGAGTATTCGGCCCTAAAGGCTCTATGTTTTTTTCTGAGTTTTTTGGGGATAAGTATCTCAATGTTCTTTTCCAGGAGTTCGCCTTCTTCATATCCGAAAATACGACTACCGGCAGGGTTTGCCATTTTGATGTCCTC
>CAJDXC010000173.1_pt1 | contig 16820 bp, 13 predicted proteins | sample 7391681 | NCBI WGS metagenome assembly CAJDXC01 (sample SAMEA7055742, study PRJEB34461) | soil metagenome | biome: terrestrial ecosystem; feature: Peninsula; material: soil | place: Antarctica | collected 2016 | reverse complement strand
GAATTATTCTGGATATGGTCTGGGCTACGGTTGGGAATCTTTCTTTGGTCCCGTCCAGGTCTTTTATTCCTGGTCCCCGGAAAGGGCCCAAAGTGATGTATTCTTTAGTATAGGCTATTGGTTCTAAAACACAACGGCCGGCATTAAGTACTTTTGATATGTTAACTTCCTTCGACTGCCTAACCTACTTGGTGCTTAGAGGAAGATATAGAGTCCACGCAAATCCTTAGGTTTCTACCCAATTGGAATATTCTTGAATAAGAGTGTTTTCATTGATTTTAAACAAGCCCTTTCTCTTACGTCTTTAAGCCCCAAGGGTTCGGGGGTCTTTTGTCTTTAGAAAGGCTTTAACACAAAAACTCATCAATTTTTCCGATATTTGTACTTGATAATCATAATGTTATGTTGCTTTTTCGAATTGATATAACGGCCCATCTTCGGGCCATGTGGTAAGGTGCCAGCTTCGGATTCGTATTTCCGATCGATGGAATCTATTTTACCACTTTTTTGTTTCAATTAAAAACAACATTATGCAAATTACAGATACAACTTCACTGCACTTGCCCAAGGAAAACTTGGATGCCGAGGATTTTTTACCCCTTCTTGGTACTGACCACTTAGAACTTTATGTAGGCAATGCCAAACAGGCAGCCCATTATTATATGTCGGCCTGGGGATTTCAACCTTTGGCGTATGCCGGACTGGAAACAGGTCTTAAAGACCGGGCATCCTATGTGGTACAACAAGGTAAAATACGGCTGGTACTCACCTCTCCCCTTAAACCGGGTGGGGAGATCAATAGGCATATAGATGCCCATGGGGACGGGGTAAAGGTTATCGCACTGTGTGTAGACGATGCCACCAAGAGCTATAAAGAAACCACCTCTAGGGGGGCCGAAAGCTATTTTGCTCCCAAAACTTTGAAGGATGACCAAGGTGAAGTGGTCCTTTCCGGGATACGTACTTATGGTGAAACGGTTCATGTTTTTGTGGAAAGAGGACATTATGAGGGTGTATTTATGCCAGGTTACATAGCTTGGGACCCTCTTTACAAACCACAAAAAACGGGCCTCCGGTATGTGGACCATGTTGTGGGCAATGTAGGGTGGGACGAAATGGATAAGTGGTGCCAATTCTATGCCGATGTCATGGGCTTCACTCAATTGGTCTCGTTTGACGACAAGGACATTTCTACGGAATATACGGCTCTAATGAGCAAGGTGATGAGCAACGGTAACGGTCGTATCAAGTTTCCTATCAATGAACCTGCAGATGGCCGTAAGAAATCCCAGATAGAGGAATATATTGAATTTTATAATGGGGCAGGGGTGCAGCATATGGCCTTGGCGACCGACAATATTATAGAAACAGTGACCACCCTCCGGAATCGGGGAGTTGAGTTTCTGACCGTACCTGCGTCCTATTATGAGGATGTGTTAGATCGGGTAGGTGAAATCGATGAGGATTTGGTGCCATTAAGTAAATTGGGCATCTTGATCGATAGGGATGATGAAGGTTATCTCTTGCAGATTTTCACAAAACCTATTTTGGATAGGCCTACCATGTTTGTGGAGATTATTCAGCGCAAAGGTGCCAAATCCTTTGGTAAAGGAAACTTTAAGGCCCTATTCGAGGCCATAGAAAGGGAACAGGAAGCAAGGGGCACCCTGTGATATTTCATAAAATGGTAAATTACTGTTAACAGGTCCGTTAAAGTAAGTTAAAAACTGAAGTAATCGATTTATACCGTCGTAAATTTGTCTCATAAGGGGTGGTTCCCTTATCACTTTAAGTAGTGGTTTTTCATAATTTAAAGTTTGGTTGGTTATTTAAGAAAAGCCCTGGCGATACGTCGGGGCTTTTTTTGTGGAATAAAGGTAGGAAGGATACTCATTTCCTGTTCAATACTTTTTGCCAAAAATCTTAGTAAGCACGCCTATTCCTTGATGAATCATCAAAATATTAATCTACTTATCCAAATTACTGTTAATGGTATAGTTAAAGTAAGTTAAAACCTATGAAAAACTGGAAATAGGTAGTAGTTTTGTTGGTGTAAGGGGTGGTTCCCTTGCAACTTTAAAGTATTGGTTTTTCATAATTTAAAGTTTGGTTGGTTATTTAGGAAAAGCCCCGGCAAATATGCTGGGGCTTTTTTTTTGTTCCCTTGAAAAAAGCACGTGTACAATACTTTGGAATAATAATTGTTTAATTAAAAGTTAATGCGATATAGAGGTAACGTCATTGTATTATTTTTACTTTTTAAATTTTAGGATTTGGGCATGAAGAAACTATTTCTGGTAATTTTTGGACTTTTCGGTGCCCTACTTGCTGCCCAAGAAAGCAATTCCGCTTACAAGCCTGGCGAATGGCTTAAATTCCGTTTGCATTACGGAATTTTAAATGCAAGTTATGCAACGCTTCATGTAACTGACAGTAGTATTGATGGAATTCCGGTTTACCACGTAGTTGGAGAGGGTAAGACCACGGGATTCGCAAGCATATTTTTTAAAGTGGACGATACCTACGAAAGTTATTTTGGGAAAGAAGACGGTAGGCCCTACCGGTTTATACGCAAAATTAATGAAGGTGGATACACCAAGGACGTGGAGATCAATTTTGATTATAAAAACGATGTCGCCCACTTGAACGATAAGAAAAACAAAAAGAAATTAAATTTTGATTTAAAGGGCAATGTGCAGGATATAATCTCGGCATTTTACTACTTACGGAACAACTATGACCCGAACGAGCTTGTTTTAGGGGAGTCTATAGAATTGAATATGCTATATGACGATGACGGAGTGTTCCGGTTTAAACTTAAATATCTTGGCAAGGAAATTTTGGATACCAAATATGGAAAAGTGGAGTGCCTTAAGTTTCGACCGTTCGTAGAATCGGGACGGGTGTTCAAGGAGCAGGAGAGTTTGGCCTTATGGGTGTCCAATGACTTAAATAGGATTCCCATCCGCATTAAGGCCGATCTGTCCGTGGGATCCATAAAAGCAGATCTTGACGGTTATAACGGTCTCAAGAATCAGTTCCGTATAATAATGAAGTGAGTTTCCCTCTGTTATCCTTTGAAGGAAGGTATAATAAACCACGATTAAAACCGTTAAAGCGTTGGATATGAAGACAAATATCCCACAGTTCACGAAGGGATTTAGGTTAATATTGTTCTTTCTAAATAAGTTCTTTCATAGAAATTCATCAAAAAATCACAGATAGTAACATTTGGGAGTAATAGTTGCCGCTAATTTTCCGTAATTTGCTCGAACAAATGACAATTATTTAAAAACAGGAGTTAAAAATTGGGGAAAATAATGGCTAGACCATATCTTTAACCCATAGAAAAATCAAAAATCAGGAATGCAAAAATACTGGGGCGTTATTTTGTCAGTGGTGCTATTGGCATCGTGCAAGGAAGAAAAACCATTAGAAAAAGAAGTTGCGGCTTTTGTGCCCATTGAAAAACCTGTAGTAGTAATGCATTTTGGGTTTGATTTGAATGAATTTACCGTTGTAAACGACACCGTAAGAAATGGGGACAGTTTTGGTGAATTGATGCTCCGTAGCAAAGTGGAATATCCCAAGATTGCTGAAATTTCCCTAAAATTTAAAGATACGTTCGACGTGCGTAAGTTCAACGTTGGCAAACCTTATCTTATCCTTAAGTCCAAGGATACTGCAGAAACCGCGCAGGTCTTTATTTATCAGAACGATCCCATTAATTATACGGTAATAGATTTTCGCGATAGCGTTGTAGCTTATAGGAAAAAACAAAAGGTGAAATATGTGGAGCGAGAAGCATCGGGGGTTATCGAAACTTCCTTGTCCGAGGCAATTTTGAAACAAGGTATCGACTATAACGTTACCAACAATCTGTCTGATATTTACGCTTGGTCCATTGATTTCTTTCGGTTACAAAAAGGAGATAAGTTTAAGGTAATCTATAAGGAAAAATACATCAACGATTCTATTTATGCAGGAGCGGAGGCGATAGAGGCGGCCTATTTTGAGCACGAGGGAGAACCTTTCTATGCTTTTGTATACGAAACCGATTCCGTAAAGAACATTGCTGATTATTACGATGATACGGCCAAAAATCTCAGAAGGGCGTTTTTAAAGGCTCCAGTAAAATTTAGCCGAATATCTTCTAGATATAATTTGAACCGAAGAATCGCATATTATGGGAACAAGGTAAGACCCCATAAGGGAACGGACTATGCCGCTCCCCTTGGGACTCCTATTCTGGCCACCGCGAATGGTACGGTAATAGAGTCTACCAGGAGAGGTGGTAATGGAAATTATGTAAAAATACAGCACAACGGTACCTATACCACCCAGTATCTGCACATGAAAAAGCAGAATGTAAGGAAGGGCCAATTCGTAAAGCAGGGCGATGTAATAGGCTGGGTCGGCATGACGGGAAATACCTCCGGACCACATGTATGTTATCGCTTTTGGAAAAATGGACATCAGGTAGATCCCTTAAGGGAAAAGTTGCCCACGGCCGAACCGATTGTAGATTCCTTAAGGGAGGATTATTTGGAGTTTATAACCCCGTTAAAGGGTCAGTTGGATTGTATGGAATTTTATGAACAACCCGAAGAGCAATTGATAACGGAGAACTATTTCAATTAGCTCGGTTATTTATAGATACCTACCTGTAAGGTGGTTGGTACTACATGGGATTTGGAAATCCGGTATAGTTTCTAATTCAAGATTTTTTTTTATAAAAGAGCCCTGACAATTTTGTTGGGGATTTTTTTTATACCCTGAAATGATTACATTTGAGAAATTCAAAAATGAACGAATTATGAATGAACCATCACTTGCCTATGAGTGGATTCTCAACTTACATTCCTATCTGGCCTATATTGTTCTAGTGGTCCTTATCGCTGCAGTCGTCAATGCCATTATAGGTCTGTTTGGGAATAAACTCTTCACTCTGGAAAAGGATTTTCGAATTAGTCTTTTTGCCCTAATCTTTGCCCATTTGCAATTGCTGATCGGATTGGTGCTCTATTTTGTTTCTCCTAACGGATTAAATGCCATAAAAGCTTTCGGTATGGGCGGATTGACCTCCGCTGCAAGATTATTGGCCGTAGAACATCCGTTTGTAAATATCGTAGCCGTTATTCTAATTACGATTGGGTGGTCCCGCCATAAAAAAATATTGGAGGCAAAAGGTAAATTCAAGACCATCACCATATTTTATGGACTGGGACTTATACTTTTTCTGAGCCGGATTCCATGGGGACAATGGATAAATCACTTTTTAATGGTAAGGACCTTACAGGTTGGACAATCCACGGTACGGAGAAATGGTACGTAGAGGACGGATTATTGGTCTGTGAAAGCGGTCCGGATAAGCAATACGGTTATTTGACTACGGACAAACCGTATAAAAACTTTGAACTTACTTTGGAATTTAAGCAAGAAGCCGATGGCAATAGTGGTGTATTCGTCAGGTCTACCGTAGAAGGCACCAAAGTAAGTGGATGGCAAGTAGAGGTTGCCCCTCCTGGACATGATACAGGGGGTGTATATGAGTCCTATGGCAGGGAATGGCTTATAAAGCCAGCTCCGGAAAAAGATAAAGTTCTTAAGGAAGGGCAATGGAACAAAATGAAGATCAGAATGGACGGTGACACTCTCACCACTTGGCTCAATGGTGTGGAAATGGTAACCATTACCGACGCCAAGATAGGAGCCGGGGAAGGCAACATAGCCCTACAAATCCATGACGGAGGAGGAATAAAAGTAAAATGGAAAAACATTAAGATCAAGCAACTGTAGCTTAGTGGCTTTATAGTTGATGGTTGATTGTTTAAGGTTTCATGCTTTTGCCTATCCTTTGCTAACCTTCAGAATAGTACAAAAAAAGATTATAACCTCTGGTCAATGAGCGCTATATCAGTGCACTAGACCATGAGGTTTTTTTATTTTATTTTGGATTTTGGCGCTTGGTCCCGAAACTTCGGGAGGAATTTCATCTGGATTTAGAGGAGTGCTATGTTTCCTGATAAGATAGATATATACCGGAAAATGATCGCTATACCCGCCAGCGTAGTTGCCATTGGCATAAGTTCTAAAAGGATATCCTTTATAGGCTCCCTTTTTAGTAATCAGGTAGGAAGGCCTGTAAACGCCTGCCTTCCAAAAGTGGAAGTGGTTATCTGGGGCGGACACAAGATTTTCCGTAAAAAAAATCTGGTCGAATAAGTTCCAATTATCTCTGTACGCTAAAGTGCCGACTCCTTTTCTATGGAGGGCTTCCATGGGGTTGAACAATTCATTTGGTTCTAGATTACGTTTATCCCCATTTGTCTTTAATACCTTCTTTAAACTATCATTGATCGGATCGTCGTTAAGATCTCCCATACTTATAATTTTTGCTGAAGAATCCAATCTGCAGATGGAATCCATTATTTGTTTATTCAATTGAGCTGCTGCTATTCTATTGGGCCTGCTCCGCGCTTCCCCACCGCTTCGCGATGGCCAATGATTTACGATGAAATAAACTTGCTCATTATCCAAAAATCCGCCTACAACAAGCTGGTCCCGGGTATAGTTCCTTTTCCCATCTTCTTTTTTTAGCATCAAGCGTCGGCTTTTGTAGGTGCTGGGCAAAAAAGCCGCTTTTTTATACAACAGGGCAACATCGATGCCTCGCCTGTCGGGAGACTCAAAGTGAACTATTCCGTATCCCTTTTCCGCTAAGTTTGGGTGGTGGATCAAATCCTCCAAAACTAGGTGATTTTCTATTTCCGAAAGGCCAATGATATCCGGGGAGGTTTGGGTAGTTCCACTACCGATTTCTGAAATTACCTTGGAGAGATGGGCAATCTTTTGATGGTACCTTTCCGAAGTCCAATGATCCTTGCCCAAAGGAGTCCGATCATCGTCAAAGGTGTTAGGGTCATTGATCGTATCAAATAGGCTACTTCATCGAAAATACATCATATTTATTAAGAAAATACAACAAATTGATTAAATTGTAGGAGACTAACCAATCTTTTCACTATGTCCTTAAGGTGTTTTTGCATTTTTATTTTCCTGGGATTACTGTTTCCTACAATCAATGCCCAACAGGCAAGCAATGTTCATGGAACCGTTTTAGATAGCTATACGGAAGGTACTTTACCTAGTGTTACGATTTCCATTGAAGGAACCACAATTTCACAATTGGCCGATATGGATGGAAAGTTTAAGCTTACCGTTCCTCTCTTGGGCGATTATGTTTTAAATATAGCGGCCCCCGACTATATAGTGAAACGCTTGCCCATCCTTCTAGAAAACAAAACACTGGACTTAGGAACTATCTTTTTAGAAAAGGATATTGCCATGGAAGGTTCCATAAACCTATTGACGCTGAGCGAAGAGGATATTTCTGACGAGGAAAGCGTTTCACTTGCCTCTGGACTTTTACAGGCCACAAGAGACGTTTTTCTTAACCGGGCAGCTTTCGATTTTAGCCAGGCTTTCTTTAGGGTGCGTGGCTATGATTCCGAAAATGGGATGGTGCTTATCAATGGAATCCCTATGAACAAATTGGTGGATGGTCGACCTCAATGGAATGATTGGGGCGGTCTTAACGACGTGACAAGAAACCAGGAATTTACATTTGGTTTACAAGCTTCGGATTACAATTTTGGGGGAGTACTTGGGTCAACGAATATAGACACCAGGCCTTCTGGGTTTCGGCCAGGTTTACGGCTTTCCGCATCTGCCTCCAATAGGACCTATGCCGGTCGCTTTATGGCAACCTATAATTCTGGGATTCAGGATAATGGACTTTCCTACAGCGTTTCCGGATCCAGAAGATGGGCGAAGGAAGGTTATATGGATGGTACGCTGTATGATGCGTATTCACTTTTTGGAGCTCTGGAATATCGGATAGATACGAATAATAGCGTGCTGTTTTCCGCGATATTAGCTTCTAACCGTCGTGGGCGTTCCTCGGCCATTACGGAAGAGGTATACGATCTGGTCGGGAACAAGTACAATCCCTATTGGGGAGAACAGAATGATAAAATCAGGAATTCTAGGGAACGCTTGATCCGGGAACCTGTTTTTATGTTCAATTATTGGTTTACATCAGAAAAATTTACCCTAAATGCTGGGATTCTATACCAGTTCGGGACTTATTCAAAAAGTAGACTGGGTTATTATTATGCTCCAAGTCCAGATCCAACATATTACCGATACCTGCCCAGTTTCTATGTCAATAGTCCTATCGGCGCCAATTTTGTTAGTGCCAACATGGCCAAGGATGGTTTCTTGAAGACCCCCCAACTGGATTGGAATAGACTCTACACGGCAAATTTTAGCTCCTCCAATCAAGGGAAGGCTGCTTATGTTCTGTATGACGATACCTTGGACGACCGGTTGTGGGCTGCTAATATTGCGGGAAACCTTTTCCTAACCGATCAATTTAAAGTAGATTTTGGAATTAACTACAGAAACCTTTTCTCGGACAATTATGCGAAGATCGATGATTTGTTGGGCTCTGAATATCATGAGGATATAGATTCCTTTTCCGATACAAAAAATGATCTGGATGGAACTGTCGAAAAAGGGACTGGGGACATTTTCAATTATCACTATGATATCGATGCAGAAGCTTTGGATGCCTTTGTCCAGTTGCAAGTGCAGTTCAATAAATGGGACGGATTTATATCGGGGAGCTATTCCAACAGAAGCTATCAAAGAAATGGCCTTTACCGCAATGAACGATTTTTGGACGACTCCTTTGGAAAAGGGGAAAAGCTCCAGTTTTCCAATTTTGGAATCAAGGGTGGGGCTACCTATAGAATTACGGGACGACATTTTCTTGTGGTCCATGGAGCCTACCTCAACCGAGCACCGGTAGTGCAAAACGCATATATAAACCCACGTGAAAACAACCAAGTAGTCCCCAACCTTCAAAGTGAAAAAATCACGACGGTCGATTTCAACTACTATCTTCGTTTACCTAAAATAACCGGTCGGATTAGTGGATTCTATACCCGTTTTCAGAATACCACGGACATCAATTTTTTCTTTGTGGATGCGGGGGTGGGATCAGATTTTGTGCAGGAGGTGGTCACCGATCTGGATAAGTTGCACATGGGGACCGAGCTTGGTGTAGAATATCAAATCTCTGCTGCGGTTAAATTATCTGCCGTAGCCTCCATTGGAAAATATTTATATGCCAGTGATCCATTCGTTACTATAAATTTTGATACTGCAGGAGCCGAAGAAGATTTAATAAATCCAGATGGGAACGTGGACCTCGGAATTTCCAAGATAAAGGACTACAAATTGGCACAGGGCCCCCAGCAAGCATACTCTCTAGGGATTGAATATAGGGATCCCAAATATTGGTGGGTAGGGATGACAGCAAACTACCTGGCCAATAATTATACCAATATTTCATCTATCCTGCGTACCCAAAGTTTTTACTTGGATCCTGAAACCGGAAAACCCTTCCCAACTGCAACTCCAGAAAATGTAGATAAATTACTGGCACAAGAAAAGCTGGACAATTTTTATTTATTGAATCTGATAGGGGGAAAATCCTGGCTGATGGATGGGAAGTACATCGGAATTTTTGCCAGTGTCAACAATGTGTTCGATGCTGTATTTAGGACTGGTGGATACGAACAAAGCCGTAATGGCAACTTTGGTCAAATGACACAGGACAATCTCAGTGGTACGCCATCTTTTGCCCCAAAATACTGGTATGGATATGGCCGCACCTACTTTTTGAACCTAGCAATTAGCTTCTAAGCAAATCCTACAAGGTTTTAACATGTCCTCCATAGCTCTGGGCGAAGGAGGAAAACCTTGTAGGTATAGAAACATAACGAATGATAACTTAATATTTATGAAGACAAACCTTCTCCAAGCAATATCAATCCTGATTTTAGGAGTCCTAACTTTATTTTCTTCTTGCGTCAAAACCAAGGATTTCGACCCGCCCGAAAATCAATGTAACAGTGATTTAATACCCAACGCAACTAGTCAGGATGTCAAGAATCTCTATGTGGACGGCACAATAGAAATTCAGGAAGATCTGGTTTTGGAAGGGTTTGTAATTTCTTCCGATAAGGACGGTAATTTCTTTGGAAACCTTCACTTTCAGGATCGTCCAGACAATCCGACACAAGGTTTGGAAATCGAGATAGACATTAGGGACTCCCATTTGTTTTATGGGGTCGGACAAAAGGTGCTGATAAAACTAAAGGGGTTGGTTCTCGGAAAAAGCAAAGGCGCTTTTAAGATTGGGGGTGTTTTTACTTCATTTGGCAATTTGTCCGTAGGTCGACTCCCGGCCATGGCGGTAGATCAACATTTGTTCATTTCCTGCGAATCTATTGCAACCATCCATCCCTTGTTGACCACCATTGACGAATTGAACGATGATATGATAAGCACTTTGATTCAATTTGATGGTCTGGAGGTCATTGTTGAGGAAGTGGGTCTTCCATTTGCAGTTCCCCAAGAGGAAACCAAACGTAAAGGGTTGGTCACTTCGCAGATATACCAATGCCAATACCGAGGTGAGCTCATCAATAGATTTGACCAACTTCACCATCGATGCAGTAAGTACTTTTGTGATATCGCCGAATGCCACAGAATTTGAAACAGTCTATGGTTTCCCCCCAAATTTGGGAGTGAAGACCAATAGTCCTGCCGATTCTAACGGAGATGACAATATAGAACTTGTGGACCCTTTTGGAACTGTAATCGACACTTTTGGTGTTATTGGAGAAGATGGGTCGGGGACCAACCATGAATTTGAGGATGGCAGGGCAGTAAGGAACCCGGAGATTACCAAGGCAAATCCGATCTATACATTTACTGAATGGACTGTTTATAATGACACGGGAGCATCGGGAACCATCAACATACCCCAAAACGCACCAGAGGATTTTACACCTGGAAGAAGGGAATAAGCTTTTTGTTTGTACAGTTGGCTGAATTTCAGTCGAATATCAATTGGAATCAAAAATTCCTTCCAAACAATCTGTGGGGTAAGTAGAAGTCTTTAGCCAATGATAATTTAGTTCTTAAAGAGCTATGGGTTTTGCCGTAGCTCTTTGTTTTTTAGTTAAATTTGGAAGGTGCATTGAATAGATTGAGTAACCAAATATACTAACCATGAACGAATTTTTCTTTGATGAAATAAGGAATGGCGATTTCAAGGAAGTAAAGGCCATGTTGGCAAAAAATCCTGTGCTACTCAACAGTAAGGACGATAGGGGATCCACTCCGTTAATTTTAGCCACTTATTTTGATGAACCCGAAATCGTAGACTACCTTTTGGCAGAAGGTGCGAAAATTGATGCCAAGGATGCCTCTGGTAACACAGCTCTTATGGGGGTATGTTTTAAGGGATATACGGATCTTGCCAAAAAATTGGTAGAGCATGGGGCCAATGTAAACGAACGCAATGCCATGGGCGCAAATTGCCTTATCTATGCCATTACTTTTAATCGTGAGGAAATTGCCAAACTGCTATTAGAAAATGGAGCGGATAAAAGTGTGAAAGACGTCCGTGGAAACACAGCATTGGATCATGCCAAAATGCAAGGTCTGCCCAATTTGGTGGCACTATTGGAGAATGGGGACAAACACTAAATAATAAATGCAACATAAACTAGACATAGCTTTAATACAAACACCGTTGTTTTGGGAGGACCCTGAAAAAAATAGGAAGTTAATTTCCCGCAAAATGGAAACGATTTCCAAGAACACCGATGTGATAGTATTGCCCGAAATGTTTACAACAGGCTTTACCATGACCCCTGGGAATATAGATCCAGAGGAAGGGGAAAAGACGATTTTCTGGATGCAGGAAAAGGCTAAGGAACACAACGCTGCCGTTGTTGGAAGTATAGTTTTTTATGAGGATGAACGTTATTTTAACCGTCTTTTCTTCGTTGAGCCGGATGGAAAGGTTTCACAGTATGATAAGCGCCATACCTTTACTTTGGCAGGAGAGGACAAAGTTTACCAAGCAGGGACCGAAAAACTGATTGTAGATTTCAAGGGATTCAAAATATGTCCGCTCATATGTTACGACCTCCGTTTTCCCGTTTGGGCAAGGAACACCGCAGATTATGATGTGTTGATCTATGTAGCCAACTGGCCTACTCCCCGAATTGTGGCGTGGGACACCTTGCTTAAAGCCCGTGCCAACATCGGGAAAATAGGTAACCTTTTCTGGTTGTGTCTTTTTAAGATAGTTTCCTGTATCCCATTTGCCGTTGTCGTTGGAGTCGAAAATAATCCTGAAAATATATCTACCGGGTTTCAGGTTGTTAAATTCAAATTCGGTCTTATCTCCCGTTTGGATTTCCCGTTTTATTTCTCCCTTTTCATCAGTTAACTGTGCAATGACCGGGAACTCTATATCACCCTCTATGCTTAATTTTAAGTTGCCAAAATCGGCATAGCTCCCCGTTGTTAGGGAAGTGGATAAAGTGTCGTTCTGGGTCCCAAAAAAGTCCTCAATAGCCCCTGGCAGCAGTTGCATATTGTATTTTTCATTGGGCTCTACCTTAAATGCGACACGCATCCTGTTGTTCAGGGTGTCCAAATTGACCGCAAAGACAATTGCCGTTGTATCCTTGTCAAAGAGACTTATTTTAGAGGAATCGATTTTTACGATAGGTGTGGTCGTAGATGAAATATAGTATGGATCGTTAAAACTTAGGGTGCCGGACTGGTTTGGCGCAAGTTTTAGGGAATCTATACCCACTTTACGTGCCTTCACCGTAAAAGTATCTATAATTTTTAGCTTTTCATTGGTAATTTTGAAAACAACGGAATCCATGTCAAACGGAGTAAACCAGTAGTTTAGCGTGTCCCTGTTAGGCTCCTTCCTCATCATGGTCCTAACGGTATCTGGAATACCGGACATGGGTGTGATTTCCATCTCTTTTGAATCTCCGGAATAGCCAAAAATAATTTTGTTCTTGGCGGCAAAACTTGGTACCGCCACGCTATAATTGGGAATTTCCTTGAACAGTGTCAAAACGTAGGTGCTGTCCGTAGGGAGAGTCACTGTATCATTCAGAAATCCAATTTTGTCCACCTTTTGATCGAACATATTGTTTTTCCCCTCATCCTTTATGGCTAACATAGCGTATTTCCCCGCCTTTAGGTTTTTAAGGCGAAAGACAACAGCACTGTCCAGCGTATTGGTCATGTAATTAGGAGGTCTTTTGTATATCGTGCTGTCGGTATAGGTGCTATCCATTTCATATAGCATAACGCTAATAAAAGAATCGGCAGATTTTTTAAAGGCATCCTTCACAGCCCCTGCGACCATAAGAGAATCGATATAAGTCCCAGTGGAAAACACATACGTCAGGAAACTATTTGGGTTTCCTTCATTATTATCGATAATGCTCTGGCCAAAATTAATGGTATAGGTTGTGTTCTCCTTTAGCGTATCCTTAATGGTCAGTTCCACATATTTACTTGCGCTGCCTTGGGGTGTAATTATCGGGGTATATTTGAAGGGAGGGGAAACGATAAGCTGCTTCTGTACGTCCTTTAGTTTTACATACTCATCAAAATAAAGTCTGATTTTCTTTTCCTTAAAGTTGATGGTCATATCGTTGGGCTCGGCTTTGATCAGCTTTGGGGGGGTAACGTCTTTTGGACCTCCTGTCGGGGTGCCCCTTCTGGCACATTGAACCAAGGCAACAACCAAAAGGACCATAAAAAGAGTTCCAAAAACACGTCTCAACATATTAACCGGGAAAAAATATATGGCAAAGAAACAACTAATTTGGGTGCACGACAAATTTACGATTCGGATCAATAAACCGTTCTCAATATGTTCCCTCCCCTTGGGGGAGCCTGTCCGTACATTTCGGGTGGGAGTTACGGTGGGGACAGATTAGGGAACGACTGCCATAGTAACAATATATACGGTGATGCCCTCCACTTCATTTAAAGTCCTGGCACAAGCCTCCAAGGTTGCACCGGTGGTTACAATATCATCGATAAGAAGTACGTTCTTGTTCTTAAGGAGTGAGGTGTCGGAGAGCTTAAAAAGGGCTTTGTCGGTCTGCCAGCGGTATATACGGCTTTTTTTGGTCTGGGTTTTGGTATTGGCGGTTTTTATAAGGATGTTTGGCATATAATCGGCGGCCAAATGGAGGCCCAATCGTTCTCCAAAGAAGGTGAGTTGGTTGTAGCCCCTTTTCCTATATTTCTTTTTGTGGAGGGGTACGGGAATTATTGCGTCGATAAAGTCAACTTGCTGTTGTTCCTTTAAAATTTGCCCGAACCAATCGCCCAAAAAAGTACCGATTTGTTGCTGATTTTTGTATTTAAGATGATGGATTAGGTTCTTAACGATACCGTTTTTCGTAAAAAATAAGAAGGAATTTGCCTTTTTTATCCTTACCCTCCCGTAAAAAATACGGTCAATTGGGTTTTCATCGATAAAATTATACTCGGTGAGTGGCAACTGATTCCGACAAACGGTACATAATAATCGTTCACCTTTACCCATAGGTGCATTACATCCAAAACACCCCCTTGGTACTAGGATGCTGTTGATATCATTTAGTATATTTGATAACTTGAAACGTACCAAAATCTTTAAAACAATCTGCTTAACCGACCAACTAGTAAATGGATGTTCAAGATACTAAATTTAATTATAAGATAATCCTTGCCGCTTTGGTCGCCGTGATCGTCGGGGTGCTCATTGCTTTTTACTACAGCTATGCACAATCCAAGACACAGATCAATTATTTGGAGCAGGAGAAGACCTTATTTATCAAGGACCTTACTTTAATGAGGGCCGAAGTTGATAGGCTATCGGCAATGAACGAAGTGAACGATATAGAGCTCCAATCTTCAAAGTATCGTATTCAACAGCTTACAGATTCTGTGGGAAAACTCAGCTTTACTATAGAAAAACTAAAAGAATACAAAAAGGAGCTTCGTATACTCGAGGCCAAGCACGATAGCTTAAAGCTGAAAAACAACTTCCTTAAGTACAATAATATGCTCCTTTCGGACAAGTATGACGAAACAAGGAAAAAGATAGAGGAGCTGAGGGGGAAAAGCAGTTCCATGGCTGAAGCGGAGGCGTTATTACGCCAAAAAAACAGGGAGCTCAGCACCGAGCTTAGAACCAAAAACTACCTTAAACTTCAAAATGCCGAGGGTAGCGGTTTTAGGATGAGGAGCGGGAGACCCATTAAAACCAATAAAGCTTCCATTGTTTCAAAATTAAGGGGCTGTGTTACTGTGGTTGGGAATCCCAATACTACAGGGGAGGAAAGGGTGCTCTACTTTCAGTTTTTAGGCCCAAATATGGGCGTTATCGAAGATAATGCCAACACCATAAGTGTAAATGGCAATAATTATAGTAAAAAGGTCGAATTCGTTTTTATGGGTCAGGAGCTAAGTGTCTGCGATGTTGTCACCATTCCCGAGGGATCTCTCTCCGAAGGCATCTATACCCTCAATGTTTTTGAGAACGAAAAATTGCTATCCACAACCGAATTCGAGTTAAAATAATATTCAACCATTAGCATCCCGATAATTTTTGGAAATGTATGCCGTTTTCGGTACTATTTGGCTTACGCCAATAGCTTTGAGCTATCCTCATTTTTTGTGCGGAAGGCCCATAGGGAACGGCGTATGATCACTTTAGGATAAAAGACAATTATCCTTGAATTTGTATTGGCAACTAATTTCATTGTAGTATTAACTAAATTGCTTGTAATATTTTACTTTTGCCCAATGGCTAATCAAGAAGACGATTTTAAAAAGGTTATTTCCCATGCCAAGGAGTATGGGTATGTGTTCCAATCTAGTGAAATATACGACGGTCTTAGTGCCGTGTACGATTATGGCCAGAATGGGGCCGCTTTAAAGAACAACATCAAGGAGTACTGGTGGAAGGCAATGGTACAGCTCAATAGCAATATTGTAGGGATAGATGCAGCTATTCTTATGCATCCTACAACGTGGAAGGCTTCGGGCCACGTAGACGCATTTAACGACCCTTTGATAGATAACAAGGATTCCAAGAAGCGATATAGGGCCGATGTGCTTATCGAGGATTATGTGGCCAAGATCGAGGCCAAGATCGATAAAGAAGTAGACAAGGCTGCGAAACGTTTTGGGGATGCTTTTGACAAGGAGCAATTTTTGGACACCAATCCAAGGGTTGTCGAATACCAGGAGCAAGCAAAATCTATCCTTATGCGCATGGGAAAATCCTTGGGAAATGAGGATTTGGCCGATGTAAAGAAACTGATCGAGGAGTTGGGGATCGTATGTCCTCTTAGTGGATCTAAAAATTGGACCGATGTAAAGCAGTTCAACCTCATGTTTGGCACCAAGATCGGTGCTTCCTCTGAGAATGCGATGGACCTTTATCTTAGACCGGAAACGGCCCAAGGGATATTTGTTAACTTCCTGAATGTCCAAAAATCGGGACGAATGAAAATCCCCTTTGGTATTGCCCAAATAGGGAAAGCCTTTAGGAACGAAATCGTGGCGAGACAATTTATCTTCCGCCAGCGGGAGTTCGAACAAATGGAAATGCAATTCTTTATCCGTCCCGGGACACAAATGGAATGTTATGAAAAATGGAAGGAAACCCGAATGAAATGGCATTTGTCATTAGGTATGGGAGAAGAAAACTACCGATTCCATGATCACGAAAAACTGGCTCATTATGCCGATGCTGCAGCCGATATAGAATTTAAGTTCCCGTTTGGCTTTAAGGAATTGGAGGGCATACATTCCCGCACCGACTTTGACCTAAGTAGCCACGAAAAGTTCTCGGG
>CAJDXC010000023.1_pt1 | contig 16904 bp, 10 predicted proteins | sample 7391681 | NCBI WGS metagenome assembly CAJDXC01 (sample SAMEA7055742, study PRJEB34461) | soil metagenome | biome: terrestrial ecosystem; feature: Peninsula; material: soil | place: Antarctica | collected 2016 | reverse complement strand
CACAGAAATTTTGGCAGTGGTGATAGATCGATTGCGGCAAATTCCCGAATATCAAAAATTGTTTAAAGAAGCTTTTGGGATTCCCGATGCCATTACCGCCGAGAACTTGGGCAAGGCCATAGCTGCCTTTGAACGGACACTGGTAACCAATAACTCTCGATTTGATAAGTATATGCGGGGAGACGAAACTGCCATTTACGCCTCGGAGAAGGAAGGTTTCGACCTCTTTAAAAAGGTAGGATGTGCTACATGCCACAATGGGCCCATGCTATCCGATTATAAACCCCATGTGCTAGGCGTACCGGAAAACAGCAAATCAAAATTAATCGATAAGGGGGTTGGGGATACCTTCGCATTTAGGACCCCTACCTTGCGCAACCTGCGTTATACGGCTCCCTATATGCACAACGGTAGTATTAAGACACTTAAACAGGTCATGGAATTCTATGAGGACATCGCTTCGGGAAAGGTGAGGAACCCAGATGTGTCTCCAGAGCGTTACGATCCTCTGGTAAGGGAAATAAAACTGAGCGTTAAGGATATGTCTCAGATAATTTCATTCATGAATACCTTGAACGACCCCAATTTTGATAAGGAAATTCCAGAATCCGTACCCAGCGGTTTGCCTGTTGGGGGAGCTATTCAGTAATTGCCGTTAGTTTTAGGATAAGATAAACTTTAAATCCTTTAGAGGTTAACAGGTATTCTGGCCTGTTTGTATCGAAGTGGTTCATTGCTGTTTATAGATACAAGCCGATAGATCCGACTTTATAAACTGCTTGCCATAGTTGATTGCCTTGGGATCCATACAGCCTTTGAGGTTCTTAATTTCCACTTTTCTGAAGTCGATGGGTTGGCCTTCACTCTGTAATGCGATAAAACCTTCCTTTAAAAGCTTTCCATCCTGTTTTATTGATGGATCATAACCTTCTACGACTCCACTTCCTATTTGGGGCTTGGAGTATTGCAACACAGTATCTCCATTAATAATATGGGTGATCAATGAATCACCCAAAACAATGGCTTCGGCTCTTACCCATTGATCGCCATAATAAGTTTTAGAGGTGGAATTGATGCAATGCCTTGGATCAATTTTACCTTCATAGACAACATCCGTCCCAGGAGAACACATATTTCCAGTAGGCCGGGATTCCCCTTCCTTGACTCCCGCCAATAATTGCAGTTCTACCGAAATAGGCCAGTTCTGATCTTTGAGCATGGTCCGTGGGTCTTGTGAATGTAGCATCACCCCGCTATTTTCTATAGTGTAGCTCGGAGCACTTGGATATTGCTGCCCAACAAAACGATATTCAACTACCAAATGATAGTAGGAAAAAGGTTCGTCGTAATATAGATGGGAAAACCGATCATTAAAGTCTCCCTTGTATTGGTCGTACCGTACTTTTATCATCCCATCTTCCACTCGGAAGGTATTCCCGAAATTATCCCCTACATCATAATGGTTTACTTTTGTGGTCCAGCCCTTTAGGTCTTTCCCGTCAAAAAGTTGCTGCCATTCCCCATTGACCGCGGAGTTTTGTGAGGTCGATTTTACTGAAGAGCATTGACTGAACATGAAAATAAGGACGGGAATGATCATCAGTTTATAAAAAAATCGGAAAAGGACGTATTTCATATTTTTATTTAAAGATTAAAGGTTCCAATATACGGGTTTTGGTTAATCCGTATCCATATTTTTACCAAAATATAGCTAAGAGCCTGTCTAAGTAAGCCAAGTTACTTTTCAGCTTGCATATTTGTATTAAATTTGATCAATGCAAAAATTTTCCTTTCTCCCAAAATGGGCGGTTAATTATGACAGGAAGTACCTGTCCAAGGATATCGTGGCGGGCCTTACGGTGAGCGTCTTAATAGTGCCACAGGGAATGGCATATGCCATGATCGCCGGTCTGCCTCCCGTTTATGGCCTATATGCCGCCCTAGTCCCTGTATTGACCTATGCTTTCTTGGGTACTTCCCGGCAACTGGTCGTAGGCCCTGTAGCCATGGATTCCTTGCTGGTGGCTGCCGGTCTGGGGACTTTGGCACTTACTGGCTTGGACAATTATATAGCCATGGCCGTGTTGCTAGCTTTTATGACGGGCGCTACCCAATTAATTCTCGGTGTCCTGAGAATGGGGTTTCTGGTCCAATATTTATCCAAACCAGTTATAAGTGGTTTTACTTCGGGTGCCGCGATTATTATTATTTTCAGTCAGATAAAGCATATTCTCGGTGTTGATATATCACAGTCCAATCAATTTCAGAAATTGGTAATTAGTGTTTTTACCGCAATTCCAGATACTAATTGGGTGACACTAGTATTAGGATTATCGGGAATAGTATTGATTGTGCTACTAAAAAAATGGAGTCCCAAGCTGCCATCTATTTTAGTAGTAGTGGTATTAGGCATCCTAGTTGTTTATTTTTTTGGGTTGTCGCGGTATGGGGTTGAGATAGTAGGGGAGGTTCCTAAAGGTTTGCCCAGTTTTGAGCTTCCCGATTTTAGCTGGCCCCACGTGCGCGACCTGTTTACCATGGCAGTTACCTTAGCACTTATTGGCTATATGGAAGCCATTTCCATAGGCAAGGCCATGGAAGAAAAAAGCAACGAGGAGACCATAGAGCCCAATCGAGAATTGATGGCGCTTGGAGCATCCAACCTGTTGGGGTCATTTTTTCAGGGCTATTCGGTCACCGGAAGTTTTTCCCGATCGGCCATTAATTTTGGCGCAGGTGCAAAGACCCCAGTTTCCTTGATTGTCAACGTAGTGTTGGTGGTACTCACTCTTTTATTCTTTACCCCTTTATTCTACTACCTTCCCAGTGCCGTATTGGCATCTATTATTATGGTATCGGTGGTCGGATTGATCAATATCAAATATCCGAAAGTGTTGTGGAAATATAGTCGGGACGAGTTTGTCCTATTGCTATTTACGTTTGCAATTACTTTGTTTCTAGGTATTAAAGAGGGTATTTTGTGGGGGGTGCTTTTTTCCCTACTACTCATGGTGTATCGGACCTCCAAGCCCCATTTTGCTGTGCTTGGCAGGATCAAAGGTTCCGACTACTATAAAAATGTAGACAGATTTGGGGATAATATCGAGGTTAGGGAAGATCTCCTAATCGTACGGTTTGATGGTCAACTCTATTTTGGGAACAAAGATTATTTCAAAAAACAGTTGTTCAAGTATTTGGAGGCTAAAGGAGATAAGGTACGAGCAGTAATATTGAATGCTGAGGCCATCCATTATATAGACTCTACCGCGACGGCAATGCTAATAAAGACCATTCGTGAAATACACGCAAAAAATATAGATTTTTTCATAGCTGGAGCTATCGGTCCGGCAAGAGATATTATTTTTAGCAGCGGAATCATCAAAGAACTGCATAAGGAATATTTATTCGTCAGGATTATAGAGGCTGTAGAGTACTTTGACAATCCGGCCTCCATCTCGGAATTACGGATGAAAGTAGCCTTTCAGAACCAAAATTATGGAATCTAAGGTTTCGGATTTAACAGTATTTTACGGTAGTAACACCTAATGCAAAAAAATCACGCATGTGCGGGAGTCTCTCTAAAAATAGGCTTAATACAACACAAGACCAAAATGAAAATAGAACAAATTTATACCGGCTGTTTGGCCCAAGGGACCTATTACATCGAAAGTAATGGAGAAGTGGCCATTATTGACCCTTTACGAGAGATTGCTCCATATCTAAAAAGGGGGATGGCGGACAATGCCAAGATAAAATATATTTTTGAAACTCATTTTCATGCGGATTTTGTGAGTGGTCACGTAACCTTGGCTAAAGAAACTGGTGCAGACATCATATTTGGACCCAATGCAAATCCTTCGTTTAAGGCTATAATCGCAAAGGATGGCCAAGAATTTAAGTTAGGGGGAATCACCATAAAAGTTCTCCACACCCCTGGGCATACCATGGAGAGTGTCACTTATCTTTTAAGGGATAAGAAGGGGAAGGATCATGCCATTTTTACTGGTGATACTTTATTTTTAGGCGATGTTGGCAGGCCGGACCTTGCCCAGAAATCAGCTGATATGACCCAGGAAGAATTGGCGGGCATATTGTATGATAGCCTTAGAAATCAGATAATGCCACTGGCGGACGATGTAATCGTCTATCCGGCTCATGGTGCTGGTTCCGCCTGTGGCAAAAACATGATGAAGGAAACAGTTGATACTTTGGGGAACCAAAAAAAGATAAACTATGCCTTAAGGGCAAATATGACCAAGGAAGAGTTTATAAAAGAAGTGACGGACGGACTTTTGCCTCCTCCAAAGTATTTTCCACTTAATGTAAAGATGAACAGAGAAGGCTATGAAGATATTGGAAAGGTTCTGGAAAGAGGGGATACGGCACTGTCTCCAGATGATTTTGAAGGGATTGCCAATGAATCCGGGGCGATAGTTCTGGACGTTAGGCATCAGGACGATTTTGTAAAGGCGCATATTCCGCGCTCTATTTTTGTGGGCTTGGATGGGGATTTTGCCCCATGGGTAGGTGCCTTGATCGCAGATACCTTGCAGCCTATTTTGTTGGTCGTTCCCCAAGGCAGGGAAAAGGAAACTGTGACCCGTTTGGCCAGGGTCGGATTTGATCATACCATTGGTTATCTCAAAGGCGGATTGGAAGCATGGATAAAGGCCAGAAAGGATTACGATGTCGTAGCGTCCCAGTCGGTCAAAGCGGTCATGGAAAAACTATCAACCGGGAATCTCGCAGTTTTTGATGTGCGCAAGGAGTCCGAATTTGAGATCGGACATGTGGTCGATGCACACAACACCCCATTGAATTCCCTGAACGACCACCTAACCGAGTTTCCAAATGATGGTCCGTTTTATGTACTTTGTGCCGGTGGCTATCGGTCTATTATTGCTGCTTCGATATTAAAAAGTAGGGGAATCCACAATCTGATCAATGTGGAAGAAGGGTATGGTACACTGCAAAAAGAGGGGGCCGGCTTACTAGTTACCCGGCAATCTTGACCCTTCGCTTCACCCAGGTTAGCGCATTGTCAAACTCTATAAAGAACTTCATAGATTTCTTGTAAAACAATTTTTCGATCTTAAAATTGTGCATGTCTATTTCTTTGATCGATACAATTGCCAAAGCTTTTAGATTTTCCAATTCCTTGAGGTAATCGTAAATGATAGGATCAATGGCATGCGAGTTTTTTCGCAGACTGATAAGGCCAAAGTTTTTATTCCTAAAATGAATTTCCGAAATTCCGATTAATTGGTATGCCCTTTCTAAGGTTAGTGTGGAGCCCTCGTCAAAGACGGAGACCATGTAATCGTCATATACCTGAACCGTTCCCGTTTCTAGCCGGTACTCCCTGACGATGACAGTCTTCTTAGTCTGTCCGTATCCCATTTTCTGTTGTTTATAGTGTCTGGAACGAAAGTAGACTTAAGGTGTTGTTTTGGGAAAAATAATAGATTAAAGACCTAAATATCGTTCATATTGCCTTTTTAAGATTTTAGATGTATTTTAATTCTTACATCCCCGTAAATAGTGCGATACAAAAAAGGGAGCCGTTTCAGTAGGCTCCCTTTTTTGTATGAATCTTAAAGTCAATCTTGGATTATGCCTTGGAGGACTTTTCTTCTTTTTTGATCTCAATAGTGAGTTCCTGTTTTTCCTCGTCCAGATCCATATAAATGCTATCGCCTTCTTCCAATTTGGAGTTTACGATTTCCTCGGCCAAAGCATCTTCAATATACTTTTGTATGGCCCTTTTTAGAGGTCTGGCACCAAACTGCCTGTCAAATCCTTTTTCGGCAATATAATCCTTCGCCTTTGGGGATAAATGAAGTTCGTACCCAATATCCTTTATTCTGTTGAACAACTTGGCCAGTTCTATATCGATGATTTTATGAATATCTTCCCGCTCCAAGGCATTGAATACCACTACGTCGTCTATCCGGTTCAAAAACTCAGGTGCAAATGCTTTTTTCAACGCATTTTCTATGACACCTTTTTGATAGGTGTCCTCTTGGGATTTCATCGCTGCCGTACCAAAACCTACGCCTTGTCCAAAATCCTTCAATTGTCTGGAGCCGATGTTGGAGGTCATTATTATAATGGTGTTCCTAAAATCGATCTTCCTTCCAAGACTATCGGTCAAAAAACCGTCGTCCAGAACTTGTAGCAACATGTTGAAAACATCGGGATGGGCTTTTTCTACCTCGTCCAATAAAATTACGGAGTAGGGTTTACGGCGCACTTTTTCCGTTAATTGTCCACCTTCCTCGTAACCAACATAACCTGGAGGTGCCCCTACCAATCGGGAGATAGCAAATTTCTCCATATACTCACTCATATCGATCCTTATCAACGCATCTTCGGAATCAAAGAGTTCCTTGGCGAGTACCTTGGCGAGTTGGGTCTTTCCAACACCGGTCTGTCCAAGGAAAATAAAAGAACCAATGGGCTTGTTGGGATCCTTTAAGCCAGCACGGTTTCGCTGAATGGCCTTGGCCACTTTGGCGACAGCCTCGTCCTGACCAATAACATTTCCCTTGATCAAATTGGGCAATTCTGCCAATTTATTGATTTCGGTCTGTGCGATCCGGTTTACCGGGATGCCACTCATCATGGACACCACATCCGCGACATTGTCCTCGGTGACCACTTCGCGGTGCAGTTTGCTATCCTCTTCCCATTTTTCTTGGGCAAAGGCAAGATCCTTTTCCAGACGTTTTTCGTCGTCCCTTAGCTTGGCAGCCTCCTCGTATTTTTGTTTTTTGACCACACTGTTCTTGAGTTCCCTAACCTCCTCCAACTGTTTTTCCAATTCGAGGATTTGTTTGGGAACGTCCATATTAATGATATGCACCCGGGAACCTGATTCGTCCAGGGCATCAATTGCCTTGTCCGGAAGGAACCGATCCGTCATATATCTATTGGTCAATTTTACACAAGCGATTATCGCTTCGTCCGTATAGGTGACGTTGTGGTGATCTTCGTATTTTTCTTTAATGTTTTTTAGGATTTCGATAGTCTCCTCCACCGTGGTAGGCTCTACAATCACTTTTTGGAATCTTCGTTCCAAGGCTCCATCCTTCTCGATATACTGACGATACTCGTCCAAGGTAGTAGCGCCTATGCACTGAATCTCACCTCTTGCCAATGCCGGTTTAAACATGTTGGAGGCATCCAAGCTGCCTGTTGCGCCCCCGGCACCTACGATGGTATGTATTTCATCTATAAATAGGATGATGTCGTCATTCTTCTCGAGCTCATTCATCACCGCCTTCATCCGTTCCTCGAACTGACCCCGATATTTGGTTCCGGCCACCAAAGATGCGAGATCCAAGGTAACGACTCGTTTGTTGTATAGGATACGGGACACCTTCTTATTTATTATACGCAATGCCAAGCCTTCTGCAATGGCACTTTTTCCGACGCCGGGTTCCCCGATCAATAAAGGGTTGTTCTTTTTCCGTCTACTCAAAATCTGTGAAACCCGTTCAATTTCCTTTTCACGTCCTACCACAGGGTCCAATTTATCTTCTTCAGCCATTTGGGTAAGATCCCTACCAAAGTTGTCCAGAACTGGAGTCTTGGATTTTTTGCTTCCTTTTTGTCCGGCAGGGGTGCCAAACGTACTTTCCTTACCTTCGCTACCCTCATCGGAATCGCTGGGGAAAGATTCGGCCCTTGGAGGATCCGAATAATCGTCGTCACTGGTTATCATGGACTTGAATTGTTCCTTGACCCCGTCGTAATCCACTTTTAATTTATGTAATAACTTAGTTGTAGGGTCATTTTCGTTTCTTAAAATGCACAGCAACAAGTGCGCTGTATTTATAGAGGAGCTCTGGAAGAGCTTGGCCTCTAGAAAAGTAGTTTTTAGTGCACGTTCGGCCTGCCTCGTCAAGTGCAGGTTTTTTTTATCTTTTTGTATATTGCTCGGGTTGGGATTGGCGGGACTCAATATCTCTACTTTTCTTCGTAGGTGATCTAGGTCCACATCCAATGCATCCAAGATACTGATCGCTTTGCCATTGCCATCGCGTAGAAGTCCAAGCATAAGATGTTCTGTGCCTATAAAATCATGGCCCAGACGAAGTGCCTCTTCTTTGCTGTAAGCTATCACATCCTTAACCCTCGGTGAGAAATTATCATCCATATATTATTCCTTTCAACCTTAAAATTACTAAATCTTACCGTATCTATGGCAATTACCATACCTATATTCGTCAAACTTAATCGAATTGACGAAAAAAGAAACGATTTACAAAAAAATTAACAGCCAATTTATTAACTTAATCCATTCGTTAAACTGTTGATAAATTCTTTGATAAAGTAGTGCTGAAGTGCTTTAAATGCTATGTTTTTGCGTATATTGGCCTGGTTTTTAAATGTAAGTTAATATATAGAAATAGAATATGGCAGAAGGGGAAAAGTTAATTCCTGTTAACATTGAGGATGAAATGAAATCGGCCTACATTGATTATTCAATGTCGGTCATTGTGTCACGTGCGCTCCCTGATGTTAGGGACGGTTTAAAACCTGTTCACCGAAGAGTTTTGTTCGGGATGCACGAACTTGGGGTTCGCTCCAGTAGTGTCCATAAGAAATCTGCAAGAATTGTAGGGGAGGTCTTAGGTAAATACCATCCCCATGGGGATACTTCGGTATATGACGCCATGGTGCGTATGGCCCAGGAATGGAGCTTGCGGTATATGTTGGTGGATGGTCAGGGGAATTTTGGTTCCGTTGATGGGGATAGCCCTGCGGCCATGCGATATACCGAGGCCCGGATGCGTAAAATTGCCGACGATATGCTTATCGATATCGAGAAGGATACCGTAGATCATCAACTCAATTTTGACGATTCACTACAGGAGCCGACGGTACTTCCTACCCGGATTCCCAACTTGTTGGTCAACGGGGCATCTGGGATTGCTGTAGGGATGGCGACCAATATGCCGCCCCACAACTTATCGGAAGTAGTAGATGGTACCATTGCCTATATAGACAATCCGGATATAGAGATCGATGAGATCATAACCCACATCAAAGCCCCCGATTTTCCTACGGGCGGTATCATATATGGTTATGACGGGGTCAAAGAGGCTTTCCATACGGGAAGAGGACGTGTTGTAATACGCGCCAAATCTAGTTTTGAAGAGATACAAGGTAAGGAGTGCATTATCGTTACGGAGATACCTTATCAGGTAAACAAGGCGGATATGATCAAGAAGACCGCCGATCTTGTCAATGAGAAGAAAATCGACGGCATTTCCAGTATCAGGGACGAATCCGACAGAAAGGGGATGCGTATCGTGTATATCCTTAAGAGGGATGCCATTCCGAACATTGTTCTCAATACCTTATATAAATATACGGCGCTACAATCTTCCTTTAGTGTAAACAATATAGCCTTGGTCAATGGCAGGCCCCAGATGCTCAACGTAAAGGAGATGATCCATTACTTTGTGGAACACAGGCACGAAGTGGTCGTAAGAAGAACGGAATTTGAGCTGAAAAAGGCACAGGATAGGGCCCATATCTTGGAAGGTCTTATTATTGCATCCGACAATATTGACGAGGTTATAGCCATTATTAGAGCATCTTCCAATGCAGATGAAGCGCGAGAAAAATTGATGGAGCGCTTTAAGTTGACCGAAATTCAGTCCAAGGCCATTGTGGAAATGCGACTACGTCAGTTGACAGGATTGGAGCAGGACAAATTGAGGTCCGAATACGAGGAAATTCTGAAAACCATCGAGGATTTAAAAGATATCCTGGCCAGAAAGGAACGTAGGATGCAGGTAATCAAGGATGAACTGATCGAGGTTAAGCAAAAATATGGTGATGAAAGACGTTCCGAAATCAATTTCGCAGGGGGAGATCTCAGCATAGAGGATATGATCCCGGATGAGCAAGTGGTCATTACCATTTCGCATGCCGGTTATATCAAAAGAACATCGCTCAGCGAATACAAGACCCAAAATAGGGGAGGGGTAGGCCAAAAGGCCTCATCAACGAGAAGTGAGGATTTCTTGGAGCATCTGTTCATCGGTACCAACCACCAGTACATGTTGTTCTTTACCCAAAAAGGAAAATGTTTCTGGATGCGGGTCTACGAAATCCCTGAAGGCAGTAAGACGTCCAAAGGACGTGCCATCCAAAACCTTATCAATATAGAACAGGATGATAAAGTAAAGGCATTTATTAATACCCAAGATTTAAAGGACGAGGATTATGTTAACAGTCATTATGTCATAATGGCGACCAAGAAAGGTATTGTCAAGAAAACCTCATTGGAACAATATTCTAGACCTCGCCTAAACGGTATCAACGCCATTGGGATAAGGGAAGATGATGAGCTTTTGGAAGCCAAACTAACCACGGGAACAAGTCAAATCTTCTTGGGACTTAAATCTGGCAAGGCCATAAGGTTCGAGGAAAGCAAAACCCGTCCTATGGGTAGAAACGCTTCTGGAGTAAGGGGAGTTACCTTGGCCAACGAGAAAGACGAGGTAATAGGAATGGTCTCTGTCCATGATTTCGAAGAAGAGATCTTGGTGGTCTCGGAAAATGGATATGGAAAGCGATCAAGTATTGAAGACTACCGTGTAACCAACAGGGGAGGTAAAGGGGTGAAGACCATTTCCATTACTGAGAAGACTGGGGGTCTGGTAGCCATTAAAAACGTGACGGACACAGATGATCTTATGATTATCAACAAGTCTGGCATAGCTATCCGTATGAGTGTTGAAGACCTTAGAGTGATGGGACGCGCTACCCAAGGTGTGAAACTGATCAATATAAGGGAGAACGATTCCATTGCCGCCGTGGCAAAGGTCATGAGGGACGAGGAAGCCGTGGACGATATTGATATTCTGGATATTGAAGTGGACCATGAAAACGGGAATGGCACGGCTCTTGATAATAAAAACAACGTAACTCCGGAAACGGACGAATAACAATTAAACACTAATATAATTTGATAAAAATGAAAAATAAGATATTATTACTAGCGGCCCTATCATTATCGGCGGTCGGTTTTTCCCAGAAGGACGAAATAAAAGCTGCGGAAAAGGCTATGAAAAGTGGCGACGCCACGACGGCAAAATCAGCTTTGGTAAGTGCAGCCTCTACCATTACCAGTGCAGATGAAAAAATGCAGTCCCAGTATTATTTTATAAGTGGCAATGTATATTCAGATTTAGCCAAAAAAGGCGATGCCAGTGCTTTTAACGATGCGGTTTCCTCTTATCAAAAAGTAATCGAGATAGAGAAAACTGGAAAAAAGAAATATACAGTTGAGGCAGAAACACAGCTTAAAGCTATGACGGTAGATTTGGTTAATGGTGCAGTAAAGGACAACAATGAAAAGAAATACAAGGATGCTTCGGATAAATTGTATCTCAGCTATAAATTGAGCCCAAGGGATACCGTCTATTTGTATTATGCTGCAGGTAGCGCGGTAAGCGGACATAACTATGAGGATGCGTTAAAGTACTACAACGAACTAAAAGACATGGGTTATGATGGTAGTGAAAAAAAATTCACCGCTGTAAACGTCGAATCTGGGAAAGTAGAGGAGATGGATAAGACCCAGCGCGATCTTATGGTCAAATCTGGTACTTATAAGGACCCAAAGGAAGAGATTACCCCTTCCAAGAAACCCGAAATAGTTAAGAATATTGCACTTATCTATACCGAGTTGGGACAAGATGACAAGGCTTTGCAAGCCTATAAGGATGCTAGGGCCAATGATCCCGAAGATGTTACCTTGATCTTGAACGAAGCTAACCTTTACTACAAGCTGGGCGATAAGGATAAATTCAAGGATTTGATGGCTGAAGCCACCAAAGTGGCCCCGGATAATGCCGATTTGTTTTATAACATTGGGGTTATCAATATGGAGCAAGGTAATTTGGATGAAGCGCGGGATGCTTATAAGAGAGCTTTGGAGATAAACCCAGGGTATATAAATGCCCAGTTGAATCTTTCCACCACCTATGTAAACCAGGGGAATGCCCTTATAGATGATATGAATGCCTTGGGCAATTCCAAGGCCGATATTACCAGATATGACGAACTTAAGGCCGAAAAGGACAGTTTGTTCCTGGAAGGTTCCAAAGTTTTAGAACAATCCTTAAAGAATAACCCGGACAACCAGAGTGTCTTGGAACAGTTGAAGAATATCTATGGTGCTTTGGGCGATACCGAAAACTTTATGCGTATCAAGAAATTGTTGGGAGAGTAAGGTTACTAGTTCAATCCCGTCCCGATAATTATCGGGAGCTATAGGAACAAGTTCAAGCTCATACTTCGGCTACGCTCAGTAACCGAGCTCTAGCTTAAAAATTATTTGTTGAAATTAAAGAATCCCTTTGGTTTTTGTGATCGGAGGGATTTTTTATATGATTTTTTTGATGACTCTTAGTTTGTGGCTGTAGGATTTGGTATCGGTATTGAAGATGCCCGTATGATCCAATCGGTCAATGCGGACCTTGCCATGGGAGTGGATAATATAATTGTCCTGCATGATGATTCCCACATGGTTGATTATCCCTTCTTTGTTGTCAAAAAAAGCCAAGTCACCCGGTTCGCTTTCCTCTATAAAACTCAGGGGCTCCCCTTGGGTGGCCTGTTGGGAAGCATCGCGTAATAATCTATAGCCATTGATTTTGTAAACCATTTGGGCGAATCCTGAGCAGTCGATCCCAAAAGGGGTCTTACCCCCCCATAGATAGGGAGCGTTCAAATAGAGCAAGGCCGTATCCAAAAGATGCTTTTTTCCTTGTTTACAATTGATATATTCTCCGTCGAATTCATGGATAAAAAGTTGAACGGAATTCACGTTGGAACCCAGTACCAAGGGAATCAAGGACTTATTTTCTGAAATAACGAAGGAAACTAAATCTGCGGTATACCTATAATCTCCATCATTTTCAATTTGATCATAATCCGATTCAGTAATGGACAGGAATTGTACATTCCCTATCCATCCTTCATAGCTGTCGTAGGCCATCCGTATCCTGCTCCAGTATTTTCTTTGTTCCAGAACTTTAAAATGATCGCCATAAAGAAGTTGGGAAGTCATTTCGCTAGAATCTTCTGGTTGCGATCGGAGAGGAACAATACTAAGGTGGCATATACCGAATTGCATATTGACTTTTTGGAGAAGAGGTTTACTTTTTTTCCACGATTATTGCCGATGCGCCTCCGCCTCCATTGCAGATGGCCGCTGCCCCAATTTTTCCGTCATTTTGCTCCAACACGCTTAACAGGGTAATAAGGATTCGAGCTCCCGAACATCCTAACGGATGCCCAAGGGATACAGCCCCTCCGTTGACGTTGACGTTGGAATCGGAAAGTCCGAGCAGTTTCATGTTGGCCAACCCGACCACGGAAAATGCCTCGTTGAACTCAAAGTAATCGACATCTGAAATTGTAAGTCCGGCTTTGGCCAGAGCTTTTGGGAGTGCCTTGGCCGGAGCCGTAGTGAACCATTTTGGTTCTTGTGCAGCGTCGGCATAACCTTTAATATAGGCCAAAGGTTTTAAGCCAAGTTCTTCCGCTTTCCCAGCGCTCATCAAAACCAGTGCTGCCGCCCCGTCGTTAATGGTCGAGGAATTAGCAGCCGTCACTGTTCCATCTTTAGAAAAAGCAGGACGTAATTCAGGTATTTTTTCGAGCTTTACGTTTTTGTATTCCTCATCTTCGGTTATCATAATGGGTGCTCCCCTTCGCTGAGGTACTTCTACCGGCACTACTTCCCCATCAAATTTCCCGGATTTCCACGCGTCCGCAGATCGCTTGTAGGATTGAATAGCAAAGTTGTCCTGATCTTCACGGCTAAATTTATATTCGGTCGCACAGGTATCGGCACATACTCCCATGGCATTTTGTTCATAAACATCCACCAAACCATCTCTTTGTAAGCCGTCTATCAAAGTGGTTGGTCCAAATTTAACCCCATTTCTCATGTGAATATAGTGGGGTGCCAAGCTCATATTTTCCATGCCACCGGCCACGACGATCTCATTATCACCCAAGGCTATGGATTGAGCAGCTTGCATTACGGCCTTCATACCAGAGGCGCAAACCTTGTTTACCGTAGTGCACCCTACGGTGTCTGGAATACCGGCATAGAGCGCAGCTTGTCTGGCAGGAGCTTGTCCGGTACCCCCTTGGACTACATGGCCCATGATAACTTCCTGTACCATGGAAGGATCCAAATTTATCTTTGCTAAAGCCCCTTTTATGGCTACGGCACCTAGTTGGGGGGCGGGGATAGTGGACAGCGTACCCATAAAACTTCCTATGGGTGTCCTTGCCACCGAGACAATAACTACTTCATGCATTGCGATCGTATTTTAACGAGATACGAAATTAAGAAATTTATACTCCTTCCAAATAGTTAAGCTCGATTTATTCGTATGAATACGGTAATTGGGGCAAAAGCCCTTTTTGATTGGATATTTTTCTATTTTTGATAAAGATACGATACTCAAATGCGGAAATTTTTGGACAGACTTTATAAAAATCAATCCCTGATCTATAAGTACTTCCTTTATCTGATATCCATATTCCTTATTGTATTCTTTCTTCCAAAAGGTGGTCAGTTTAAGTACGAATTCCAAAAGGGAAAGCCTTGGCAATATGACAACCTGTACGCCCCTTTCGACTTTTCCATAAAAAAGACCGATGATGAAATCGCCAAGGAGAAATCTGCAATAGAAGATCGTCAGATTGATTACTATAGCTATAACGACAGTATTTCTAGCCAGGTATATAGAGCGTTCGACAAGAATTTTGCTACTGTTTTTCCTTCGGAAGAGTACAACAATGACCAAAGAAGAACTTTTGAGCAGGTAGGAAAGGAAATTTTGGACGAACTGTATAAAAACGGTATTCTGAAAAAGACCGAAGGAAACGCCATAAAGGACGATCTCTATCTAGTTAAGAACAATGAGGCCAAACAGATAAAGCAACAGGATCTATACCACTTGCAGGACATAGAAAAACTGATTGAAGATACGCTTAAAAAGAAAAATCTAAGCACGTATATACCGCAATTTCAGGAACTCTTCTTTGGCATTGTAAAACCCAATGTTTTTTTCGATAAAAACCTTTCCCATAAGACTTTAGAAAACGAATTGTCCAAAATATCCTATACCCGTGGCAATGTTGATGAAGGAAAGCTCATAATCGCAAAGGGCGAGGTCGTTGAATCCGAAAACTTGAAAATTCTGAATTCACTTAAGGACGAATACGCATCCGAACTATGGGCAGCCAATAATTATTATTTTATCCTTTCCGGATACACGGTGCTTGTTGCCTTGGTGCTAATTATGTTACTTCTTTTTTTTAAAAAGTACAGGCCAGAAATTTATAGGAACAATACCAAAATAACTTTTATTTTCTTCAACATCCTACTGATGGTCTTCTTGACCACACTAGTGGTAAAATATAATGAGGCCTATGTATTTGTAGTTCCCCTCTGCATTCTACCCTTGATACTCAAAACATTTTTTGATGCCAGAACAGGGCTCTTTGTCCATGTTCTGACGGTATTGATCTTAGGGTTTGTAGTTCCCAATAGTTTCGAGTATATTTTTCTACAAATAATAGCGGGTATTGTAACTATTTTGACGGTATCTGAGCTATATAAGAGAGCCAATCTTTTTATTTCCGTGGGCCAGATAACCTTGATCTACATTGTGGGTTATTTTGCATTCCATATTATTCATGAGGGAAATTTGGACAATTTGGAATGGTTGCTCTTTGGTCTGTTTCTTTTGAACGGGATGATTACTTTGTTTGCACAACCATTGATTTATGTCTACGAGAAGATTTTTGGGCTCGTGTCCGATGTTTCCCTGTTGGAACTGTCCGATACGAATTCCAAGTTGTTAAAGGAGCTTTCCAATAGGGCTCCAGGTACTTTCCATCACTCCTTGCAGGTAGCCAATTTGGCCGAGGCGGCGGCCAATGAGATTGGAGCAAACGCCATGTTGGTCAGGGTAGGGGCATTGTACCACGATATTGGAAAGATGAACAATCCCACTTATTTTACAGAAAATCAGATTACGAATGTAAACCCGCATGATGAGTTAATGCCCGTAGATAGTGCGACAATTATCCTTAACCATGTCATAGAGGGCATAGAAATGGCAAGGAAAAACAATTTGCCAGATAGGGTGATAGATTTTATTAGGACCCACCATGGAACCACCTTGGTATATTATTTCTATAAAAAACAACAAGAACTGGGGAAACAAGTCAATATCGAGGACTTTAGATATCCTGGACCCACCCCCTTTTCAAAGGAGACGTCAATTTTGATGATGTCAGATTCCGTTGAGGCAGCGTCCAAGAGTCTAAAAAATCCGACTTTTTTAATGATAGATGAGTTCGTGAATAAAATAATAGCAGCACAGATGCAAGCAGGACAATTTCTAAATGCAGACATTACGTTTAAGGAAATCGAAGCTATAAAAAAGGTGTTGAAACAAAAATTGACCAACATTTATCACCTCCGGGTGGAGTACCCGGAATAGGTTTAACGGAGGAAACCAAAAGGTCAATAAAAAAAGCAAGAAATAGTTGCGTTCTATAGTATGAAGGAGTACATTTGCAACCGAAATTTTATCCCCGAGTAGGGGGATTGTTCAAAAAAATACTGGAGAGGTGCCGGAGTGGTAACGGAGCAGATTGCTAATCTGTCGACGCGTAAGTGTCGCCAGGGTTCGAATCCCTGTCTCTCCGCCTTGGCCCTCCAAAGCTTAGGCAGCGGAGGGCATTTGAATATTGAAATTTTACATTATACGGGGTGTAGCGTAGCTCGGTTATCGCGCCTGCTTTGGGAGCAGGAGGCCGCAGGTTCGAATCCTGCCACCCCGACC